>Ga0102944_1001568_pt1 | contig 14976 bp, 15 predicted proteins | sample SalPonD_shore_MG_FD_78172 | JGI IMG/M metagenome (GOLD analysis project Ga0102944, IMG submission 78172) | Salt pond soil microbial communities from South San Francisco under conditions of wetland restoration - Salt Pond MetaG... | ecosystem: Environmental > Aquatic > Marine > Intertidal zone >...
AAATGGACTTACGCGAGGATCTGGTGCGCCACTACCGCTGGCTGCGCCAGTACGGAAACAACGACTCGCACAGCGGCAACGCCTCGGTGCGCGACGGGGACACGGTCTGGGTGACGCCGACCGGGGCCTGCGCCGACACCCTGGAGGCCGAGGCGCTCATCCCCTGCCCGCTGGCCGGCGACTGCCCCGCCGGGGCGTCGCTGGACGCCCCGCTGCACCTGGCCGTCTACCGACGCAACCCCGCCGCCCGCGCCGTATTGCACAGCCACGGGGCCTACTCGGTGGCGTTGACCATGGGCAACGGCGACTTCGTCCCGCCCGACTTCGAGGGCCAGTACTATTTTACCTGCGTCCCGGTACTGGACATCGCCTATGAAGACTACCTGAGCGAATCGCCGCAGCGCGTCGCGCAGACCCTGGCCGACAACCGCATCGTGGTGGTGCGCGGTCACGGTGTCTACGCGGCCGGCGAGACCGTCGACCAGGCCTACAAGTGGACCAATTCCCTGGAGCTGTCGGCCAAGACGGCCTTCATCGCCGCCCAGGCCGGCACCCTGCGCTGAGGCCGCGCCGGCGGTTCAGCCCGAGGCGCCGGCCTGCAGGCGCTTGAGCTCGGCGATGATCCGCGAGGCGTGTTCCTTGGGTACGACGTCGCGGTAGACCTTGGCGATGCGCCCCTCGGGGTCGACAATGAAGGTGTGGCGCTTGGCCATGGCGATGGGGCCCAGCTTGAACAGGCTCCCATAGGCGGCGACCGTCTTGCCGTCGGGGTCGCTGAGCAGGGTGAAGGGCAGGTGGTATTTGACGCTGAAGGCCCGATGCGAGTCCGCATCGTCGAGACTCACGCCCACCACCCGCGCCCCCAGCGCCTGGATGGCGGCGATGTCGTCGCGAAAGTGGCAGGCCTCGGTGGTGCAGCCCGGCGTGTCGTCCTTGGGGTAGAAGTACAGGACGAGCCAGTGGCCGCGGTAGTCGGACAGTCGGTGGACCCGGCCGTTGGCATCGCTGAGTTCAAAATCGGGGGCCGGGTCGCCGGCCCGCGGCCCACTGTGACTGGCCTGCCCGCCGCGCGGCCACAACGCCCAGGCGCCCACGGCGATCACCAGGACCAGGCCAATCAGTCCGATCGTCACCAACATACGCATACGACTCTCCAGCGCTGCCGCCCCGGGGCAGGCACGCTATCAGATCTCGATCATCTCGAAATCGTCTTTCGAGGCGCCGCACTCGGGACAGACCCAGTTCGGCGGGATATCGCTCCAGGGTGTGCCGGGCGGGATGCCCTCCTCGGGCAGCCCCTGTTCTTCTTCGTAGACGAAACCACAGACGACACACATATAAGACTTCATCGCTCAACCTGCTGCTGTTGACCGTCGCCCGGCCCCGGCTCGAGTGCGGGGGGCCGGCGCGACAATCGATGCTACAATTGCGGCGACCGCACGTTCACCCCCCGGCTGGACCCGGCCGCGGCCAAGGCTGCTTGATTGACCAAGGGGGAAAACATTCACGGACACGCCGACATGACAGAGACGCAGTATAACATCCCGGTCGTGATGGTCTTCTCGGGCCTGGATCCCACCGGCGGCGCCGGCCTGCAGGCCGACATTGAGGCCATCGCCAGCATGGGCTGCCACACGGCGCCGCTGGCGACCGCACTCACGGTGCAGGACTCGTGTAACGTAAGCCAGGTGAGCCCGGTCGACGGGCTGTTTCTGGTCGAGCAGGCGCGGGCCGTGCTGGAGGACATGCCGGTGCAGGCCTTCAAGATCGGCCTGCTGGGCAGCGTCGAGGCGGTCGAGGCGATCCACGGCGTGCTCGTGGACTACCCGGACATCCCGCTGGTGCTCGACCCCATCCTCGCCGCCGGCGGCGGCCGGGAATTGGCCGGCGACGAGGTGGTCGAGGCCATTCGCAGCCTGCTCCTGCCCGAGACCACCGTGCTGACCCCCAACGGCGAGGAGGCCCGCGCGCTGGCCCCCGGCGCGGACACCCTCGACGCCTGTGCCCAGGAACTGATGTCCCAGGGCTGCGAGTTCGTGCTCGTCACGGGCACGCACGAGCAGACCCCGGAGGTGGAAAACCGCCTCTTCGCCAACCGGCGCTGCCTGGAGACCTATACCTGGGAGCGCCTGCCGCACAGCTATCACGGCTCGGGCTGCACCCTCGCCGCCGCCATCGCCGGGCTGCTCGCCCAGGGCCTGGAGCCGATGACGGCCATCCACGAGGCGCAGGAATACACCTGGGAGACGCTGCAGCAGGGCTTTCGCCTGGGCATGTGCCAGTCCACCCCCAACCGCCTGTTCTGGGCCCGCGGCGAAGAGGCCGACGAGGCGTGAGCACACGCCGCCTGCGCGGGCTGTACGCCATCACCGACCCGCGCCTCACCCCCGAGCCGACACTGCGGGCCCAGGTCGCCGCGGCGATCGCCGGCGGCGCCGCCCTGGTCCAATACCGCCACAAGGAGGCCGACGCGGCCACGCGCCGGCGCGAGGCCGGCGCCCTGCTCGGGCTGTGCCGCGAGCGGGGCGTGGCCCTGCTGCTCAACGACGACGTGGCGCTGGCCCGGGAGCTCGGCACCGACGGCGTCCACCTGGGCCGCCACGATGCCGACCCGGGCGCGGCGCGCGCGGCGCTGGGGCCGCAAGCGCTCATCGGGGTGTCCTGCTACAACGAGCTCGCGCGCGCGCGCGGCGCGTGCGCCGCCGGCGCCGACTACGTGGCCTTCGGCCGGTTCTTCCCCTCGCGCACCAAACCCGAGGCCGTGCCGGCCGAACCGGCGCTGCTCACGCAAGCCGGGGCCGAGCTCGACTGCCCCCTGGTTGCGATCGGCGGCATCACTGCGGACAATGGCGCACAATTGATCGCCGCTGGCGCCGACATGCTCGCCGTCATCGACGGCCTGTTCGGCCAGGCCGACGTGGAGGGCGCGGCGCGGCGGATAGCGGCACTTTTTGCGTGAGGGGTGAGGAGTGAGGAGTGAGGCGAACACGCTTTGGACGCCTCACGCCTGACTCCTCACACCTCACGCTTTGCCGTTTGCAACTCCCACGCAATGCCCCGACGGCGAATTTGAATTCACCAACAACCGAAAGGCTGTGCCATGACGTCTTCCCACGATCTGTTCGAACAGGCCCAGCGCCATATCCCTGGCGGCGTGAACTCGCCGGTGCGTGCCTTCCGCGGCGTGGGCGGCGAACCGGTGTTCTTCAAGCGCGGCGAAGGCGCCCACCTCTACTCCGAGTCCGACAAGCGCTACATCGATTACGTCAACTCCTGGGGGCCGATGATCGTCGGCCACGCCCACCCGGACGTGATCCAGGCCGTGCAGGAGACCGCGGCGCGGGGTCTGGGCTTCGGTGCGCCCTCGGTGCTGGAGACGCGCATGGCCGACCGCCTGTGCGAGCTGGTGCCGTCGATGGACCTGGTGCGCATGGTCAACTCCGGCACCGAGGCGACCATGAGCGCCATCCGCCTGGCGCGCGCCTTCACCGGGCGCGACAAGATCGTCAAGTTCGAGGGCTGCTACCACGGCCACTCGGACTCGCTGCTGGTCAAGGCCGGCTCGGGGGCGCTGACCCTGGGCGTGCCGAGCTCGCCCGGCGTGCCCGCGGCCCTGGCCGAGCACACCCTGACCCTGCCCTACAACGACATCGAGGCGGTGCGCGAGGCCTTCGGCCATGTCGGCGGGCAGGTCGCCTGCATCATCGTCGAGCCGGTGGCGGGCAACATGAACTGCGTGCCGCCGGTGCCCGGTTTCCTGGAGGGCCTGCGCGAGCTGTGCGACGAATACGGCGCCGTGCTGATCTTCGATGAGGTCATGACGGGCTTTCGCGTGGCCCTCGGCGGCGCCCAGGCCCACTACGGCGTCACGCCCGACCTGACCACCCTGGGCAAGGTGGTCGGCGGGGGCATGCCGGTGGGCGCCTTCGGCGGGCGCCGCGAGGTCATGGAACAGCTCTCCCCGCTCGGGCCCGTCTACCAGGCCGGTACCCTGTCGGGCAATCCCGTGGCCATGGCGGCGGGGCTGGCCACGCTGGACATCATCGCCCGGCCCGGCTTCCACGACCGGCTCGGCGCCACCGCGGCACGCCTGGTCGAGGGTATCCTCGCCAAGGCCCGCGAGGCCGGCGTGCCCATGAGCGCCAACCAGGTCGGCGGCATGCTGGGACTGTTCTTCTCCGAGGAGGACGCGATCACCAACTTCGCCCAGGCCACGGCCTGCGACGTCGATCGCTTCCGCCTGTTCTTCCACGGCATGCTCGAGCGCGGCGTCTACCTCGCCCCCTCGGCCTTCGAGTCCGCCTTTGTCTGCGGCGCCCACAGCGAGGCCGACATCGACGCCACCGTGGCCGCCGCCGGCGAGGTCCTCGCCGAACTGCCCACCACCGCCGGCAGCGACATGGACGGCGGCTGACACGCCCATGCGCCGCATACCGGCGACGGTCGTCGTCCTCGGGCTGGTCAGCCTGCTCAACGACGTCGCCAGCGACATGATCGCCCCCCTGCTGCCGCTGTTCCTGGCCACCACGCTGGGCGCGGGGGCGGCGGCGATCGGGCTCATCGAGGGCGTGGCCGAAGCCACCGCCAGTCTGCTCAAGCTCTGGTCGGGGCGCCTGGGCGACCGCGGCCTGGGCCACAAGCGCCTGGCGGTCGCGGGCTATACCCTGTCCAATGCCCTGCGCCCGCTCATCGGCCTGGCCACCGCCTGGCCCGTCGTGCTGGTGCTGCGCTTCGGCGACCGTGTCGGCAAGGGCCTGCGGACCTCGCCGCGCGATGCCCTGCTCGCCCTGTCGGTGCCGGACAACATTCGCGGGCGCGCCTTCGGCCTGCACCGCAGCATGGACCACGCCGGGGCCATGCTCGGGCCGCTGGTCGCCAGCGCGCTGCTCGCCTGGGGCCTGGGCCTGCGGGATGTCTTCCTGGCCTCGGTCGTGCCGGGGCTGCTGGCGGTGGCGGTGCTGGCGGTCGGGGTGCGCGAGGTACGCCGGCCCGCGCCCGCAACGCTGCCACCGCTGCGCTGGTCGCGCCTGCCGCGGCGCCTGCGCGGGCTGGTGCTCGCCGCCGGCGGCCTGTCCCTGGCCGCCGTGCCCGACGCCTTCCTGGTGCTGTGGCTGAGCCGGGACGGCGTCTCCACCCATTGGATACCCCTGCTCTGGGCATTGGCGCACGGCGTCAAGGCGCTGGTGGCGCTGCCCATGGGGCGCCTGTCCGATCGCCTGGGCCGCCTGCCCGTGCTGATCGGCGGCTGGGGGATGCGGGCCGCCCTGCTCGCCGCCATGCCGTGGTTCGTCGGCCGCACCCCCGAGGTCGTCGCGCTGTTCATGCTCTACGCCGCCGCGGCCGCCAGCACCGAAGGGGCCGAGCGCGCGCTCATCGGCGACATCGCCGACCCCGCGAGCCGCGGGACGGCCTTCGGGCTGTATCACATGCTGGTCGGCCTGCTGGCCCTGCCCGGCGCGCTGTGGTTCGGCACCGTGTGGCAGAGCGTCAACATGCAGACCGCGTTTTCGCTCTCGGCCGTGCTCACCCTGGCGGCCACGGCCTTGTTCGCGCGCCAGGCACGCCGCGCGCAGGCCCACTGGGCGGACACAGGCGGCTAGCTCACAAGGCGGCCTCGAGCCGCGCAGCCACGGTCTCGGACGTGTCATCGGGAAAGGCCGCGGCCAGCAATTGGGACAGGGGGCGCAGCTCGCCCGCGGCCTCGACGCCGCACACCGCGAGATAGGCCAGCAGGTTCGCCGCGGCCGCCTCGCACGAGGCCCCCGCCCGCGCCGCACCGGAGCCGGTCATGGCCACGGCCCGCTCCAGCATCAACTGCTCCAGGCACTCGGCATCGAGCTCGCACTCGCCCACCGCGCGGCGCAGCGAGGCGATGGGATCGGCATTGGCGCTGGCACCGGCCGCCAGCATGCCCTTGAGGCGCTGGCGCACCTGGCGCAAGGGGACGACGACCTGCCCCTGCCAGGTCGCCACCTGCGCGCACAGGTCGGTCCAGGCGGGCTCGCCCAGGGCCCCGCGTCCGCTCGCCCCCAGCCAACAGGCGAGCAGCAGCAGATTGACGTCCAGGCCGTGGCGCTCCTGCAGGCCCAGGCAGGCCGCGGCCGCCTCGGGCCGGCCGTAGACCCGCAGCGAGAACGGCCAGAATTCGCTCGCCGCGTCGCGCTCGCGCCCCGTCTTGTTGCTCGTGCGCCGTGCTCCCATCAGCGCGGGCTATAATCCGGGCTCATGGAATCCATCCTGCAAAGCCTGCTCCAGTGGATCGCCGCCCACGGCACGTGGGCCGGCATTGTCGTCTTTCTCATTGCCTTGTCCGAATCGCTGGCGGTGATCGGTGTGGTGGTCCCGGGCGTGTTGTTCATGTTCGGCATCGGCGCCCTGATCGCCACCGGGCACCTCTCGTTCTGGCCGACGCTCGCCTGGGCGGTGGCCGGCGCCATCGTCGGCGACGGTCTGAGCTTCTGGCTGGGGCGCCACTATCACCAACGCCTGCGCGTAACCTGGCCGTTCAGCCGGTACCCCCAGCTGCTCGCCCGCGGCGTCGATTTCTTTTATCGCCACGGCGGCAAGGGCATCGTGCTGGGCCGTTTCATCGGTCCCCTGCGGGCCATCATACCAGCGGTGGCCGGCATGCTGGACATGCCCGTGCGGCGCTTTGTGCTCGCCAACGTCATCTCGGCGCTGGTCTGGGCCCCGCTGTACCTGCTGCCCGGCATGGCCTTCGGCGCCTCGCTCGCGCTGGCCTCGGAGGTCGCCCTGCGCCTGGCCGTGTTCCTGCTGATCGTGCTCGCCGTCGTCTGGTTCAGCGCCTGGGGCCTGCGCCGGATCTACAACCTGCTCGCCCCCCGCACCGATGTCATGATCTTCCGGGTGCTGCGCTGGAGCCGCGCACACCCGCGCCTGGGCAACATCCCGGCGGCGCTGCTCGACCCCGAGCACCCCGAGCTGCGCGGGCTGACCCTGCTGGCCGCGGCGCTGCTGGCCGGGACACTGGCCTTCGTCGCCCTGCTGCACCTGGCCCGGGGCGGCCCGATCCTGCGCAATCTGGACACCCTGGTGCTCAACCGACTGTTCGAGCTGCACACCCCGCTGGCCAATCAGCTGATGGTCGCGCTATCGGGGCTGGGCAGCGCCTCGGTGCTGGCGGGGGTCTTCGCGGTCGTGCTGGTCTGGCTCGCCTGGCAGCGGCACTGGCACGGCGCCGGGCACTGGATCGCGGCGGTCGCCCTGCCCGCGGCGCTCATCGAGTTGCTGCGCCGGCTCCCGCCCGCCGCACCGCCGGTGCCGGCCGAGGCGACGCTCGGCGCGCTGTATCCGGCATTGGGCTACCCCGGAGCGCATGCCACGCTGAGCCTCGCGGTCTACGGTTTTCTCGCGGTACTGGTGGTGCGCGAGCTCCCGCTGCGCTGGCACCCCCTGGTCTACAGCATCGCCGGGCTGTTGGTCACCATGGTCGCGCTGGCCCGCCTCTACCTGGGCGTACACTGGCTGTCCGATGTGCTCGGCGGGCTCAGCCTGGGCCTGGCCTGGGTCGCCCTGCTCGGTATCGCCTACCGCCGCCATCCCTCGGCCGCGCTGCCGGCGCGCGGGCTGCTCCTGGTCTCGGTAATCGCCATCGCCGGCACGAGCGCGCTGTACGCCGCCCTGCGGCTGCCGGCGGATCTGCGGGCCGCGACGCCGCGCCCGCCCGTACAGACCACGAGCGAGCACGCCTGGTGGGAACACGGCTGGTCGCGGCTGCCGGCGCTGCGCCAGGACCTGCGCGGGCGCCATCGCCATCCGTTGAGCATCCAATGGGCCGCGCCGCGGGCCGACATCGTCCGGCGCCTGAAGGCCGACGGCTGGTACGCGCCGCCGCGGCCGACGCCGCGCACCCTGCTGCAATGGTTTCGCGCCGCGCCCGGCCTGACGGAGCTGCCCGTGCTGCCCCACGTACACGACGGCCAATACGCCGCCATCCTGCTCGTGCGCCCGACGCCCACGCCCGGCCGCCTGTCGGTGATCCGCCTGTGGCGCTCGCCGCTGCGAGTCAGGCAAGACAAGGGGACCGGTCCGCCAGGCACCCTGCCCGTGTGGATCGGCAACGTCGCCTACCTGCACCGCGCCCACCTCGCCGGTCTGACCGTCCTGGAGACCGATGTCCTGTTCGCCCAGCCGCTGCGCGCCCTGACTGCCGAGCTCGACGACCTGCCGCACGCGCCGCGAACACGTCGAACAACGTTCGCACAGGCACCGGGGGCCGACTGGAAGGGGGAGGTGCTACTGCTGAAGCAGTAGGCAGTTGGCAGTTGGCAGTTGGCAGTTGGCAGTTGGCAGTTGGCAGTTGGCAGTAAAAGCAAACCGCTTTTCTCTTTCTGCGCACTGCAAACTGACAACTGCCTACTGACCGCCGGCGAGCTTGCGCTCGCCGGCGGTCAGTCGCCTGCCCACAGTTCCATGTCATCGAGCACGGCCCGCAGACGTTCGAGCCGGGCGAGCGGGTCATCGAGCTGGAGGAAATACTGCTTCTGCGACAGGCGCAGCGGCAGCAACTCGACCAGGCGCCCGCCCACCCAGGAGGCGTCGTCGAAGCGCATCTCCATGGTCGTATACGGCGCATCGAGCTGGCCGACAATGGAACGCAGCAGCTTGGCCAGGTCCTGATACGCCTGGGGCAGGGCCACCGCGGGGTCGTTGGGAATGGTCTCGACCTCGGCCAGGATCAACTGGGAGGGCTCGACCGAGCGCGACAGGATCCGAAAGCGCTCGCTGCCGCGCACGGTGATACCGAGCAGTCCGTCGGGCCGCCGGTGCCAATAGGTGATGTTGCTCAGCGTGCCGATCTCGTAGGTCTGCGCGGCCGCGCCGACCTCCGCCCCGTCCTGGATCAGGCACACCCCGATCCCGGTGTTTGTCTTCAGGCAGCGGCTGACCATGTCCAGGTAGCGCGGTTCGAACACGCGCAAGGGAAGCGGTCCGTCGGGGAACAGGACCGTGTTCAACGGGAATAAGGGAATGGTCAGTCGCGTCACGGATGCGAGGAAATGCCGGGACGGGCAAGACAAGCGCCAGTCATGGATGCTACCCGGAGGTCGTTGTCACCCATTGACTCTAGCAGCCGGCGCGCGTGCTGGCCACGTGGCCGCGCCGCCCGGCCCGCTCACTCGCCCCAGCGCGCCACCAGCGCGTGCGCCACGTCCAGGTGGTCGAGTACGCGGGCGACGATGAAATCCACCAGCTCCTCGACGCGCTGGGGCTTGTTGTAAAAACCCGGGTTGGCCGGCAGGACGGTCACGCCCAAGCGCGCCAGCTTGAGCATGTTCTCCAGATGGATGGCCGAGAAGGGCGTCTCGCGCACCACCAGCACGAGCCGGCGCTGCTCCTTGAGGGTGACGTCGGCCGCGCGCTCGATGAGGCTCTTGGAGGCCCCCGCGGCGATCGCCGCCAGGGTGGCCGTGGTGCAGGGACACACCACCATGGCCTCGGCGACGCCGGAGCCGCTGGCCACCGGCGCCGTCCACTGCTCGCGGCCGAAGACCTGGAGCTGACCCTCGCCGGCACCGTAGCGCTCGGCGAAGAAGGCCTGCATGTCCGCCGGGCGGCTGGGGACCTTGAGATCGGTCTCGGTGGCCAGGACCAGCTGCGCCGGCTGTGACACCAGCAGATGGACCCGCCGGCCCGCCTCGAGCAGGCATTGGAGCAGGCGCAGCCCATAGGCCGCGCCCGAGGCGCCCGTCATGGCCAGTGTCACGGTGTCGCGGCGTCGATCGGTGGCGGCCGTCACGGGCGTTCCCTCAGGCCGAAGCCCGGCCGCCGGTGCGCGCCGCCAGCGCCTCCAGCAGGCGGTCGTGAATGTTGTCGAAGCCGCCGTTGCTCATCACCAGGACGGAATCGCCCGCGTGCGCGTTGGCGGCCACCGCCTCGACCACGCCGGCCACGGTATCGACAATCCGGGCGCGGCCGCCCAGCCCCGCCAGGGCCGCATCGAGGTCCCAACCCAAATCGGGGGGCCGGTAGAGGAACACTTCGTCGGCCTGCTCCAGCGAGGCGGCGAGCGTGTCGCGGTGCACACCGAGGCGCATGGTATTGGAGCGCGGCTCCAGGACCGCGAGTATCCGCGCCGGGCCCACGCGGCCGCGCAGCCCCGCCAGGGTCGTGGCAATGGCGGTCGGATGGTGCGCAAAGTCGTCATAGACCGTGATGCCATCGACGCGCCCGCGCACCTCCAGGCGGCGTTTGACATTGCGAAAGTCGGCCAGCGCCTCGATCGCCTGGGCCGGGGGTACGCCCGCGTGGCGCGCCGCGGCGATGGCCGCCAGGGCATTGCGCACGTTGTGCCGACCGAGCAACTCCCAGCGCAGGCGCCCCAGCTCGGCCCCATCGAGCCACACCTGGAAATCACTGCCGTCGGCGCCGATCCGCCGCGCCGACCACCCCCCGGCGCCGGCATCGCCCTCGAGCGCGAAATGCTCCACCGGGGTCCAGCAGCCGCGCTCGAGCACCGCCGCGACGTTGGCATCGTCGCTGGGCGCGACGATCAGTCCGTTGCCCGGCACGGTGCGCACCAGGTGATGGAACTGCGTTTCGATGGCCGCGAGGTCGGGAAATATATCGGCGTGGTCGTATTCCAGGTTGTTGACCACCAGCGTGCGGGGACGGTAGTGCACGAACTTCGAACGCTTGTCGAAGAATGCCGTGTCGTACTCGTCGGCCTCGACGACGAAGAAGGGCGTCTGCCCAAAGCGAGCCGAGGCGTCGAAATTGGCCGGAATGCCGCCGATGAGAAACCCCGGCGCCAATCCCGCCTGCTCCAGGATCCAGGCGAGCATGGCACTGGTCGTGGTCTTGCCGTGCGTGCCGGCCACCGCCAGCACCCAGCGTCCGGCCAGCACGTTGTCGGCCAGCCACTGCGGACCGGAACGATAGGGCAAGCCGCGCTCCAGGACGTACTCGACAGCCGGATTGCCGCGACTCAGCGCGTTGCCGATGACCACGCAGTCGGGCGCGGGATCCAACGGGCCGGGATCGTAACCCTCGTGGACCCGGATCCCCGCCTCGGCCAGCTGGGTGCTCATCGGCGGATAGACATTGGCGTCCGAGCCGCTGACCTCGTGGCCGGCCGCACGGGCCAGCAGGGCCACGCCGGCCATGAAGGTGCCGCAAACGCCGAGGATATGGATACGCACGTGGGCAGGCTCGTCCCGCTGAATCGATGACGGGGACCATCATAACGTCTGGCGCAGTGTTGAGAAACACCCGGTATACTGTCTCGCGCCCCGGGGCCTGTTATCCTGTGCCCTGGCCTCAACGTGAGACGAGACGATCTTGGACAAGGACATGGACTCCACCGGCGACGACCAACCCCTCTTTGTCGACAGCCCCCAGGGGCTCGCCGCGCTGTGCGAACGCCTGGCCCCGGCGCCCTGGCTGGCGCTGGACACCGAGTTCATGCGCGAGCGCACCTATCAGCCGCAGCTGTGTCTGCTGCAGGTCGGCACCCCCGAGATCGCCGCCTGCGTCGACCCGCTGGCGATCGGTGACCTCGGCCCGCTGCTGGATCAGATCTACGACCCGCAGCGCGTCAAGGTGCTGCACGCGGCACGCCAGGACCTGGAGATCCTCTATCTGCTGCGCGGCGAGCTCCCCGGGCCGGTGTTCGACACGCAGATCGCGGCGACCGTACTCGGTCACGGCGATCAGATCGGATACGGCACGCTGGTGCAAAACGTACTCGGTATTCAGCTCGACAAGTCGCACGCGCGCGCCGACTGGAGCCGGCGTCCGCTCGAGCCGGCCCAGTTGCGCTACGCCGCCGACGATGTGCGCTACCTCGCGCAGATCTATCCCCGCCTGCATGCCCAACTGGTCGAGGAGGGTCGCCTCGAGTGGCTCAGTGAGGACTTCGCCGCACTCAGCCGGGCCCAGACCTATACCAATCCACCCGAGGAGGCTTGGCGGCGCGTCAGCGGCGCCAATCGCCTGCGCGGCGTCCAGCTCGCCATCCTGCAGGCGCTGGCGGCCTGGCGCGAAGAGCGCGCTCAGGCGCTCGACAAGCCGCGCAAGTGGATCCTCAAGGACGACGTGCTGGCCGACCTGGCACGCCATGCGCCTGCCGATCTCAAGCACCTGGAACGGATTCGCGGCCTGGACGAAGGCACGGCCCGGCGCTCCGGAGGCGACCTGTTGGCAATCATCCGCCAGGCGGGCGAGACGCCCAAGGCGCAGTGGCCTGAGCTCGCCCCGAGGCTGCGCCTGGCGCCCGGACAGGAAGCCGTGGTCGATGCCATGATGGCGGTGCTGCGCCAATGCGCCGAACGCCACCGCGTGAGCGTACCGACCCTGGCCGCGCGGCGCGACCTGGAAGCCATCGCGGCCGGGCGCCGCGACGTGCCCCTGCTCCACGGCTGGCGCGCGGCGCTGGCCGGCCAGGCCATCGACGCCCTGCTCGCCGGCGAGACCACCCTGCGCGTGCGCGATGGCCAGCTGGTCGCGGAACCGGGCGCCAGCTAGACGACCCGCTCCGCGCCGGCACTGTTGCCAGACCGCCCGCGCGGAGCGCGAGCACGCAAGGATATCGACACACGGGGCAAACGATGCGTGGGACCAAGTACCGGTTTCCCTGGCGCCCGGACAACAACTTCGAGCTGTTGATCGACGGCGTGGCGTTCTTCCCGCGGATGCTCGGGGTCATCGACGCGGCGCGCGAATATATCCTGCTGGAGATGTACCTGTTCGAGTCCGGCCGCCTCGCCGAGCGCTTCATCGAGGCCCTGATCGGCGCCGCCCGGCGCGGGGTCCGCGTCCTGGTGCTGCTCGACGACTTCGGCGCCCGGCGCCTGAACCGCCGCGACCGCCAGCGCCTGGCCAGCGCCGACATCGAACTGGCGTTCTACAACCCGCTGCGCTACGGCGAGTTGCGGCGCAATCTGTTTCGCGACCACCGCAAACTGCTGCTCGTCGATGCAGAGGTCGGTTTTATCGGCGGCGCGGGCATTGCCGATGTCTTCGACGGCCTGGACAATCCCACCCACGCCTGGCGCGAGACCATGGTCCAGATCCGGGGGCCCGTGCTCGCCGACTGGCAGGCCTTGTTCGCGGAGGTGTGGGACCGCCTGCACGCGCAGCCGCTGGACGTGCTGCTGCGAACGCCAAGCCCCATAGCCCAGGGGCCACTGGGGCGCGTCAGCTGCAGCGGCGGGCTCAAGGCCCAGGAGGTCAAGCGCGCCGCCATCAAATGGATGCGCGGCGCCGAGCACCGGGTCTGGGTGGCCACAGCCTATTTTATCCCGTCCTGGAAGATCCGCCGCGCCCTTCGCCGCGCCGCGCGCCAGGGCGCCGATGTGCGCCTGCTCCTGCCGGGGCCCTACACCGACCACCCCGGCGTGCGTCAGGCGGGGCGCCGTTTCTACACCCGCCTGCTGCGCAATGGTGTGCGCGTTTTCGAATACCAGCCCCGATTCCTGCACCAGAAGGTGCTGCTGTGCGACCAGCATGTATCCATCGGCTCGACCAACCTCGACCGCTGGAACCTGCGTTGGAACCTGGAGGCGAACCAGGACATCGACGACCAGGACTTTGCCGAGCGCGTACAGGCCATGCTGGAAGAGGACTTCGAGCACAGCCATGAGATCCTATTTGAGCAATGGCGTTACCGCCCCTGGCATCGGCGGCTGCTCGAGTGGTTCTTCGGCAAGGTCGATCTCTTTCTGGAGCGCATCGGCCGCCGGCGCCGGAGCTCAAGACACCGGCACCGACGGACCGAAGATCGCGACTGAAATCCGTGCCGAGTGGCAGGTGAGCTGCTATCTTTTCATGGAAGAGGACCCGCGCTCACCGACGAGGAGAACCGCCATGCAACGTCTGATAGTCCCGATGTGCCTCCTGGCGGCGGCGCTCTGGCTGGCGGGCTGCTCGCCCGACCACGACGAGCGCGCGCGGCAAGGCGATCACATCTGGAAGAGCCAGACCGACACCATCGACCACGCCAAGTCCGCGGTGAACCAACTCGACGCGGCGCAGGCAGCCCAGCAACGCGCCACCGATGCCGCCCGGGATCAGGCCCGCAGCCGGTAGCCGCCGCCAAGCCCCGACCGGTCACCGACACCGGCCCCAAAATAGAAAAGGGCGGCCTCGATCATCGAGGCCGCCCTTGTCTTTTCGCAGCGTCGGCTGTGACGTTACGGACGGATGTAGGAGTATCCCTGCTCCTGCAGCTCCATGATGCGAATGACGCCGCCGGGGACGACCTTCACACCGTTGGCGAGCTTGGGCAGATGGCCCGTCTTCTTTTCGATCTTCAGCATCGTGTTGTGGCAGGCGCTGAAGCGGATGCCCTGCTGGACCAGGCTCGAGACGCGCTTGGCGTCCTTGCTGTTGGCGGTCATCATCTTCAGGCCGGGGCCGTAGGCCACGATCTCGATCTTGACGTTGTCCATGCCCAGCGCCTTTTGCAGATTCACCGCATTGTTCATGGCGATGGTCTGGGTCTTCTTACTGGCCGAGCTCACCTGGATGACGACCTTGTGCTTGGGAGCCATCGAATCGGCGTGCGACGGCAGCGAGAACGCCGCCATGACGGGCAACAAGGCAACCAGCAGGTAACGGGAAAACAGCTTCTTCATGATCACATTCCTCCGAAATAAATCAACTCACGTGTCGTAGTGGCAAGCGCATCAAGGCGTCCTCGCGGACACCCGGGAGGCGACCGACACGGCCTGGCCGCATCGGTCCGTCTCCCGCCCGCAGCCCGTCTAGCGGCGGCGTTTCTTGGCTGCGGTCTTCTTCTTGGCGGCCTTCTTTTTGGCCGCCGGCTTTTTCTTGGTTACCTTTTTCTTGGCCGGCTTCTTCTTGCCGGCCTTCTTCTTGGCCGCCGGCGTCTTCCTGGCTACCTTTTTCTTGGCCGACTTCTTCTTGCCGGCCTTCTTCTTGGCCGCCGGCTTCTTCTTGGCGGCCTTTTTCTTGGCCGCCGGCTTCTTCCTGGCTACCTTTTTCTTGGCCGGC
>Ga0102944_1001571_pt1 | contig 14965 bp, 13 predicted proteins | sample SalPonD_shore_MG_FD_78172 | JGI IMG/M metagenome (GOLD analysis project Ga0102944, IMG submission 78172) | Salt pond soil microbial communities from South San Francisco under conditions of wetland restoration - Salt Pond MetaG... | ecosystem: Environmental > Aquatic > Marine > Intertidal zone >...
GGAGGACCTGATCGCAGACCTGAAACGCGCGCTGCGCGCCAGCCAGAAGGACTGATGGCCATGGAGATCACGGTCGACAACGACAGCGCCTACGTCTACACGGGCACCAAGCCGCTGCAGCCGGGCCGGCGCACCTGGCTGTTCGTCCACGGCGCCGGCATGGACCATAGCGCCTGGGTCCTGCAGAGCCGTTACTTCGCCTTCCACGGCGACAACGTGCTGGCCCCCGACCTGCCGGGCAACGGCCGTTCCGCCGGCGACCCGCCGCGCAGCATCGGCGCGGTGGCGGACTGGCTGGCGCGGCTGCTGGAAGCCTTGGAAATTCCGCGGGTGGTGGTGGTCGGCCACAGCATGGGCTCGCTGGCGGCGGTGGAGCTGGCGGCCCGCCAGCCGGACCGGGTGGAGGCCGCGGTGCTGGTGGGCACCGGCTTCCCCATGGCGGTGGCTGAGCCGCTGCTGGAAGCCGCCCGAGCCAACGATCACCTGGCCGTGGAGATGGTCACCACCTGGGGGCTCAGCCCTCAGTCGCACATCGGCGGCAACCAGTCGCCGGGGCTGTGGCTGGACGGCCAGGTGGCCCGTTTGCTGGAGGCCGCCGGCCCCGGGGTTCTATACGCGGGACTGAACGTCTGCAATGAGTACCGGGACGGCGAAGCCAGCGCCGCCAGAATCCGCTGCCCGACACACTTCGTCCTCGGCGAGCGGGACATGATGACGCCGCCGAGGGCCGCCGAGGCACTCAGCGCCGCCATGACCGTCCCCACCTCACGCACGGTGCTGCCGCGCTGCGGGCACATGGTCCCCCTGGAACGGCCCGGAGAGCTGCTGGACGAGCTGATCGCGCTGAGACGGCGACTGTAAGCGAGACCCGTCCCGACTGTCGGGCGGGCCGGCTCGCGGAGATCGCTATCGGCGCATACCGCGGGTGGTCTGCGTGTCCATCATGTCTTCCATGTGAACGCCGGACGAGGGCACGATACCGCGCACCGACCCCGTCACCGGGTCGAACAGGGACAGGGTCGGTGCGGCAATCTTCCGCCCGAAGTAGAGACGCGCGCCCGCCAGCAAGTGATCGTAGTTGTTCTCGCCCGCCGCAACCTCGGCGAACAGGCTCCACCTGGCGCTGCCGCCGGGGCGCCAATCGACCCCACCGTAGACGGTGTCGCTGTCGCCTCCGACGGTTCCCGCGTAGGCCCAGATCTCGGGCCCGATACGATTGAGGCGCAGAGCGCCTTCCACATAGAACCATTGGGCGTCCGCCACATCCCCCGCGCCACCGCCAATGGTCCACCGGTCGCCGAGCCAGGTGGCGTCGGCCACGGCCAGCGCTTCCGTATTGCCGGGATCGACGTCGATGCCGCCCAGCTGGCCGGTCAATCGCAGGCGCTCAACGAACACCTGGCCTTCCAGCCCGGCCACCACCAGGTCCGTGCCGGCCACATCCGGCGCATCGTACCGGCCCACTCCGGCAAACAGTCCGGCCAGGCCTCCTCCGGCCGTGCGTCGGAACAGATGCCCGCCCAGTCCGTTGAAGTCGGTGTCACCGATATGCTGAGTCAGACCTTCCAGCTGCAGCCCGAGGCCTCGCGGATCCGCGGCTTCCAGGCGGCCGCCGAGCGAGACCACTGCATCGCCGTCGGCGCTGCCGACCGTCGCCGACAGCGTGCCGCCCGCGAAGGCGGCACTGATTCCAGCGAGCCAAAACAGGCAGGCAGCGGCGCTCCTGAAGAGCGCCGGCGGCCGGCGCACCAACGCCATGGACCTGCTTCCTCTGCGTTCCCGCATCCCGCTACCCCGCTCCGGTCGACGGGCTCAATCCTTCCGGGAGATTTGCATATAGGGAAGATCTTACGACGGTCGATCTCTTGCGGGTTGACGGCCGTCAAGGAGGCGGCACATCGCCGGAACCGTCGCCCAAGGCTCGGCCGTGCTGGTGCTGATCGCCGCCGGTGCGCTCTGGGCGGCGGTGACCGCGGTCAGCGGCCCGGCTGCTTCCGCCGCGCGCGGCACCGACAGCAGGCGCGAGGAGTTGATCGCACCACGGCGCGCCGGTAGTGTGCAGTTACTGCCCTGACAGGGGAGACCGCGAAGGCGCCGAGCCTCGGGAGACGGCGCCGGGAGAACAAGCATAAAGCCATACAATCCCGCCTGCGGGCGAGTTGGGGAGATGATATGCGCACCGGCACGCTGTTCCATACCCGGGATCTGGATCACTACCCCACCGGCGGGAAGCGGGTCTTCCTGCTGTTCGTGGCCGTGGTGGCAACGGTCATCGCCAGCTATGAGGCCCAGATCGCGCCAGTGCTGCCGCTGCTCATGAAGGACATCGGCATGTCCCTGCAGCAGTACGGGCTCGTGGTCATTTCCACCGTCATCTTCGCGGCCATCGGCGCGATCCTGTTCGGCCCGATATGCGACCGGCGCGGAAGGACGACGGTGCTGATACCCGCGCTGTTCGGCACCGCCGTCTGCGTCTTCGCCATGACCCGGGTGGACTCGGTCCTGAGCCTGCTGGTGGTGCGCGCCTTCCTGGGCTTCATCGAGGGCGCCGTGATCGCCGCCTCCGCCGGGCTGGTGCGGGACTTCTCGCCGCGCATGGGCCGCGCCGTGGCCTACGGCTTCTGGACGTTCGGGCCGGTGGGCTCCAGCTACATGGCGGCCGCCATCGCCGGCTTCACCCTGCCCTTCCTTCACACCTGGCAGTCGCAGTTCTACATCGCCGGCGGCATCAGCGTGGTCGTCGCGGTATTTGTGCTGTTCACCATGCAGGATCTCAGCCCCGAGGTGCGTCACCGCATCATGCACACGGCCGATCGGGCAGTGGCGACCGGCGACGAGGATTCACTGGTGGCGCACACGGCGCGCTCGCGCATGCGGGCCGCCGCGCGCTACGGACGCGTGTGGGCCATGATCGTAGGCATCACCCTGTTCCTGATGCTCTACCTCACGCTCCAGCAGTTCGGCCCCAAGATCCTGGTGGACGCCTACCACTACACCGCGGACGAGGCCGCCTACCTCTCCCAGTACTTCTGGCTGCTCAACCTGGCGACTCTGATCGGCGCCGGCGTGCTGTCGGACAAGCTGCAGCGCCGCAAGATCGTCTCCTTCGCTGGCGCCCTCCTGACCCTGGCCACCATGCTGGTGTGGATACCCCTGGCCGGCAGCCATCCGGCGCAGGGCACCATGATCCTGCTCATGTCGCTGCTCGGCGGGTTCTTCGGCGTCACCTTCGCGCCCTGGATGGCCTGGTTCTCCGAAACCTTGGAGGACATCAGCACCGCCGTCCAGGCTTCAGGCTGGGCGCTGTGGACGGCCGTGCTGCGTCTGTACGTGGTGATCACGGTGGTACCCATGACGTTCATCGCCCAGCACTACGGCTGGTCGCCGTGGCTGTGGGCCACCGTGGGCGGCGTGGTGCTCTACATTCTCACCGTGATCGCCAGCCGTGGCACCTCCTGGCTGCGCCGCCAAGACGAGCACATCGAGGCGCGCGTGTACGTGCCGGAGACCATTGCCGAATGATCACCGGGAGGCGGCGGGGCGCAGGCCATCAGCTCGCCCGGTCGCTGCGGTCGAGGAACTTGTCGAAATGGATGTCGCGTTCGGCGACGCCGAGCCCCCGCAGCGCCTCGATGGCGGCGTCCAGCATGGGCGGCGGCCCGCACAGATACGCCTCCCGGTCCGCCACGGCGAGCCCGGCGTCGTCCAGATGATCCGTCACCAGACCACGGCGCCCGCTCCAGCCGCTGTCGGCCGGCTCCTCGGACAGGACGGGTATGAAACGGAAGCCGGCCGGCCAAGTCTCCGCCAGGCGCGACATGTCGTCCAGGCAGTAAAGGTCACGCTGGGTCCGGGCGCCGAACAGATAGACCACGTCCCGGCGGACGCGGTCTTTCCCTGCCTGCTTCAGCAGTGCCTTGAGCGGTGCCATGCCGGTGCCGCCCGCGACACACAGGAGCGGCGCGGCGCCGTCCCGCAGCCAGAAATCGCCGTATGGACCTTCCAGGGCGATCTCTTCACCCGTGCGATCGGCGGCATCGAGCCAGCCGCTCAGCTCACCGCCCGGTAACAGCCGCACGTGAAACACCACCCGTGCAGCCTCTCCCCGCGCGGGGGGCTGAGCGAACGAGTACGAGCGCGGCGCGCTCACGCGTCCCGGCACCGACAGGTCGGCGTATTGCCCCGCCCGGTAGGGCATGGGCTCGTCGAGAGTCAGCGTGACCTCGAGGATGTCATGGGTCAGGCGGCGGAAACCGGCCACGCGCCCCGCCACGAACTTGACCTCGGCTGCCTCCGGGCTCAATTGCACCGCCACGGTGACGTCGCTCCGGGGAATGCTCTGGCAGGCGAGGATGTAGCTATCGCGCAGCTCTTCGGCGCTGAGCAGGTAGCTCTTGTCCGTGAGCTCCTTGACCTTTCCCTCCACCAACCGGCATTTGCAGGTGGCACAGCCGCCGGCGCGGCAGCTGTGCGGAAACGGAACCCCCTGGTCCAGCGCCGCTTTCAACAGCGTGGTCTTCGGTGGAACCTCGATAGCGCCCTCATGGCCCTCGATGCGCAGCCGGAACGGACCGCTGTCACGTTTGAACAGGTTGCCGAACATGGATGTCCCGTATTGGCGCCGGCCCTCGCAGCGTCGGGCCGCCGGCCGTGCCCACTCAGGCCTGCTCGGCCCGCGCGAGCTCCTCCAGCTCTGGAATGCCGCTCCTGAGGTTCGCCTCGCGCGCCAGCTCGCGCTCTGCGGCCGAAGCGTAGTGCCGGTCCCATTCGATCAGCTTCGGCACGATCATCCGCCGCCACAGCGGCGGCACCAGGCAAGCGTAGCTCATCTTGGTGTAGCCGAAGGGCATCTCCGGCTGATCGTTCATCGGCTGCAGGTTCTGGAACGGCACACTGGCGTCATGGTGATGGTGCGAATGGCGCGAGAGGTTGAACATGGGCGCGGCGCCGTGGTTGGAGTTCCAGGAGTGGCGCGGCATCACCGGCTCGACGGGAACGCGCACCAGGCCGTAGTGCTCGACATAGTTGATCCGCTCCAGCGCCGCCTTGCCGAACAGCGCCGCGCCGAGGTAGAGCAGCACACCGAGCCAGCCTGCCGCATAGGCGAAGAACGCGGCATACGCCAGCGTCATCAGGTAGCCGCGGATCATGCGGTTGCGCCAGCTCAAGGTGGCATGGCCGAGCTTGTGGAGCCGCTCGCGTTCGATCCGCCAGCCGCTGACGTTGCCCATCGCGATGGAACGCAGGATGAACGCGTAGATGTTGTGGCCGCGCCGCGCCGTGGCCGGATCCTTCGGCGTGCATACGTACACGTGATGGCCATAGACATGCTCGATGGCGAAAGCGGCGTCGGCCGGCGCCGCCAGCAGCCAGCGGCCCACCAACATGGACCAGAAGCCGTGGGTCCGGTGGGTGAGCTCGTGGCCGATGATGATCCCGGCCCCCAGCGCGAGCCCGACCGACAGCGTGCCGCCCAGCAGCTGCAGCCCGTGGGTAGCCGCCCGGGCCGCGAAGATGTCGTAGCCGATTGCCGACTGCACGAACGCGCCGAAGCCGAGGAGGTCGGTGCCCGGCCCGCCCAGCATCCAGGCGAAGGAAAACAGCAGCAGCAGGACCATCGGCAGCCCGAGGAACAGGTCCGCGTTCAGAATCCAGGGGTGCTCGTACTCATCGACGCTGAGGTCTTCCCGGCCCTGCTTGGCGATGCTGATCAGCGTGTTGGCGATGAAGCCGAGCCACATCCACCAGCCGCCGGCGAGAATGCCGGCGACGACGATCAGAAACCCCCTGTGCATGAGGAAGAAACGCAGGTACTTGCGGGGAACGGGGGTGGGACCCACCAGGGCATCCGCTGCTGCAGCCATCTTCTCCTCCTTCCGGTGAACGCACCGAAATCCGCCCGGATCTAGCGCCCGAGTCGATTGAGAAATTGTCCGGACAATTATCGACGGAGTCAAGAAAGCCGCATCCGCGTGGAATAGCTGTAGCGGTCGCCCCGGAAGAGGTTGCGGTAGACCTCCACCAGCGCGCCGTCGGCGGCGTGGTAGCTGAGCAGCAGCTCCAGCCCCGGCTCGCCGGGCTCGACATCCAGGTAGCCCGCCGCCCTGCCCGGCAGGGAGACGGCGCTGATGCGCTGGCGAACTTCCGCGACGCGCAGTCCGGCACGGGCCTCGATGCGCTCGTGAACCGGCGGCGGCGCCGGCTCCCACACGCCGACGGACCGCTCCATGAAGACCGAGCCATGGACCTCCGGCACGTAGACCTCGCCGTAGATCAGCGGAATCTCGTCGTCGGGGAACATCCGCAGGAGCGTGGCCCGCGTCCACCTTGAACCGGGCGGTATGTCCAGCGAAGCGCCGAGCCCGGCGTCCACGACCAGGTTCTCCACCGCCAGCCCTTTCTGCTGGAGCAACCCGGCGAAGAGCCTGAGATCGGACATGGACGAGATGGACGGCTGATACCGCGGCCCCGGCTGCTGCGCTATGACGGTCGTCCCCGCCCGTGGGCGGCGCTTCACCAGGCCCAGCTCGACCAGAATGCGTAGCGCGTCGCGCACCGTATGGCGGCTGACCCGCAGTTGCCGGCACAGATCGTTCTCGGTGGGCAGCCGGCTGCCCACGGGGTAGGTACCGGCCCGGATATCCGTCATCAGCGACTGCGCCAGGCGCATGTAGGCGGACGTCCGGCGTCCCCGCCTGCTGGAAGACGCTGAGATCTGGGACATTCGCGGCTCACGCACAGGGATACTGTGGGCGGACTCTACGTTGATACCCCGCCGCGGGCAAGGCGGCGCGGGGACCCTGGCCGGGGCGACGGCCGCCGGTTCGGCACCGGCCGGGCCGTGGCCGCCCGCCGGCTGGTCCGGGCAACCGTTGTTACAGCGACCTGCGATCCGCCGTCACTTGAGCGACCCGGGCGCCGCCGGGAACTTCTTCCAGAGGCCCGGATCATGCCCCATTACCAAATGGCTCTTCCTGGCCTTCTGCATGAGCTTGAGCTTGCGTATGTAGGCGTGCCACTCGTCGGCGTCGGTCAGCAGCCATCCCTTCGCCTCCAGCTCGTACTCCTCCGGGATGTGCAGATAGTCCCCGGTGAAGGTGTAGTGGCGTCCCGACTGGGTGGTGACGTGCATGACCTGGTGTCCGGCGGTATGCCCCCCGGTCCACTCGACCACGACCCCGTCCAACAGCTCGAACTGACGGTCGTCGATGGGGGCCCAGTTCGCCCCGCGCAGCGCGCCCAGATCGGTGAAGTCGTAGGCGCCGCCCTTGTTCTGCCAGAGCAGGTAGAGCGCGGACTCCAGCTCGCGTTTCTGGACGACGATCGGCGGACCGTACTCGCTGAAGGCCCCGAGCTGGCCGATGTGGTCCAGGTGCAGGTGCGAGATCACGATGAAGTCGATGTCCCGGGGCCGCAGCCCGCATTTCTGGAGCTGGTTCTCGATGTGGTTCTCGGCCGACATCTGCACGATCGGAAACGCCTCCACCAGCGCCTTCTCGTGGGTCTCCATGGCGTTCGGCGAAATTCCGGCGTCGAACAGGACGTTGCCGCCGGGATGTTTGACCACCACCGCGCTCACGGGGATTTCCACCCAGCGGCGCGGCGGCTCGCGGTTGCTGAACGTCAGCGCGCAGCCGGCCGCGCCGGGCAGGAACCAGCCCACGTCGCCGGCGAGCCAGCCCAGGTCCAGCAGATAAATCTCTTCGGCCTTCTGCCAGACCTCGTTGATGATGGTCGGCCCCTGCGACTCGGAAGATCCTTCGCCGGGCCGAGCGGCGGGTTGCTCGGGCACGATGACCGGCGGCGCCTCGGCGCGCCTCACGGTGGGTGGGCCGTCGAATTCCAGGACCTTGATTCGACCCGTGGACCGCTCTTCACCGTCGCTGCCGAATTCCTTGATCTTCATCGTTTCCCCCGCTTGTGGGTTCCGCCCCGGTATTGCCCGGCCCGCGGCCGCTGCCGTGCCGGTGCGGCGCTCAGTCGCTGGTGCGCTCCCGGATGATCCTCAATGCCTCCTTGAGGTAGACCCGGAACAGTGGATAGTTCTCGCTCATCGGGAAATGCCCGATATCCGTCATCTCGATATACACGCCGCCCCGGATCTGGCTGGCGGTCTGCTCGCCGATCTCGGGCGGCGTCAGGTAGTCGTAAGTCCCGTTCATCATCACGACCGGGCAGCGCCGCGTATCGATTTCCTGGACCTTGCCGCGCAGGTCGTGGTCGACGGAGTAGAAATAGAGATCGCCTTTGAACACCTCGGAGCCCTGGGTGTAGTAATGCCAGGTGTGCCAGCGATCCTGTTCCGGTGAATGCGGCGACATCAGGTCCCAGACGCCGCTGGCGCACACCTGAGCGGCGTTGGCATGCGGATGCCGCCACCAGTCCAGGAAGAAACCGGGCGAATAGTCGCCGGCCTCCACCGGGATGACCGCCCGAAAGCGGTCCGGCCGGCGCAGCGCCAGTTGCAGCGCCACGTCCCCGCCGAAGGAGGAGCCCATGAAGATGGGGTCCTTGAGCTCCAGTGCGTCGCAGAGCTTGACGATGAAGTTCACGTAGTGTTCCGCGGTCAGGCGGTATTCCGAGTTCCACCAGTCCGAGTTGAGCGGCGGGTCGGTCTTGCCGTGGCGCCCCAGATCGTAGGCGATGACGTTGTAGTCCTGGGTGAGCTCCTCGTCCTCGAGCAGACCCAGCCACTGGTGGTTGTGGCAGCCCGCAGTGTGCTGGCAGACCAGCGGAATGCCGGTGCCGCTGTGCAGATAGAAGACCCTGTATTCCAGCCCATCGACGTCGATCGTGACGTAGCGACCGGTTATTGGCGAATGACGGACCATCGTGTCAACTCCTGATCGTTTGGCTTGCCGATGCCGCGGCGCCCACTGGGCGCGCCGCGCCGACCGGCTCGTTTTTACCCGCGCATGACCGCCACGGCCCCGGAATGCAGTGAGTCCTCAAACCGGAACTCCGCACTTGCGCAGCAGCTCGAACTGCACCGTGAAATTGCGCAGGTTCTGCATCAGGACCAGCAGGTCGCCTTCCAGCTTCAGGTCCTGCCGGAAGCACGCTGCCCAGATGCCGTGGTACATCGGCTTCGGCAGCGGCTGGGCGAACTCCCGCCACGTCTCCGGACTCGCGCGCAGCGCGAAGTCGTAGGGATCCAGGGGCTGGGGGTCGGTGTTGATGTCCTTCACCTTGCCGTCGTGCATCTCGATGATGACCTTCCTCTCCCCCATGTCGTACATGAAGGTGCAGGTGTAGTACTTGCTCATGGCGCCGATGGTCGGGTCGGAGTCGGTGAGACTCTTGTACCGACGTGCCCAGCTTGTCATGTCCACAGCCATTTCCGGTCTCCTCCTTCAGGCGATTCGAGTCACTGTCGCCATGCCCAGGTCCACGTCCCCCGGCGCCGCCTAGCCGAACATCCAGTGCATCACGGCAACCAGCGCGCCCAGCCCCACCGCGCCGATCAGCCACGGGCGCCAGTCCGCCGCCTCGGACGCGGTTCTCACATAGCGGTGAACCGGCCCGCCGAACTGCACGCTGCGGCCCACCACCACGGACATCTCCATCTTGTAGGCCAGGAACCACACCACCATTACGCCCAGTGCCCACCAGATCACCTGCCACGCCCACAGCGACGGGACGCCGAGCGACCAGCCCGCGACCCCGGCGCCCGGTGCCCCGAACAGGTCGTTACCGAACACCGCCCCCGGTCCGAGGGCGAAGAAGAACCACGCCAGCGTAATGGCCCAGGCCGCCGGCTTGAGCGCCCGCTTGGCGGGGCCGAGGCGGCTCATGTCCTGCAGAAAGCGGTGGAAGCGCTGGCGGTGACGGCGTTCGTCGGCGCGCTGGGACAGCAGGGAGACCACCAGACAGGCCGTGACGTTGATCACGATGCCCCAGCCGGCGGAATAGATGGTCCAGGGCCAGCGGCCCCAGGGCAGGTGCAGCCCGAGATAGGTGCTCAGGGCATGGCCGAACGGTTCGGTCAGGACCACCGCCGCGAGGCCCGCCAGCAGCCCCACGGCCACGCCCTGCCGGGTGATCCAGGGGAACCAGCACAGCCCGGCCAGGGCCGGCCAGAGCTGGCAGCCGAAGGCGAGCGCCAGGGCACCGAGCGCGCTCTCGGCACCGGGGGAATAGGTCGCGAGCAGGAGGGCCGCCAGCAGCACGAGCCCGACGCCGATGCGTGCGAACAGCCGTTCCTGGCGATCCGTGGCTCGCGGGTTGACGTAGTGGGCGTAGACGTCATGGGCCAGCATGGAGCCGGTGGTGGCGGCGAACGCCGCCGCGGCGACCTGCACCGCGCCAATGGCGCAGACCGCGAGCAGGGCACCGAACCACGGCGCCTGGGCGGTGATCGCCTGCAGGTATACACCCACCAGGTCGGCAGTGACCCGGCTGTCCACGGCACCCAGCCAGTCGGCTGCCGCCGAGCCGGCGCCCGCGGCGCCGAGGAAATGTCCCCCGACGCCGGCCACCACGGCGCACAGCACCAGGACGAAGCCGACCACCGCCGCGCTCGCCCAGACCTGCTGTACGGCGAAGCTCTTGGGCGAGCGGCAGCTGAAGCCCCACATGGTGAACGCGGGTGAGGCCTGGATGCCCATCAGGGCGAAGCCGTAGGTCAGGATCATGGCCGCGGTCCAGATCCCGCCGGCGGGCAGCTCGCGCCCCAGGCCGGCCGTGAACTGCACCACGCCGGGAATGGCGAAATAGCCACCGGCGTTCCCCGCCGGCGTGCCGTCACCGGCGCCGAGGCGGGCGAGCGACTGGCTCATCGCCCCGAGGCCGCCGAGCTCGAGGTAAGCGAAGAGCGCGATGGCGGCGAGGCCGGCCACGAACAGCAGCCCCTGCAGGACACCCACGTAGGCCGCGCCCCGGATACCGCCCAGGCACACATAGAGGAACACCACCGCGGTCATGACCCACATGGCCGCCGCCGGCCCCACCGTGCCGCCCGACAGCAGCGCGACCAGATAGCCCGAAGCGCTGAGCTGCATGCTCACGAACGGCACGGCGAACACGAGCGCGACGACCAGCACGGCGATGGGCAACAGCTCGCCGCCGTAGTAGTCGGCGAACATGTCGGCGGGCGTGACGTAGCCGAAACGTTTTCCCAGCAGCCACTGACGCTTGAGGAAGACCACGCCGGTCAGCGCGATGGCGACCGCACCGAGCGAAACCTCCCCGAACGGGAAGCCGTCGCGAAACAGGAAGGCCGGCTGGCCGAGAAAGGTCCATGCCGAGAAAGACATGGCGGTGGCGGTGACCACGAAGACCCAGGGCGAGAGGCGGCGGTCGGCGAGGTGAAAATCGCCCGCCGTGCGAGACATGCGGCCGGCCGTGACGCCCCAATAGATGCAGAACGCCCAGTACGCCGCCATGAACGCGATGAGCCAGACGAGACTAGTGGACAACGGCACCGCCCTCCCTGCCGATGCGGCTCGCCGGCCGCGTATCCCCCGCCCGGCGGCGACCGATAAGCGTCGAGCTAGTCATGACGCGGCCCGTGGAACATGGAGAACGATCCCTTCAGACCGAACCGGATGACCAGATACAGCACGAACGCCACGATGATGGCCGAGAAACCCGCCACGCCGGCCAGGGCGTTGCTGCCGCCGAAGCCCGGATCCAGGATCCAGCTCAGGACGAACAGCAGCACGGACCCGCCGAACACGATGAAGCCGACAACGACCTCGCCCTTGCCGAAGCCGGTTCTGAACAGCCGGTTGATGATCACGTGGGCCACCAGCCCGGCAAGAATCAGGGCAAACCCCAGCAGGCTCACGATCAGCCGCTCCCGCGCGAAACCGGAGAGAATCGTGCACAGTCCGAACGCGCCCCATAGCGCCCAGCTGGAGACCACGGCGAGACGTTTCTCGGCCTGATCGAGGGTATCCATGGGGCATCAGTCCTCGTCCTCGTCCATCGACGCGGGTCGTTCGTCCACGGGCTTGCCGATTTCGCTCAGTCCCTTCTCCCTGGCGTTCAGGAGGTTGCCGGGGTTGCTCAGGGCATCCGGCGACAGGCCGACCTGGCGCAGCAGGTCATCAACGAACGGCGCCTGCGCGCGGTAGCGCAGCGCGGCGCTCACCGCACTGTCCGCCAGGTTGCTGCCGCTGAGCACGCCCCGGCCACCGCCGCCGCCCGGCTCGGTCCCGTCGTCGCCGCCCGGGTGATCGCCGCCGTCGCGCAACCCGCTGAAGCCGGGCAGGCCCTCGACCTGCATGATGCGGATGGAGTCGATCTTCTCGATGGGCTTGACGCTCTCCCGGATGATGTCCGGCAGGTTCTCCAGCAGCTTGCGATACAGCCCGCTCCGGCGGCTCGCGTCGGAACGCAGGTTTTCCGCCTCGTTGAGCTGGCGGTGCCCCTCGGCCTCGACCTCGTAGCGGAAGCGCGCCGCCTCGGCGGCCGCCCGCTCCGCGTCCGCCTTGTCGACAGCCGCCTGTTTCTCGGCCGCCGCGGCCTGAGTGACCTTGATGGACTCGCGCTCGGCTTCCTGCTGGGCGGCAATGAGCTCCACCAGCTTGCGCCGCTCGCTGCTTTCCCGCTCGCGAACCAGCGCAACCCGCTCCTGGGCTTCCACCATCTTGGCCCGGGCTTCCTCCGCTTCGGCCTGCGCCTGGGACTGCTCCTGGGACTTCTGCGCAATGGCGATCGCCCGCTCCTGCTCCTCGATCTCGAGCAGCTTGTGGCGGATGATCTCCAGCCGCTCGGTCTCGCGCTCGCGCTCAATGCGTGCGGCCTCCAGCGCCCCTTCCTGGCGGATCCGAGCCTGCTCCACGTCTTCGCGGGCGGAGATCCGCACCTGCTCGGTGTCGCGCTCGCGCTCGGCCTGCTCGGTGGCGATCTGGGCGCGCTGCAGCGCCCGACGGGTGGCGATCTCGCGCTCCTGCTCAAGCCGCGAGTACTCGCTGTCGCGATCGATGGCCAGGGCCAGCTTTTCGGCCTCGAGATTCTTGTTGCGAATCTCGATCATCGTGTCCTGCTCGATGTCGTTGCGCTTCTTCTTGCGGCTCTCGATCTGCTCGGTGAGCTGGGTGAGGCCCTCGGCGTCGAATGCGTTGGACGGGTTGAACAGCTTCATGTCCGTCTGATCGAAGCCTGTCAGCGATGCGACCTCGAGCTCGAGACCGTTCTGGGTCAGGGTGTCGGCCACCTGCTCCTTCACGCCCGCGATGTAGGCGCCGCGCTGCTCGTGCATCTCCTCCATGGTCATCTTGGCGGCGACCAGGCTCATGGCGTCGATAAAGCGGCCCTGGACGAGATCCTTGAGGCTCTCCGGGTTCATGGTGCGATGGCCCAGCGTCCTGGCCGCGGCGGCCACCGCCTCGGGAGACGGGAGCACCCGGACGAAGAACTCCACGGTCACCTCGACCCGCATCCTGTCCTGGGTGATGAGCGAGCGCTCCTGGGCGCGGCGGACCTCCAGCCGCAGCGTGTTCATGCTGACTTCGGTGACGTCGTGGACGATGGGCAGCACGAACGCGCCACCGCCGATGACGACCTTCTCGCCGCCGAAACCGGTGCGCACGAACGACACGTCCTTGGACGATCTGCGGTAGAGCCAGTGGAGCAGATAGACTGCGACCGCGATTACGATGGCCGCCAGGATGATGACGGCAATGATGTCCGCACCGTTCACGATTCACCTCCTTTCATGCGCACAAGGCTCTGTGTTGCAGGCGCCCCTGCAGCTGCCCGGCACCGGGCCCCGCGTCGAAGACGCGCTCCGATTCGCTCGCTTCGCGGCATTGCCGCCTCTCCGGATGCACCAGCCATCTCTCACCCCCGCGCCGAGTAGGATTCGTTCAAGGCGACCGCCAGGATGATCATCCCGAAGGCCATCTGGTTGACCAGGTCCGCCAGGTTGTAAACGATGCTGAGGTCGCCCTCGGTCATGCTGCCGCCGAAATTGGCGACGAACTCGCAGAGCGGATACACGCCCCAGCCGACGGTGACGATCAGGCGCAGCCAGAAGAACCCGGTGCGCACGATCTCGTCGCCGCTGTTGGTGTTGAGCTCGCCCAGCCGGCCGAAGAAGACCTCGCCGAGCACATAGAGCCAGGCGACCACGCCAATCAGGAAACCGAGCACGGGATAGAGGTACCCGACCTGCCCCATGTAGCGGGCCAGGACCATGATCAGCGCGGCGATGAGCAGTCGCCAGAACAGGCCGTAGCGGAGTGTGCCGATGGCGTTAATGAAGAAATAAAGCGCAACCACCTGTACGGGCATGGCGATCAGCCAGGCGATGTAACGGTAGATCACCGGCATCTGCTCGGCGTCCAGCCAGATGCCGCGGGCCTGGTAGTAGTACAGCGCCGAGACGAACGTCACGGTGGCCGCCAGCCCGACGGGCAGCTTCCACTTCTTCCCTACCCAGCCCGTCCCGAGCAGGAGCACAACGGTGGACCCCGCCATGACCGCCAGGAGCAGCTCGAACGAGCCGCCCGTCACATCCATCGATTGCAGCAATTTCGCCTCCATTGAACCCCCTTCAGCGAGCCGCGCTCCGCCCTAGACCTGCGTCCGCATGTGCGGCGAACGCGCGTACAGGGCGACCATCGGCACCACCAGCAGGCCGAAAATGAACTGCTGCCACTCATAGGTCAGCCCGATTCCAATCAGGAACGACTTCAGCACCTCCAGCACCAGCACGCCGATGACCGTGAAGCCGTAGCCCCCGCTGCCGCCGAGCAGCGACGTCCCGCCGATGACGACCGCGGCGAGGGTCGTGAACAGATACGGCTGCCCGACCCCGATGTACCCGCCGCCGCTCCAGCCGAGCAGCAGCATGCCGGTGAGCGCGGACACCGCGCCGCTGATACCGTAGGCGGAGATCCAGTAGCGCCGCTCGGAGATGGACAGGCGGGCGGCCGACACCCGGTTGCCGCCGAGGGCGTAGAGATAGCGGCCGTACACCGTGTTCCGCATGCCGAGGATCAGCGCCACCGCGACC
>Ga0102944_1001572_pt1 | contig 14959 bp, 10 predicted proteins | sample SalPonD_shore_MG_FD_78172 | JGI IMG/M metagenome (GOLD analysis project Ga0102944, IMG submission 78172) | Salt pond soil microbial communities from South San Francisco under conditions of wetland restoration - Salt Pond MetaG... | ecosystem: Environmental > Aquatic > Marine > Intertidal zone >...
GACTGTATGTGGGAATCCATTTGACTAGCAATGTGCGGACATGCGTGATCTAGGAATCGCCAGCCTTCTTATGCGCATTTGGAGTCCACGCCGAAGATATTTTGGCCTCCCATTAATGACGCTCGGATTCTTGCTCGTGCCCGTTGGTGGTGTTGTGTCGTTTTCGGGCTCGTTCATCCGGCATTTGAACTGGGCGTACGTCTCGTCGCTGTTTGGGGTGCCGATTACGTATATAGGCTGGGTGACTGCAATCGTGGGAGTTGTCATTATGGTTGTCGGTCTTGTCTCCCATTGGATGTACGTGTTTCGCGTCGACAGATAGCGGCACGGATGAAGGGGGTCTACCTTCGAATTTGAGAGGTCCGGGGGGGCAAGGTCCCGGCGGGGTCAGATACAGTCCGTGAAGGGCAAGCCCCGCGAGCGGGATATCCGCGTCGAACGGCTTGCCCTTCAAGACGGTATCTGACCCCATACGCTTGCGGGAGTGCGGTTGCGACCAAGACCTACGGTGTGGCCAGCGTGCCGACCACCCAGTTCTCGTTGAGCGCGCGCAGCGAGATCCGGTCACCCGGTGCGAGGCACCGGTGGCGCATCATCAGGTGCGTGTTCCTCACGAGGAGCCGGCTGCCGTTCGACATATCGATGACGTTGTGACAATGGCTGAGACCCTGGGCGTCCGGGGCGCAGTTGGCGTCGCTCTGAACGATGCCCTCGACGGCGCCGGTCGCCGCGCGGCTCGGGCCCCTCAGTACCTCCAGCACATAGCGCCCGTCCTGTCCATTGTCGTACCAGGACGAAAGCTGGGCTCCGTCGGGTATGGCCGGCTCGACCGCGGCAGCCGTTATCGGAACCGAAGCGACGGCGGCGAGCGTGGTGAGACCGACCAGCAGGCGCCGGCAAGTGTTCAAGCCTGGATGGTGCTTCATCTTCCCTGTCCTCCCAATGACCTACGGCGACGCGTGACCGAGGGCCGAAGATCACGAACGTACCGGATCTTTCCCCTTGGCAGGGTGCGGTCGTCGGGCGCACGAGTATTGATGCGGGTCAATCGAACGAAAGGTGGGGGTCGATGTCAGCCCGCCTGCCGTGTTTGCTTGAGAGGTGGCTTGGGTTGCCATCGTTCCACATTCCGGGTGGCTCGGATCAAGGGCTACGGTCATCGGGATCGTGGGGCATGCCGGACAGACTGCCCCACCATGCACAGTCTAGCCGGTTGATGACTGTATGGTGGGCCCGGCTGGATTCGAACCAGCGACCAAGGGATTATGAGTCCCCTGCTCTAACCGACTGAGCTACAGGCCCTTCGTGCGTGAGGCAGGGCCGGTGGCCCGCGGCGGCTACTATAGCCCGGCACTCGGCGGGTCGTCACGGGCGGGCGGCAGTTGCGCGCGGAAGTTCAGTTACATTCCGGGATCGGGCGCTAAGCCGCTGGCGGGGCGGGGATCGTCGGCGCGCCGAAACGCGTGGATGGGGAATGCCCCCAGTGCGGCGCGCGCGGGGCTGGCTACACTCGGTAGTGAGGACCGTTCCCCGGCCCAGGGATTGGGTCAGAACCTCACTTCAAGGAGGGCTGCGATGGAGCCGACCTGGATTCTCGTGGCCGACAGCGGCCGTGCCCGCCTGTTTACGGTGGACCGCCCACGGGGCCCGCTTGCCGAGCACTCAGGATATGTCAATCCCGCCGATCGCCTGCGCGATCAGGATCTCGAGACCGACGCCCCCGGCCGGGGGTCCGGGGCCAATGGCGCCCGTTTCTCGATGGGCGGGGACATGGGGACCAAGGCGCACCACGCCGACCGCTTCGCGAAGGAGCTGGCGGGGGTGCTGCACGAGGGCCGCCTGGCCGGGAAGTTCGCCCGGCTGTACGTGATGGCGGCCCCCAATTTCCTGGGGTCGCTCAGGCGGGTACTGGATCCACGAACCGCCGCCTGCGTGGCGGCCAGCTTTTCCAAGGACGTGGTTCGCGAGAAGGCCGACGCCATTCGGAGGCATCTTCCCTATCGGCTGTGAGCCTCCCCGCGGAGGGGGGCAGGCTCCGCGCCCCCGGCCGGCCGCCCGTGGCCGGGCGGGGGCGCCGCAACACCGTACCGGGCCGGGATCGGGCGAGCCCCAGGGCGCAGGGCGACCGCAACGAATTGGTCAGACCTTGCCCAAGGAGTTCGTTTGTGACCTGAGGCAAGACGGGGTCGCATCCGCCCGTGCTAAATGCTGTCACTGCAGTACGGGAGACAGACGTGGACAGGATCTGGGTGGTAGTGGCGGACGAGGCGCGGGCGCGGTTGTTCGAGGTGGAGGGGACGCGCGGGGCACTGGTCGAGCTGGCGGATTTCGTGAACACGAGCGAGCGGCTGCCCGAGCACGAGCTCGGCAGCGATGACGCCGGGCGCGGGCGCGGCCCGGGCGGGATCAGCCATTCATTCGGCGATGACGAGGGCTTCCGCGAGCATTACGCACGCCGCTTCGCGCGCGACATCGCCGATCGCCTGGAGCGGGGCCTCGCGAAGCGCCGCTACAAGCGGCTCTACCTGGTGGCCGCGCCGCACTTCCTCGGCGAACTGCGTAACGCGCTCGACGGGCAGACCAGCCAGCATGTCGCCGGGAGCGTCGACCGCGACCTGGTGCGACACAATGTCAATGACATCCGCGGGCATCTGCCGGAACGCCTGTAGCCGCGGTACCGGTATGGCTTCGAGCCTTGTTGCGGCATTGGGCTGTCGGGCTGACCAATCCGCCCGGAACGGATGGTGCCTGCGCGCAGCGCAGGCCCGAACGGCGGGTTGCACGGAGAGCGCCTCGCAACCTCGACCGGCAGGGCCTCGGCCTTTCCCCCACTGTGGGCCAGGCTTCAGCCTGGCGCCCGGGACCGTCGGTACGGCCCGGTCAGGCTGAAGCCTGACCCACAGCTTCGCAGGTTGGGCGAAGGCGACGCGGGAATGCGGCTCCGCCTGGCGATGGTCGCGTCCTCCCATGCCCCCCGCCGGCCGTCAGCGGCGGTGGCGGGTGTGGTAGGGGAAGCGCCGGCGGCGTACGTCGCGTGCCTCTTCGTACAGCGCCGCGTACGCGCGGGCGCTGCGGGTCCACGACACGTCGCGGCGCATGGCATTGCCGACGAGCTGGCGCCAGCGTGCCTGGCGCAGGAACTGGCTGCGTGCGCGGCGCACGGCGGCCACCAGCGCCGTGGTCGAGATGCCATCGAACTGGAAGCCGGTGGCACGCCCGTCGGCGAGGCCTGTCTCGGTGAAGTCCGTCACCGTCTCGATCAGCCCGCCCGTGCGCTGGACCACCGGGATGGTGCCGTAGCGCATGGCATTGAGCTGGGACAGCCCGCAGGGCTCGAAGCGCGACGGCATCACCAGCATGTCGGCGCCTGCATACAGGCGGTGGGCGTAGGGTTCGTCGAAGGCGAAGGTGGCGTGCACCTTGCTCGGGTGCCGCTTCGCCGCGGCCTCCAGGCGTGTGCGCACGGCGGGGTCGCCCGAGCCGAGCAGCACGACCGCGGCGGGCAGGGCGATGAGGTCATCGATCGCGTCGACCAGCACGTCGATCCCCTTCTGCGCCGCGAGCCGGCCGACGAATGCGAGGATGGGCGTGCGGGCACCGGCCCTGAGGCCCGTCTCCTGCAGCAGTGCCTGCCGTGCCGCCGCCTTGCCCTCCGGCGCGTCGGCCGTGTAGGTGGCCGGCAGGGTCGGGTCGGTGGCCGGGTCCCAGGTGTCCGTGTCGATGCCGTTGGCAATGCCGACCAGGTCCGCACCGCGCCATGCCAGCAATCCGTCCAGCCCCTCGCCGGAGGCGGGTGTGCGGATCTCGCGAGCATAGGTATGGCTGACGGTCGTGACCTTGTCCGAGAAGCCGATGCCGCCCTTCATGAACGACAGCAGGCCCTGGAACTCGAGTGCCTGCCAGTGCTCGACCCAGCCGGGCAGGCCCAGGCGCTCGCGCGCGGGCAGTTCGAACAGGCCCTGGTGTGCGAGGTTGTGGATGGTGAACACGCTCGCCGCGGGAACGCGCGCGAGCTGCAGGTGCACGGGCAGCATGCCCGTATGCCAGTCGTGGGCATGGACCACGTCGGGCCTCCAGCCGACGCCCATCGCGTCGTCGGCGAGCGCGGCGCCGACGCGCGCCAGTTCGTCGAAGCGGTCGGCGTTGTCCGCCCAGGGATACCCGGCAGGGTTGTCGTACGGATTGCCCCAGCGCTCGGTGAACGCCTCGGTCTCGTAGAACCAGATCGGGCAGCCGCGCGGCAGGGTGGAGGCGAGCAGGCGGCCGTCGTGCCAGTGCGCGACGACATCGAGCGGGCCTTCATTGCGCGCGCGCTCGAGCGCCGCGCCGTAGCCGGGCATGAGCACGCGCACGTCGAAGCCGAGCGTGTGCAGCGCGTCGGGCAGGGCGCCGACGACGTCCGCGAGCCCGCCCGTCTTCAGGAACGGGTACACCTCGCCGGCGACGTGCAGGATGCGCAGGGGCCGCCCTTCAGGCATCGCCGGGATCCGGCACGAGGACCAGGCCGGCCAGCGGCGGCAGGGTCAGCGCGGCCGAGTGCTCGAGCCCCATCCAGCGATAGGCCTCGGCCCGCACCGCGCCGTAGTTGCCCTGCCCGCTCCCGCCGTAGTGCTCGCTGTCGGAGTTCACCGCCTCGCGCCACAGGCCGCCCCGCGGCAGCCCGATGCGGTAGTCGTGACGCGGTACCGGGGTGAAGTTGAGCACGACCACCACCTCGCGACCCTCGCTCATGCGGCGGAAGGAGATCACCGACTGGCTGGCATCGTGGCAGTCGACCCACGCGAAGCCGTCGTAGCTGAAGTCGTGGCGGTAGAGGGCCGGCTCCGCGCGATGATAGTGGGCGAGGTCGGTCACCAGCCGGTGCGCGCCGGCGTGGCGCGGCTCCTGGAGCCGGCTCCAGTCGAGCTGCGCGTCGTGATCCCACTCGCCCGGCTGGCCGAACTCGCCCCCCATGAACAGCAGCTTCTTGCCGGGGTAGGTGAACTGCCAGACGAAGAGGAGCCGCAGGTTGGCGAAGCGCTGCCAGTCATCGCCGGGCATCTTGCCGAGCAGCGAGCCCTTGAGGTGCACGACCTCGTCGTGCGACAGCGGCAGCGTGTAGTTCTCGCTGAAGGCGTACAGGAGGCCAAATGTCAGGTTGTCGTGGTGGAAGTGGCGATGCACCGGGTCGTGGCGCAGGTAGCTCAGCGTGTCGTGCATCCAGCCCATGTTCCACTTCATCGAGAAGCCCAGGCCGCCGAGGTAGGTGGGCCGGGTCACGCCCGGCCATGCGGTGGACTCCTCTGCCACCGTGAAGGTACCGGGGCACTCGCCGTGCGTGGCGATATTGAACTGCTGCAGGAACGCGACGGCGTCGAGGTTCTCGTTGCCGCCGTAGGCGTTCGGCAGCCAGTCGCCCCCCTTGCGCGCGTAATCGAGATACAGCATGGAGGCGACGGCGTCGACACGCAGGCCGTCGATGTGAAACTCGCGCAGCCAGTACAGCGCGCTCGAGATCAGGAAGCTGCGCACCTGGGGCCGGCCGTGGTCGAACCCCAGCGTGCCCCAGTCGGGCATGTCCGCGCGGCGCCGGTCCGCCGGCTCGAACAGCGGGGTGCCGTCGAAGCGCGCCAGCCCGTGCTCGTCGCGCGGGAAGTGCCCCGGCACCCAGTCGAGCACGACGCCGATGCCGTGGCGATGGAGGGTGTCCACGAGGGCGCGGAAGTCATCCGGCGCACCGAAGCGGCGCGTCGGGGCGTACCAGCCGGTGCACTGGTAGCCCCAGGAGCCGTCGAACGGGTGCTCGGTGATCGGCAGCAGCTCGACGTGAGTGAAGCCCAGGGGTTTCACGTACGCGGCCAGGCGCTCGCCCAGTTCGCGGTAGCCCATGAAGCTGCCGTCGGCGTGGCGCATCCACGAGCCGAGGTGCACCTCGTAGAACGAGATCGCGTCGGACTGCCAGTCGGGACGCGATGCCATCCACTCGCTGTCGCCCCAGGGGAACACGGTCTCGGGCACGATGATCGAGGCGGTGCGCGGGCGCGCCTCGGTGTAGCGCGCGAAGGGATCCGCCTTCATGCGCAACTCGCCGTTGCAGTCGGTGAGCTCGAACTTGTACAGGTCGCCCGGGCCGACGCCGGGAACGAAAGCCTCCCAGACGCCGTCGTCGTGGCGGCTCAGCGGGTGGTGGCGGCCGTCCCAGTAGTTGAAGCTGCCGACCACGCTCACGCGCTGCGCGTGCGGGGCCCATACGGCGAAGCGCGTGCCGGAGACGCCGTCGCGCTCGCGCCGGTGCGCACCGAGCATGCGCCAGGCGGAGGTGTGGTGGCCGCCGTGAAACGCGCGCCGCTCCTCGCGGTCGAGCTCCAGCGGGAAGAGCCAGGGGTCGGCGGCATCGATCTGGCTGCCGTCGCTGTACGTCCAGCGGATGACGCGCTGCTTCGGTGCGCGGCTGGCCGGCCCCTCCCAGGCGAACAGGCCGGCCGGCTCCAGCGGGTCGAGCTTGGGTCCGCGCGGCGCGAACCGACCCGAGACCGCGTCGGGACGCCACGTGACAATGCGCACGCGGCGGCCCTGCTCGAAGCGGCCGAGGACGTCGTGGGGTCGCGCATGGCGCGTTGCGGCAATTGCAGCGAGATCGTCGGCCAAGGCTCCCTCCGCCGGCGGGTGTGGACGACAAGCGTACTGCCCCTGCCCCCCGCAAGGCCACAATCCATTCGCGGTCGCCAACTGTAATGCGAAACCTCGTGCCCAACGGCCCCCGGTTTCGCTATGCTTGCATACAGGCTCAAGGCACCCCGTCGGGCAGGAAATCGACATGTGGCCGCGCAAGCCGGAGCGTTTCGTCAGCCGCATCACCCGCGACACGCTGGCGCTCGTGCTGGCCGGGGGCCGCGGTACGCGCCTCGGCGGCCTCACCATGGACCGCGTGAAGCCGGCGGTGCCCTTCGGTGGCAAGTTCCGCATCATCGACTTCGCGCTGTCGAACTGCGTGAACTCGGGTATCCGCCAGATCGGTGTACTCACCCAGTACATGGCGCACGAGCTCATCCAGCACGTGGTCAACGGCTGGAGCTTCTTCCGTGGCGAGTTCGGCGAGTTCGTGGAACTGTTGCCGGCGCAGCAGCGCACGGGCGAGCACTGGTACCTGGGCACGGCCGATGCCGTGCACCAGAACGCCGACATCATCGCCATGCACGAGCCCGAGTACGTGATCGTGCTCGGCGGTGACCACGTCTACAAGATGGACTACGGCACGATGCTCGGCTTCCACGTGGAGCACGAGGCGGACGTCACCGTCGGCTGCATGCCGGTGCCGCGCGAGCAGGCGCGTGCCTTTGGCGTGCTCGATGTCGACGACGACGCGCGCGTGCAGAAATTCGTGGAGAAACCGGCCGACCCGCCGCTGATGCCCGGCTCGGAGAGCGAGGCGCTCGCCTCGATGGGAATCTACATCTTCAATCGCGACTGGCTGCTCGAACGCCTGCGTGCCGACGCCCTCGACCCGGACTCGGCACACGACTTCGGCCGCGACATCCTGCCGCGCGCGGTTGCCGACGGCTGTGCGGTCTTCGGCTTTCCGTTCCGCGATCCCAGCGACGACGAGAAGGCGGGCTACTGGCGCGATGTCGGTGACATCGACTCCTACTGGGCGGCCAACCTGGAGCTGATCGGCGTCACGCCCGAGCTCAACCTCTACGATCTCGAGTGGCCGATCTGGACCTACCAGGAACAGTTGCCGCCGGCCAAGTTCGTGTTCGACGAGGACGGCCGGCGCGGCACCGCGATCGACTCCATGCTCTCGGGCGGCTGCCTCGTCGCCGGCGCGGAGGTTCGCCATTCGCTGGTGTTCTCGAACGTCTGGATCGGCGAGCGATCGCGACTCACGGATTCGCTGGTACTGCCGAACGTGCGTATCGGTCGCGACTGTCGCATCGGTCGCGCGATCATCGATGCCGGCTGCGAGCTGCCGGACGGCACGGTCATCGGCGAGCAGCCGGAGAAGGACGCGCAGCAGTTCGAGGTCAGCCGGGGTGGCGTGGTCCTGGTCACGCGCGCGGCCCTCGGGCAGGCGCCCTACGCACTGGGGCGGTCGACGGCTTGAGCACCGGCACGCTGCGCGTCGTGTTCTGCTGGCACATGCACCAGCCCGAGTACCGCGATCCCGATACCGGCGTGTTCGTGCAGCCCTGGGCCCTGCTCCACGGCCTCAAGGACTACACCGACATGGCGGCGCACCTGGAGGCGAATCCGGCCGCGCGCGCCGTGTGCAACTTCTCGCCGCTGCTGCTGGACCAGGTCGAGGCACTGGTGGAGCAGCTCGACGGCTTCCTGGCGGGCGGACCGGCGCCGGCGGAGCCGCTGCTCGCCGCGCTGGGGCCGGATGGCCCACCCGCCGACGTGGATGCACGCCGGCGGGTGCTCGAGTCATGTCTGCGCGCCAATCCCCGCCACATGATCGAGCGCTTCGCGCCGCTGGCGCGGCTCACGACGCTCGCCCGCGCCGTGCTCGATCGACCGGGCGCGGAACATTGGCTCGACGACACGCGCTTCGTGCCGGACCTGGTCGGCTGGTACCTGCTCGCGTGGCTGGGCGAGACCGTGCGCCGGGACGAGCCCCGCGCACGTCGACTGCTCGGCTGCGCGCACGGATTCACGGACGCGGACCGGCGCCAGCTGCTGGAGCTCGTGCGCGACCTGCTCGCCGGCATCGTGCCGCGCTGGCGCGCCCTGGCCGAGTCCGGGCGCGTCGAGCTGAGCTGCAATCCGTACGCCCATCCGATCGTGCCCCTCCTGATCGATTTCGGCGCGGCCCGCGACGCACGTCCCGACACCTCGCTGCCGGATGGCCGGTACCCGGACGGTCTCGGTCGCGCGCGGCGTCAACTCGAATGGGCACGCGCGGAGCATGCCCGGCGATTCGGCGCCGAGCCGCGCGGCTGCTGGCCCTCGGAAGGGGGGGTCTCGGATGCCGCGCTCCGGCTGATCGGCGCCACGGGCTTCGCCTGGACGGCCAGCGGACAGCAGGTGCTGCGCCACAGCCTGCCCGACGACGACGCCGGCTCGGATGCGCTGCACCGGCCGTACCACGTGAACGGCGCCGACGTGACGGCGTTCTTCCGTGACGAGGCGCTGTCCGACCGAATCGGCTTCACCTACCAGGACTGGCATGCCGACGACGCCGTTGCCGACTTCATCGCCCACCTGGAGACGATCGCCGACGACGACGGCGCGGGTCCCGGGCGGGTCGTGCCGATCGTGCTCGATGGAGAGAATGCCTGGGAGTACTACCCGGAGAACGCGTACCATTTCCTGAACGCACTCTACCGCGCGCTCGCCGAGCACCCGCGCATCGAGCTGTGCACCTTCGACGACTGCCTGGACGCGCCCGGGGTCGAGGTGCGCCAGCTCGACCACGTGGTCGCCGGCAGCTGGGTCTACGGCAATTTCAGCACCTGGATCGGCGAACCGCAGAAGAACCGGGCCTGGGAGCTCCTGCTGGCGGCACGCGCCGCGGTCGACGAGGCCATCGCCGGTGGCGCCGCGTGGACCGAGGAGCTCGAGCGGCGCCTGGCCGTGTGCGAGGGGTCGGACTGGTTCTGGTGGCCGGGTGAATACAACCCGGCGCCTTCCGTGGCGGCGTTCGACGACCTGTTCCGCCGGCAGCTGGCAGGGCTGTATACCGGGGTCGGGCGCGAGCCGCCGGCGGAGCTCGACGAGACGTTCGCTCGCGGCACCGGTGACCCGGCCGCCGGCGGGGTCATGCGCGGCGGTTGAGGCCGGCCGCGCGGGTCACGGGGCGCTGGCGACAGCGCCCGTCACGCGTATCGAGGAGCGACATGCCGTACCTGCGTTCGTTCGCGGCCGGATTCCTGGCCACGCTCGTGTTCCACCAGGGCCTGCTGGCCATCCTCTACGGCATGGGCGCGGTGCCCTTCGCCCCGTTCGACCTGCACGGCACGGCGCCGCTCGGCGTGCCGCAGGTGCTGTCGCTCGCGTTCTGGGGCGGTGTCTGGGGCATCGTGCTGTGGGCATTGATCCACCGCACCCACGGCATGCATCGCTGGCTGTGGGCCGCGGCCATCGGGGCCGTCGCGCCGACGGCGGTGGCCGTGGTCCTCGTGCTGCCGCTCAAGGGGATCCCCGTGCACAGCATGACGATCGTGTTCGGCCTGCTGCTCAACGGGGTCTGGGGGCTCGGCACGGACGTCTTCCTGCGCGCGCTGCCGCGCCGCGTGATCGCCCGCTGAGGGGATCGGCGGGGCCGGCGCGCGCGCCGGCCCCGGCCTACATCCAGGTCATCGCGCCCATCTCGAACGGGTGCGCCAGCTCCGGGTGCCACGGGTAGGCGCGCACGCGGAAGTACACGAGTCCGTTGGGTACGCTCGGAAGGTCCAGGCGGTACACCGTCTCCGCGCCCTCCGTGCCCTCGGGTTCGAACCGGGCCACGCGCGTCTCCGGCCCGTCGCTGTCGTGCGGCAGGTCCAGCACGCACTCCACGCGCACCTCGTGCGCCTCGAAACCGTCGAGGATCGCCGTCACGCGCAGCGTCACCGGCTCGCCGGTGTGCACGCTCGCGGGGGGCGCCTCCGCCCAGCGCAGCGCGATCCCGCGCCAGCGCTCGCGCACGTGGTGCTTCCACTGCGCCAGCGTGCTGGCGGGCGTGCCGCCGTCGGCGGCAAGGCGCCGGCCGTGCTCCAGCGCCGGCACGTACAGTTTCCCGGTGTACTCGGCGACCATGCGCTGGGCATTGAAGCGCGGCAGGATGCTGGCCATCGAGGCCTTCGAGCGCTGGACCCAGTCCTCGGGCACGCCACCGGGACCCTCGGCGAACCAGCTCGGAATGACGTCGTACTCGAGCAGGTCGAGCAGCTCCTCGGCCTCGACGTCGTCGCGCTCCCCGGCATCCACCTCCACGCCGTGGGGCGCGATGGCCCACCCATTCTCGCCGTCGTAGCCCTCGGCCCACCAGCCGTCGAGCACGCTGAGGTTGATGACGCCGTTCATCGCGGCCTTCTCGCCCGACGTTCCGCTGGCCTCCAGCGGGTACTGCGGGTTGTTCAGCCAGACGTCGACGCCGGCGACGAGGTGGCGCGCGAGCGTCATGCCGTAGCCGGCGACGAAGAACACGCGGTCACGGAACGCGGTCTCGGCCGTGCGCTGCACGATCTCGCGGATCAGGGCCTGCCCCGGCTGATCCTTCGGGTGTGCCTTGCCGGCGAATACGAGGATGACAGGGCGTTCCGGGTCGCCCAGCAGCCGCGCGAGGCGCTCCGGATCACGGAAGATCAGCAGCGCGCGCTTGTAGGTGGCGAAACGACGGGCGAAGCCGATCACCAGGGCGCGGGTGTTCTCCGGCGAGACGACCTGCTGCATCGAGCGCACGCGGCCCCGGCTGGCGTGTCGCTCCGTGTATTCCTCGGCCAGGCGTTCGCCCAGGTACTCCATCAGGTGGCTCTTGAGCGCCTGGCGCACGGCCCAGAAGCGGTGGTTCGGGATGGCGTCGAGCGTCCCGCGCCAGAATTCCGGGTCGGAGAGGCTGCTGCGCCAGCCGGCGGCGTGGGCATCGAACAGCTCCACCCATTCCCGTGCGAGGAAGGTGGACACGTGTACGCCGTTGGTCACCGAGGTGATCGGGTTCTCGAGCGCGGGGATCTCCGGCCAGATGTACCGCTCCATCTGCGCGGCGGTATCCCGGTGCACCCGGCTTACGCCGTTGTGGCGGCGCGAGCCGCGCAGCGCCAGCGCGGTCATGTTGAACTGGCCGTGGTTCTGCGGCGACCGGCCGAGCTCGAGGAATCGTTCCAGGCTCACGCCCAGCGCGGGCACGTATTCGCGGAAGTGGGCGGTCACGAGGTCCTCGGGGAACAGGTCGTGGCCGGCCGCCACCGGCGTGTGCGTGGTGAACACCGTGGCCGCGGCCGTGGCCTCCAGCGCGCTGTCGAAGTCGAGGCCGCCCGCGACCAGCTCGCGGCAGCGCTCGACGATCGAGAAGGCCGGGTGGCCCTCGTTCACGTGCCAGGCCGCCGGGGCGAGACCGAGCGCGCGCAGGGTGCGCACGCCGCCGATGCCGAGCACCATCTCCTGGGCGATGCGGGTGTCGTGGTCGCCGCCGTAGAGCTGGTAGGTGATCGCGCGGTCGTCGGCGCGGTTCTCGGGCACCTCGGTGTCGAGCAGGTACAGCGGCACGTGCCCGACGGCGGCGCGCCACACGCGCACTATCACCTCGCGCCGCGCGAGCGGCACGGTGACGCGCAGCTCGTTGCCGTCGGCGTCGAGCGCGTGCTCGATCGGCAGGTCGGCGAGCTCCACGGGGTGATAGTGCGCGTGTTGCGTGCCGTCGGCGTCGACCGTCTGGCTGAAGTAGCCCTGGCGGTACATGAGGCCGACCGCGACGAACGGCAGGCCGAGATCGCTCGCCGCCTTGCAATGGTCGCCCGCCAGGATGCCGAGCCCGCCCGAGTACAGGTGCAGGCTCTCGTGCAGGCCGTATTCCATGCACAGGTAGGCGACGAGGTCGCGTTCGGGGTCGACGCCCTCCAGTGCGCAGTTGCGCGGGTCGGTCGCCTCGTAATACTGGTCGAAGGACGCGAGCACGCTGTTGTAGTCGCGCATGAAGTCCACGTCCTCGGCCAGCGCTTCGAAGCGCTGCTGGGGCACGCGGCGCAGGAACACGGTCGGGTTGTGATCGCTGTCTTCCCAGAGCACCGGGTCGATGCGACGGAACAGCCCGCGCGTGTGCCGATCCCACGAATACATCAGGTTGCCCGCGAGCGCCTCGAGACGGGCGAGCGCGGCCGGGATGACCGGCCGGACTTCGAGCGGGTGACGGGTGCCCGCCATGGGTGGGTTCTCCCTTGTGCGCGGCAGTGGCGCCGCGCGCAACTATACGTGATGCGTCGGGTCCTGGCGGATCCCCGTGCACGAAAAGGGCTGCATCCGCCCGGGGACCGCCCGGTCGACGATGCGCGCCCGCGCCCGGATCGATTCGGGCAGGGCGGTCAGGCGCGGTGTCTGCTCGGCAGCACTCGCTCTGGCAGACACCGCGACACGGCCGTGAATCATCGTCCAGGGGGTCCCTGCCGGGGGCGGCCCGGTTTCATCGTACCGGACCCTGGCAGGGCCTGTCGGAGAGGGTTCCGCCTATTCGTCGAGGAAGCTGCGCAGCTGCTCCGAGCGGCTCGGGTGCCGGAGCTTGCGCAGCGCCTTGGCCTCGATCTGGCGGATGCGCTCGCGCGTCACGTCGAACTGCTTGCCGACCTCCTCGAGCGTGTGGTCGGTATTCATGCCGATGCCGAAGCGCATGCGCAGCACCTTGGCCTCGCGCGGCGTCAGGCTCGCCAGCACGCCTTCCGTGGTCTCGGACAGGCCCTCGGTCGTCGCCGCATCCACCGGCGACTGCACGGAACTGTCCTCGATGAAGTCGCCGAGGTGCGAGTCCTCGTCGTCCCCGATCGGGGTTTCCATGGAGATCGGCTCCTTGGCGATCTTCAGCACCTTGCGCACCTTGTCCTCGGGCATTTCCATGCGCTCGGCCAGTTCCTCCGGCGTGGGCTCGCGCCCCATCTCCTGCAGCATCTGCCGCGAGATCCGGTTGAGCTTGTTGATCGTCTCGATCATGTGCACCGGGATGCGGATGGTGCGCGCCTGGTCGGCGATCGAGCGCGTGATGGCCTGGCGGATCCACCACGTGGCATAGGTCGAGAACTTGTAGCCGCGCCGGTACTCGAACTTGTCCACCGCCTTCATCAGGCCGATGTTGCCTTCCTGGATCAGGTCCAGGAACTGCAGCCCGCGGTTGGTGTACTTCTTGGCGATCGAGATCACCAGCCGCAGGTTCGCCTCCACCATCTCCTTCTTCGCACGCCGTGCCTTGGCCTCGCCGATGGAAAGGCGCCGGTTGGCATCCTTGATCTCCGAGACCGGGAGCCAGGTGCGCTGCTCGATCGTCGCCAGCTTCTTCTGGGCGTCCGCGATGGCCTCGCCCTGGTTGGCGAGCTTCTTCGAGTAGTGCTCGCCCGCGTCAATCAGCTCCCGCAGCCACGATGGATCGGACTCGCGCCCGGTGAACGAGGAGATGAACGCCTTGCGCGACATGTTGGCCCGCGTGGTCGCGGCCTGCATGATCGTGCGCTCCTGCGTGCGTACCTCGCCGACCTGCGCGCGCAGCCGCGCCACGCATCGGTCCACGAAGGCCGGTACGAGCTGCAGCTCGAGGACCTTCTCGGCCATCTTCTCGCGCGGGGCCTTGGCACGCATGCCGGATTTCGGCTGCGTGCGCTGTTTGGCGGCCTTGTTGAGAGCCTGGATGGCGCGCTTGTAGTGCTGGTTCAGCTCCCTCATGTGCGCGCGAACTTCCTCGATGTCGATCGTGGAATCGTTCGCGGCCTCGTCGTCATCGTCGTTGGAGCTGCGGTCGACCGAGTCGTCCGCCGAGGGCGACATGGCCGTGTCCGGCGCCTCGGGATCCTGGAAGCCGCTCATCAGGTCGGTGAGGCGGGCCTCGCCGGCCTCGATCTTCTCCCAGGTCTCGATGATCGCGGCGCCCGTGCCGGGGTAGTCGGCGAGCGCGGCCATCATCTGGCGCGTGCCGTCCTCGATGCGCTTGGCGATCTCGATCTCGCCCTCGCGGGTGAGCAGCTCGACCGTGCCCATCTCGCGCATGTACATGCGCACGGGGTCGGTCGTGCGGCCGAACTCGCCATCGACCGTCGCCAGGGCGGCGGCGGCCTCGTCGGCGGCGTCATCGTCGGTGTTGACCGGCTCGTCCGCGAGAATCAGGGTGTCGCTGTCCGGTGCCACCTCGTGCACCGAGATGCCCATGTCGTTGATCATCGAGATGATGTCCTCGACCTGATCGGGCTCGACCACGCCGTCCGGCAGGTGGTCGTTGACCTCGGCATAGGTGAGATAGCCCTGCTCCTTGCCGCGGGCAATGAGCTGCTTCAGGCGCGACTGCTGTTCCTGATCCATATTCTCC
>Ga0102944_1001573_pt1 | contig 14954 bp, 11 predicted proteins | sample SalPonD_shore_MG_FD_78172 | JGI IMG/M metagenome (GOLD analysis project Ga0102944, IMG submission 78172) | Salt pond soil microbial communities from South San Francisco under conditions of wetland restoration - Salt Pond MetaG... | ecosystem: Environmental > Aquatic > Marine > Intertidal zone >...
AAATACAACTTATAAATTAATTAAAACAGTAAGTTAATTAAGTTACTAAGTTATTGGGTATTTAGTCGAAACTGTCTCCTGTTACCCGATCTCCATATTTTAACCATATACCATTTTAACCATCTACTAACAGACATGGCATATCTATTCTGCTTACTCATATGTTTGGGAGAGTAGAAAAAACTATTATACTAAGTAACATATAACAACTGGTAGGAAACCGGTCTTCCGGTCGAAGACAATCGTGATAGCCGCAAATGTCGGCGTGAACAATAAGGAAAGTGCGACTACACCGGGGAAAATAAAGCTCAGATATGCTCCACGTCCCAATACTGTAGTGGTACCAATTCCCGATCCAGGGAGGAATAAATAAAGCAACGGTTGCACTATGCCGCCGGCCATTCATAATGGCTGGGTTGGATGCCCGATCGGGGCCGGGCATGACGTCTAAGGGTGGTGGTATGGATAGTGGCTTTAAATTGGTATTAACGCTCACAAAGTTGCAAGCTTGAATAATTTATATATCTCATTGTTATTTATAATACTATCCCTTTGTCTTTCAATAATTTCTTAAACTCATCTTCATCGAGTATTTCTATATCTTGTTTTTTGGCCTGTTCCAGCTTAGATCCGGCTCCGGGTCCGGCTATTACATAATCGGTTTTACTGCTGACACTGGAGGAGGCATGTCCGCCATTTTCTTCCACCAATTCCTGGGCTTCATCACGGGTCCATGATTCCAATTCACCAGTAAAAACGAATGTGAGTCCTTCCAATGGCTGTTTCTTCTGTTTAGCTAAAGGATTTTTCAATTTCACACCGGCATCCAGAATTCTTTGGATATCATCTCTGTTATTTTCATCGGTAAAAAATGTCACAACCGAACTTGCAACTTCCGGCCCTATTTCATAAATATCCCGCAGTTCCTCCTCTTCCGCCTCCTGAAGATTTTCCAGGTCAGTAAAATGCTTAGCCAGTACCCTGGACATGTGCTTACCGACCAGCGGAATTCCAAGGGCATATAAAAATCGATCCAGGGTTTGTTTTTTACTTGTTTCCAATTCATCCAGGATGTTTTGTGATGCTTTCTCTTTAACATCATCCAGTTTCATCCAGTCATTCTTTTTTAGATAATAGATATCCGACGGTCGTTTCAACAACCCTTTATCTACCAGATAGGTAACCCTTTTATCACCCAGCCCTTCGATATCCATCGCATCGACCGAGACAAAATGTTTAATCCTGTTCTGCAATTGAGCAGGACATTTCAGATTCGTGCAGTGGGTCTGTTTTTTGTCATCACTGGTTATTGTTTTAGATCCACAATCGGGACATTTCTCCGGCAGCGTAAATTTTTTCTCGGAACCGTCTCTTTCATCGGGCATAGATTTAACGACCTGGGGGATAACATCTCCAGCCCGTTTAACGATCACTTTATCCCCAATTCGGATATCTTTACTTTCGATCTCACTTTGATTGTGTAGTGAAGCCCGCTGTACGGTAACACCGCCAATATTAACCGGTTTCAAAACGGCTATGGGTGTCAGCTTACCGGTCCGGCCGACCTGAACTTCAATATCCTTTATCTTTGAAGTGGCCTGACGTGCCTCGAATTTATAAGCTATCGCCCATCTTGGGTTATTCGTACGAAATCCAAGTTTTTCATGAGCTGAAAGTTCATCGATTTTACAAACCATACCATCAATTTCATAGGGAAGATCTTCCCGGTTATCCGATAGTTTGTTATAGAATTTCAGCGCTTCATCTATTCCATCACATCGTTTATTCCAATCCCGGTTCACTTTCAATCCCCAATTTGGCAGTGTTTCCAGAACATGCCAATGGGTTTCGAAGGCATATCCATCTACCTCAGCAACCTGATATAAAATAATCTTTAATGGGCGGGAAGCGGTGATCTTAGGATCCAGTTGACGTAACGAACCGGCGGCCGCATTTCTGGGATTGGCAAAAGTTTTATCCTTATTCTTTTCCTGTTTTTCGTTCAGTTTTTCAAAGTCATCTTTCCTTATGAATACTTCACCGCGAACAACCAAGTGACCTGGAATCGACGTATTTTTTTCGGATATCAATCGAAGAGGCACCTCTTTAATGGTTTTAATATTTTCTGTCACATTCTCCCCTGTCTCACCATCGCCGCGGGTTGTAGCCATCGTTAATTTCCCATCATCATAGATCAATTCAACAGCAAGGCCGTCGTATTTAGGTTCACAACAATAGGCCACTGTCTTTTTATTCAATTCATCCCGGCATGTTTTGTCAAAATTCAGAAAATCAGATTCATCATTGATCGATTTCAAGCTCAGCATCGGTACCGGATGACGTACCAGTCCGAGTTCTTTCTGTGGTTCGCCCCCGACCTGCTGAGTCGGTGATTCAGGCGTAAGTAATCCGGGATACTCATCTTCTAATTTTTCCAGTTTCTGCATCAGCTTATCGAAATCGGCATCCGGGATAACCGGATCATCAAGTACATAATAGCGGTAATTATGATATCGTATGGCCCTCCGCAATTTTTCTATGGCTTGCTGAGCATCTTCTTTAGATTGTATTTTCCTTAGATCAACCTCTGGTAATGTATCAACATTTCCATTTTTATAGGCCATATTAATACTCACCGTTTGAATAATTTCTTAAGTTCTTTCACACTTCTCGTATTTAACACATCGTCGGCCTCGAGCCAGCCTCGTCTTGCCTGATCCATACCGTAACGAATAAAATCGAGGTGATTGGGACTATGGGCATCCGTTGATATGGATAATTTCAGTCCGCGGTCTTTCGCCATTTTACAGTAGATATCCCGCAAATCCAGCCTTTTGGGCGTGGAGTTCAACTCCATGAAACAACCTCTTTTTAGTGCGGCTTCCATCAATTTTTCCATATCCAGTTCCATCTCACCTCGTTCAGGTGTCTGTCTTCCGGTCGGATGTCCCAGAATGGTAAAGTAAGGGTTATCCATGGCTTTCATTACACGATTGGTCTGATCTTTTCGGGAAAGATTAAATTTGTAGTGAATGGAACAAACAGTATAATCAAGGCGCTTGAGAATGGAATCCGGCATATCAAGTGATCCATCGTCAAGTATATCGACTTCACAGCCTTTCAGAATTGTGAAGTTATCAAAATCTTCCTGAACTTTATCAATTTCATCCAATTGACTGGATAACCGTTTATCATCCATTCCCCTGGCAATTGTCACCCTCTTTGAATGATCCGTGATTCCAATATACTCGTAACCATGTTCCTGTGCCGCCTTGGTCATTTCCCGTATTGTAGCAGTACCATCGGAATATTTTGAGTGAGTATGCAGATCTCCTTTAATATCATGTAACGTAATGAGTTCTGGTAATTTCTTTTTTTCAGCGGCCTCGATCTCACCCATATTTTCCCTCAATTCGGGTTCGATGTAAGGCAAATCCACAGCTTTGTAGACTTCTTCTTCCGTTGCCCCTGCAATAGACTTTTCCTTACCCTCGGGAAAAACACCGTACTCATTTATTTTTAACTTTCTGCTCATTGCCCGTTCGCGCAGCTTAATGTTATGATCTTTGGATCCCGTGAAATACTGCAAAGCAGCTCCATAACTTTTGTCCTCGACGACACGAAGATCTACCTGTAATCCCGACCGCAATCTCACAGACGCACGTGTTGATCCTTTTGAGAGCACTTTCTCCACATCATCGAAGCTGGTAAAAACATCCATCACTTTGCTACTTCTTTTACAGGTTACCAGAATATCAAGATCACCGACCGTCTCTTTACGCCGGCGGTAACTGCCTGCAACAATGACTTTATCCACACCTCTGATATCACTCAATAACTTTACCAACGGTTTGGCAAACTCTTCCGCCCTGTAAAGTGATGTTCGTTTTTCTCGTTCGGATCCACGTTCCAGTTCCTCCTTTATCTTCTCTTCTGTTTTTTCACCGAAACCTTCCAACTCCCTGATCTCATGCTTTTTTACAGCTTTACGTAAATCTGCAAGAGAATCGACATGTAGTTTCTCGTGCAGAACCTCCACTCTTTTTGGGCCCAATCCACCTATCTTCATCATCTCACCCAACCCGGCCGGCGTTTTCTTCTTTATTTCCTCCAATTGCTTCAGTTTCCCGGTCTCGACAATCTCTTTAATCTTTTCAGCTATACTTTTTCCAATACCCGGCAGTTGGGTCAGATCCTCTTCACCGGCAACCATCCCGGACAACTCATTCGATAAATTTTCGACACTCATAGCTGCTCGTCGATAAGCTCGTATTCGAAATTGATCAGCTTCTTCTATCTCTAATAAATCGGCGATTTCATTAAAGATGTCAGCAATATCACTGTTGTGGATGGGCATTTTTTAGCTCCTTCCTGATGAATATTATTATTGCATAGAGCAAAGAGCGTTGCGCTTAGCGTAAAAGGGACAAAGGTATATTAGTTTTTAGTTTATTTTCCATTAATAAATTTGTACATGTACTTTGTCCAATGCCAATAAATCTGTGACTCATTTTTCCGTTCTCCGTATTCCTTTTTTCATGCTTTTACGGGCGCGAGTGCATCAATGATCATCCGGCAAAAAGATGGAAGATCATCAGGTTTTCGGCTTGATACAAGGTTGGCGTCTCTGACAACTTCAGTATCCACCCATTTGGCACCGGCATTTATCAAATCGTCTTTTATTGCAAAAAAGGAAGTTACCTCACGATTTAATACAATTTTTGCAGAGATGGGTACCCAGCCGGCATGACAAATAAAAGCAATAATTTTATCTTCTTCATCCATTTGCCGGACAAATTCCAGGATAGCATTATGACGACGCAAACGATCCGGCGCATATCCACCCGGTATTATAACCGCATCAAATTCCTCAACTGATACTTCATGAATATCTCTGTCGGCTTGCGCCTTTAATCCGTTTTTACCTGTATAACTACTTTTACCGGTCCCTACTACAACAACATTGGCACCAGCCTCTTTCATGCGATAATAAGGATACCAGAACTCCATGTCTTCGTATAGATCTTCTATAAGAATAGCTACTGTTTTATTGCGTAATTCCATATTTCCTCCCGCATTTTTGAATATACATCTAACGCTCAGCCTCTTCTTCCATTCGACATTGATTACGAATTGCGGTCAAAATCGATTTATCATGCCATTCCACCATTTCATCCGCTCTTACCTCGATTTGATTAGGCGTTTCTTCATCTCCCCATGTTCTAATTCCTATTATAGGAATTTGCCAATCCTTAGCCAGGTCCATAGCGTAGTCCAGCCAATAATGGAAATCTTTATACATATCTGACAAAATTAAAATACATTCCGAATCTCTTATCTGAGATTGTATTTCAGACATGAGTTCATCCGTATAACGGTTCTTTTTCCCCTTCTCAGATTCGGGTTCGCTATGAATATCATATCCGAAATTCGGTTCCACCTCTGATAATTTTTCCAGATAATTGATCATCCGGTAATAGTCATCCGTGTATTTCCAGCCATGACTGATATAGATGTGATAGGTTCTTAATGCGGCAGCACACATATTGCGCTCCTTTCTATCCTGATGAGTTCCTAATTCTTCTGGTTTATTTAATTGGTATGAACAGTTTATGTGACCCGATAGTTTTTAAAAAGTTCTTTGATCTACAATTTTAGGGTATCTACTTAACATATTACCTAAATATTTATTAAAAATGCACCTACAGCATCCATATAGTACAGAAGTAGAATAATCTAATTGTTGGGAAGCGGTTTTGGAAAAAATTAATTATATAGATAGGGACTGTTTTCAATGACATTAGGACAAAAAATAAGCGGGTATGGCAAACAGGTATATTTTAGCAATCGATCAGGGCACAACAAGTTCAAGAGCAATTTTATTTGATAAAGAAGGCAATATTGCCTCCGTGGCTCAAAAAGAGTTTAAGCAATATTTTCCTCAACCGGGTTGGGTGGAACATGATCCAAATGAGATATGGACGAGTCAGGCTGGTGTCATTGCTGAAGCAATCACGAAAATAGGTGCTAATGGGAAAAATATTGCTGCTATTGGCATCACTAATCAGAGAGAAACGACTGTCATCTGGGATAAGGAAACCGGCGAACCTGTTTATAACGCCATTGTCTGGCAGGACCGGCGAACATCTTTTTATTGTAATCAATTAAAAGACAAGGGATTAAAGAATCTTATCCAACAAAAAACAGGTTTGGTCATCGATGCCTACTTTTCAGGAACAAAGATTAAATGGATTCTGGATAATGTACCGGGGGCCAGGAAAAAAGCTGAAGACGGAAAATTAGCTTTTGGAAATATTGACAGCTGGTTGGTCTGGAAATTTACTCAGGGTGATAAACATATTACAGATGTTTCCAATGCTTCACGTACCATGTTGTATAATATTCATGAAGGTAACTGGGATAATGATCTTCTTGATTTAATGGATATACCAAAATGCATGCTTCCCGGGGTATGTGCTTCAAGCGAAATCTACGGCACTACAAAGACGACCCTGTTTGCTCATGAAGTGCCTATTTCAGGAATAGCGGGCGATCAGCAATCTGCATTATTTGGTCAAATGTGTTTACAGCCCGGTATGTTAAAAAATACGTATGGTACAGGTGCATTTATAATGTTCAATACGGGTGAAAAACCAATCACATCACAAAATAATCTGCTAACAACGGTAGCCTGGCGATATAATGAAACTACTCATTATGCTTTAGAGGGCAGTATTTTTATGGCCGGTGCCGTGGTTCAATGGTTACGTGACAGCCTGGGTATCATCAAATCGTCATCTGATGTTGAAGAGCTCGCTAAATCGGTTTCAGATAACGGCGGGGTTTATATGGTTCCCGCTTTTGCCGGTCTTGGTGCCCCGCATTGGGACCAATTTGCGCGAGGTACTATCGTCGGATTAACACGGGGCAGTACCTCCGGACATATTGCCCGGGCAGCGCTCGAATCTATCGCACTGCAGACAAAAGATGTGTTAAAGGCCATGGAATCGGATTCCGGGATAACTATCAAAGAATTGCGGGTAGACGGAGGTGCCACTGTCAATGATACTCTTATGCAATTTCAATCTGATATATTAGGGATCCCCCTTGTGAGGCCTGTGATTTCCGAAACGACCGCACTTGGTGCCGCTTATCTGGCCGGATTATCCATTGGTTTTTGGAAAGATACTGATGAGATTGCCCGTCAATGGAAAGTTGATAAACGATTTGAACCCAATATGCCCGCCTCTAAAGTAAATGCTATAACAGAATCCTGGCATAAAGCCATAGAAAAATCAAAATCATGGATTGAAGAATCCTGAAAATAAAAATTATTTGAACATTTTTTACTATGGATAGAAACGAAAGTGTTAAGATATTACAGGAAAACACAGGTTATTGGGATATTATTGTTATTGGTGGTGGGGCGACAGGCCTTGGTGTAGCAGTGGATGCGGCATCCCGCGGATATAAAACACTTTTATTGGAGCAGCACGATTTTGCTAAGGCAACATCAAGCAGAAGTACGAAACTTGTACACGGTGGAGTGCGTTATCTGCAGCAAGGTGATGTCTCCCTTGTTATTGAAGCATTGCATGAACGAGGTTTATTAATACAAAATGCTCCTCATCTTGTTAGTAATCAGGCTTTTGTTGTACCTAACTATGAATGGTGGAATGGGCCGTTTTATGGAGTCGGATTAAAAGTATACGACTTACTTGCCGGGAAATTGGGACTTGGCCCATCAAAAATATTATCACGGGAAGAAACACTCAATCAAATACCAACACTCGAACCTCAGGGATTACGCGGTGGTGTTATTTACTATGATGGACAATTTGATGATTCCCGCTTAGCCATCAATTTAGCTCAGACTATTGTTGATTTAGGCGGAACTCCCATCAATTACATGAAAGTAACCGGCCTTTTGAAATCCAAGGACTTAATCGACGGCGTTGTGGCAACAGATATGGAGAGTGGTGAGAATTATGAAATAAACGCTCGTGTTGTAATCAATGCTACTGGTATATTTGCAGATTCGATTATTCATATGGATCAGGAAAACACACCTCAATTGGTTAAACCGGCACAGGGTGTTCACATTGTACTCGATAAAAAATTCCTGCCGGGTGATTCTGCCATCATGGTACCACACACCGATGACGGACGTGTTTTATTTGCCGTTCCCTGGCACGATAAAGTAATTGTCGGTACAACCGACACGCCAATGAATAATGCTGTACTGGAACCACATCCGTTAAAGGAAGAAATCGATTTTATCCTCCGTCACGCTGCAAAGTATATGTCTCACGATCCATCACCTGGGGATGTCTTAAGTATTTTTGCCGGATTACGGCCACTCGTTAATTCTCCTGATACCAAAAACACTTCCAAAATTTCACGTAGCCATCATCTACAGATATCAGAATCGGGATTGGTTACTATAGCCGGCGGCAAGTGGACGACCTATCGGAAAATGGCGGAAGATACGATTAATCAGGCTGCTATTGTGGCGGGATTGAATGAAAGCGACTGTACCACCGATAATCTTCGGATACATGGATGGCTTAAAAATGTTGATCGCAGCGATCATTTATACGTTTATGGATCTGATATTGTCAATATTCGAAATATTATCAAAGAACAACCGAATTTGGACACGCCTTTGGACGAAAGACTTCCCTATTTAAAAGCGGAAGTAATATGGGCAGCACGTAATGAAATGGCACGCACTGTGGAGGATGTCTTATCCCGGCGTACCCGGGCTTTATTACTTGATGCACGTGCCAGTATAGATATGGCACCGGAAGTGGCTGAACTGATGGCATCCGTGTTAGGGAAAGATAAAAAATGGCAATCGGACCAGGTTAACCAATACAAAAAACTGGCTGAGGGTTATTTATTAACATAGTTTATTTCCTTCAGAATTAAGGCTATTAAAACTTCTTATTATTCATAAATAAAACAGACGGGATTATGTTGGCAAAATTTGTTGGAGAAATTTTGGGTACCTTCCTTTTAATCGTTTTAGGGGATGGCGTCGTTGCAAATGTGGTTTTAAAGAATACAAAAGGCAACGGAAGTGGCTGGATTGTAATAACATGGGGATGGGGAATGGCCGTTTTTGTAGGTGTTTTTAGTGTCGCCGCAATCAGTGGTGCCCATATTAATCCGGCTGTAACCATTGGACTTGCGTTAGTTGGTAAATTTCCCTGGGCGGAAGTTCCCATTTATATCCTTGGACAAATGATCGGAGCCATGCTTGGTGCGTCACTGGTATATTTGCAGTATAAAGATCATTTCAAGATTACCGAAGACCAGGATCTCAAACTTGCCGTTTTTTGTACCTCTCCCAACATTCGTGATTATTTAAGTAATTTTATATCCGAAGTGATTGGTACCTTTATTCTCGTTTTGGGAGTTCTGTATCTGGCCGTACCTGATGGCGGTTTAGGAGCTATTAGTGCATTACCGGTTGGTCTATTGGTATTAGCCATAGGCCTTTCACTTGGCGGAACGACCGGTTATGCCATTAATCCGGCACGTGACCTCGGACCACGGATCATGCATGCCATTCTACCCGTTCACAATAAAAGAGATAGCGATTGGAGTTATTCATGGATCCCCATTCTGGGCCCGATTAGCGGTGCATCAATTGCCGCCTTAGTCTATTACTTATTGCCTTTTTAGAACATTGGATAAGAAGTAAAAAGGCACAAAGTTGCCGGAACATTGTGCATCCCGGTGTACTTTTCGCCCCAGAGGGATGTAGCTGGATAATCAGTGAAAGGGACCTGTAAACAATATCATTAGCTCGTTACAGGACTCTGTAACGAACAAGTGGACACTCTGTCCATTATGGTTTTGTGCCGTTGGGTATTGTCTCCCAAAAATGGTTCAAGTTTGCAACTTGGAACATTTTTCAAGTACTCTACAAGTCCGGGTTTCAAACTTGAACCATGATCAGACGGGACACCGATTATCCCGAGAGAACGTAACGAGATAAGGATTTATAACTTGAGACACTCGAAGTACTTAAAGTTGTCATCAATCTATATTTATGGATCTGTTCTTGTCGGTATTGTCTCATCCAGGCCCCAATTTTTATTCGGCCTGGATCCCATTGTAAAGATGATTTCACCACCATTTTTCAATTGGTCATAAGGCAAAAAAGGGCTGTCCCATGTTTTCCCGTTTAATTCTACAGATTGGATGTACTTGTTTTTAGGAGACTGATTTCGAGCAATCATCGTAAACGTATGTCCATTAGAAAGATGCATCTCAACTTTTTTAACCAATGGACTGCCAATTACATAGTAATCGCTGCCCGGACAAACGGGATAAAATCCCATCGTATTAAAAATATACCATGCTGACATCTGTCCACAATCATCATTCCCTTTCAGGGAATTTGGTTTATCTCCATACATGATGTTCATTATTTGGCGAACCCGCATCTGAGTTTTCCATGGCTGTCCGGCATAACTGTAAAGAAAGGCTATATGATGACTCGGTTCATTACCGTGAGCATATTCTCCAATCATTCCTGTAATATCGAGTGTATCACCATTTTGTACAGTTCCCGGACTCATCGTAAATAAAGAATCCAGTTTTTGGGTAAATCGTTTTTTCCCTCCCATAAGTTTAATTAAACCGGGAACATCTTGTGGTACGAACCAGCTGTACTGCCAGCTGGTGCCTTCGGTGAAATCACCGCCCTCAACATACTGATGCGGATGAAACGGCTTGTGCCAGTTTCCATTGGAATCCTTACCACGCATGAGCCCATAAGAAGGATCGAACAGGTTCTTGTAATTTCCGGCCCGTTTCATGAAGTATTCATAATCCTGTTTCTTACCCAGGGCTTTGGCCATTTGAGCCACGCACCAATCGTCGTATGCATACTCAAGAGTTTTTGACACCGATTCATTTTCCTTATCATCAGGCACATATCCAAGCTTAGCATAGGTAGCCACGTTATCATAATTCGGATTCATAGCTGTCGTTTTTATTGCTTCATAAGCCCTTTCCGGATCAAATCCCTTCACTCCCTTCATGTAGGCATCCACAATGACAGGTACGGCATGATACCCGATCATACACCATGTTTCGTTACCCTGTAGCGACCAAACCGGTAATAGGTGTTCCACGCTCTGATCATAATGGGCCAGCATTGATTTTACCATATCGGCATCCCGCTTCGATTGTACGAGGGTTAGAAGCGGATGTTCTGCCCGGAACGTGTCCCAAAGGGAAAAAACGGTGTAGTTAGTAAAATCCCTGGCTTTGTGCACATCCCAATCAAGTCCACGATATTTGCCGTTAACATCTTCGTACAAGTTTGGAGTAAGAAAAGAATGATAGAGCGACGTGTAAAAAGTCTCTTTCTGATCCCGGGTTCCGTCAATTCGTATCTTATCCAGCTGTTTCTCCCATTTATCACTGTTTTCCTTACGAACACGGGCAAAATTCCAGTCCGGAATCTCAGTATCAAGATTTTTCATGGCATCGGCTGAGCTTACAGCCGAAATACCCACCTTAATCATGATTTGCTCGTTAGCATGTGTCCTGAATTGTGCCAGGAATTTGAGATCCTTACCTACAGCCTCACGTGTACTGCGAAATCGATAAGTATTATAGATGACTGGTTTACCATCTTTCATTATTCGGAAGTGCTTAAACGGTTTCGAATAACGGGCGGCAAAATAAAGATACCGTTCCTTGGCCCAGCCGTGGACAAGATGAAATCCGGTAATCGTTGAATCGTTTAAAACTCTGATATGTGACCATATTACGTTCCAGCGCAGAACATGCTTAAGATCTGTGAGAACATATGCACTATCGGATTTTGGGAAAGTAAACCGCATTAAACCTGCCCTATCCGTTGAAGTGAGCTCCACATTGATACCACTATCCAGCAATTTCACCTGATAGTAACCGGGGGCAGCCTGCTCATCGGTATGGGAATAGCGTTGACGGTGGCCGGTATCAGGATCCTTCTTTGTCCCTTCCGCAAGTTTGGGTTGTCCAATCGTAGGCATAAACAGAAAATCTCCCAGATCGGGAATACCGGTTCCTGAGAGGTGTGTCATACTGAAACCAATGATAGATTTATCCGAATATTCGTACCCGGATGCTGTAGCCCATAGGGAATCGTCTGTGTCCGGACCGATTTGTACCATCCCGAAAGGAGTTGACGGCCCCGGGAATGTATTACCCGCGCCTTCAGTGCCTATGAACGGATTAACAAAATCGACCAGATTGGTATCTATAGTAGCAGGTCTGTTGCCATTTTTGAGATTGCCGGCAAAAAGAAAAGTTGGGACAAAAAAAAGGATGATAATGAAGATAACAACACGTTTGGGAATCATTTATCTAATGAGTTAAGTGATAGAAATGTGGATATATAACGATCAAATGCAATATCATTCAACGATTTAAAATCATACATCATGATGATGAGTGCAAGAGAAATATTTATATAATCGAAGAATTATAAAGTATTTTTATTGGGTTTTATTGATAACCAACTACGCTTTATTATATATATTTAGTTTTGCAAACTCATATCCAGTATGTAAATAATTATTATTTAATTATCTTTGCCGTATAAAAATAACTATATGTTTAATTATTTTATATATTTATATATAAATTTTTATTCATCCTATTCCTGTTTTAACAAGTGTATTCCATCTTAAAAAGATGTTCATTGGATAGAGAAATTATTACATTTATTTCGTTCTTTATAAAGAAATCTAATTGGGTATAAGATAAGAGGTCGCTACTAACTGAGAGAAGGCATTGCAAAACTGTTCTTTTGCCCAATATCATGGGTTTTGAAAAGCCTTTTGAGAGTCTTTACAGAAATTTATTATAACTGAAATAATGATCTTGTTTGAAATTTTTTAGAATGAATCAAACATTTAGATTTAGCAAAACGAATCCACGTTTTACAACATTTTCAAGAGAAGACCAGTTGTTCATCGATAAGTTTGAAGCCGTTATACTGTCCGAAGAACAATTTCACCATAAGGAACATATTAAAATTGCCTGGCTGTACCTTCAACTCTACCCGGTAAATGAAGTTCTGCAACGTTTATCAAACGGTATTAAGCAACTTGCCCAGGCTTTTGACAGGCCCGGACTTTATCATGAAACCATAACATGGTTATATGTCTTCATCATCAATGAGCGTATGAAGAAAATGGGTCAGCCATACGAATGGTGGCGTTTTATGGAAAATAATGAAGATATATTCGTATGGGGTAATAATTCTCTTGTAAAAAAATATTATAAGGAGAAAACATTACAATCAACTGCAGCCAAAGAATGGTTTCACTTGCCTGATAATTTCGAATTTCAGTTCGATCTTTAAGATTTGGAATAGTCTTTCAACAATTAGTGTGTGGGTTTGAAATAACGGTACATTTTCCATCCAAGCGTAAATATGCATACAATATAGCTCCCGGTAACAGTCCAGAATATTTTACTGCTTATTATTGACTGATGTATATTTGCCAGAATGGTCATCTGTGTTAATATTAACAAAAATAATATTGTAGACACACCAATCCAGTATAAATAAGTTATTAAAACTTCAACAGCCTGTTCCTTACGTGCCGGGTGCAGCCAATATCCCCTGTTAGGAATATTGATCAATTCCGTTGGCAATTTAGGGATTACCCAACCAGACAGAAGAAATATTCCTCCCATAAAATAGAACATACCTATTGAATACAATATAAACGCTCTGTGCGACATCCAGCCATCTGCCTGACCATGTGCATTAAAATGAGTGGCTATTTTCTGCGGCAACATCGATGAATACAGATATATTTGTAGAGTACCTATGAACAGCAACATTATCATTAACGTGCCTGCTAAGTGTTTAGACTTTGCTATGTTATTATCTCCAATACTCATATCTAAAACGCGTCATCGTATATTATAAGATTATGTGTTTCTTATTCATCAATATCCGAAGAAGTTAAGTTAAACAGATCTGTAATGCGATAATCGATTGTAACATTAAGGTTTTTATTATTTCCCCTTTATTTAACCATCCGGTCGGACTATTTTAACTATTCATATCGTAGTGATATAACTCTTTTGCATTTAAAATGATGGAACTTTATAAAAATATTTTATTATGAAGATAACGATTGATCGTCTTAATGATGACACTTATATGGAAGCACGTAATGAATATGGAAATACTGTCCATATTGATGGTGCAAAAGAAAATGCACAGGGAGTGCGTCCCATGCAATTACTTCTGATGGCGGTTGGAAGTTGTAGTGCTATTGATATTATAGGGATTCTGAAAAAGCAAAAACAAAATCCCGAAGACTTCAAAATCGAAGTCGACGGTGAGCGTGAAAAAATGGGTACCTATTCCCTGTTCCGTAAAATTCATATACACTATAAATTTTATGGCGATATTGATGAGAAAAAGGCAGAACGCGCCATAAACCTGTCATTGGATAAATACTGCTCAGCATCTAAAACTTTGGAACATACAGCTGAAATAAATTATAGTTTTTCTATCAATGATGTTGAAGAGACCGTAAACAGGAAACAGGGGTGACGGATTTTTTTGGGTCGTTTACAGGTAAAAATGCCGTTCTTTTTGATTTTATTTAAAGCTTATAAAAATCTTAACAAAGTGTTGCCTCGGTAAGGGTACAACTGTTACTGATAATTATAAATGCTCATTGAAATGTGCTACCGTTATATCCCCAATAAGATGGCTTGACATCTGTAAATTCTATATAAACACGATCTTTTGAAATGCCCAGCTCCTCTTCCATAAATTCACATAACTCGTAAGAGATCTTTTTTGTCTTAGACTCCGGTAATCCAATACTTTTCAATTGAATAAATGCCGTTGATTCAAAACTTCCACCAAAGGACATACTGAAATCCGGTTCAAGCGCAACCATCACGTATTT
>Ga0102944_1001574_pt1 | contig 14953 bp, 18 predicted proteins | sample SalPonD_shore_MG_FD_78172 | JGI IMG/M metagenome (GOLD analysis project Ga0102944, IMG submission 78172) | Salt pond soil microbial communities from South San Francisco under conditions of wetland restoration - Salt Pond MetaG... | ecosystem: Environmental > Aquatic > Marine > Intertidal zone >...
AAACCCGCACCGACAGAGAGTCCACCGGGGGCTTGGCGAGGTACTGGGACGAGGGGCTGATCGCGCTGCTGATCGTCGGCGGCGCGATCCTATTCCTGTTCCCCGAGCCGGCGACGTCGGGGCTCGGGATCCTCCTGATGGGCCTCGGCGTCCTCGCGTGGCTGGTCGACCGGGCGACGTGAGCTATCTCCCCCGATTAGACGATCGGCTCGACGGCGACGTGTCGGTGCTCGAGCCGGGGCGCCTTCGAACGACCGTCCTCTACGTACCGTCCGGTACCCCCGAGCAGTGGAAGGTCTGGCTCGACGAGGGTTTCACGTACGAGCGATGAAGCGGTACCTCCTGGCGAACTGGCGGCGGTTCGCCGCCCTCTCCTTTCGCCACCCCGAGTCGAGCGGGGACGGGTGACTCGGATACGACTCGCACGGGCCCCTCCGACGAATGGCCCCGCCAGAAATCCCGCCTCCCGTCTCCCCTGCGTCACTCGCCCTGGTCTAACCGCTCCGCCACCGCCTCGGCGTCGTAGGCCAGCTCCAGCTCCCGGGAGCGCCCCCGCCCCTCGACCGTCGTGTAGGTGGCCCGGATGACGCCGAGCTGGTCGAGCTTGTTGACGATCTCGGAGTACCTGGTGTACCCGAGGTCCGTCCGGTCGTGGAACGCCTCGTAGACGTCGCCGGCGCGCTCGCCCGAGTGCTCGACGAGCACCTCGACCAGGGCGCGCTCGGAGTCGCTGAGCGTCCGCAGGCTCCGGGAGAGGTGGACGTACTTGGAGGCGTCGTAGGCGTCCTCGACGTCCTCGATGCTCACCTCGCGGGAGGCGCGCATCTCGGCGTTGAGCCCCGCCCGGCGCATGAGGTCGATGCCGACGCGGAGGTCGCCGCTCTCGGCGGTCAGCTCGGCCGCGCGGTCGAGCACGTCCGCCGTGACCGCCCCGTCGTGGAAGCCGCGCTTTACGCGCTCGCCCAGGATGTCCACGATCTCCGGCGTGTCGTAGACGGGGAAGTAGATCTCCTCCGGCCGGAAGACGCTCTGGACGCGGCCGTCGAGGGCGTCGATGACCTCGAGGGCGGGGTCCGAGGAGATGGTGATGGCGCCGATCTTGGCGCCGGGCTGGACCTCGTGGGCGCGGAGCAGCGAGTAGAGCGCCTCGGAGGCCTCGTTCTCGTAGAAGAGGTAGTTCACGTCGTCGAGGGCGACGACGAGCGTCTCCTCGTCCTCGACCAGCTGCTCGGTGAGCTGGCGGAAGAGCTTCTTGAAGGAGATCCCCGAGGAGGGTGGCTCGTACTCGAAGACCGCCTCGAACAGCCGCGAGAACACGGCGTAGCGCGTCGAGTCGACCTGGCAGTTGACGTGGACCGTCCGGACGCCCGACTGCATGCGGAGCTCGTCGAAGAGCTTCTGGACGGCGGTGGTCTTGCCCGTCCCCGGGGGCCCCTGTGCGAGGACGTTCAGCGGCCGGGAGCCGCGCACCGCGGGGCGGAGGGCGTACTTGAGCCGCTCCATCTGGCGCTCGCGGTGGAGGAACGCCTCGGGCACGTAGTCGATCTCGAAGACGTGTTCGTCGCGGAACACCGACTCGTCCCACCCGAGCATCCCCTCCGTCGACTCGTCGTCCATCACTTTCACCACGCTTCCGAGGACACTTAACTGTTCGCCAGCATTTGGGTGGAAGTGAAGCGGCCGAAGCCGGGGTTTCCGGTGGACCCGACCGGAGTGAAACTGGCCGACGGAGTCGTCTCGATGCGCTCGACGCTCGCGAAACTTGGCCAACCGACCGCCGAATCCCGGCGGGAAGTATCACGTTCTCAGTGCTTAATGTGTCGCTCGAACAGGGTATGTCATGCGGTCACAAACAGCCAGGTACGGTCCGACGGTGATCAGGCTCGGCCTCGGGATCATCTACTTCGTCCACGGCATCGGGAAGCTCGCGGGGGTCGGTCCGGGCGGCATCGGCATCGCCGGGACGACCGGGTTCCTCGCGAGCCTCGGGTTCCCGGCGCCGACGGCGTTCGCGTGGATACTCGCGCTCCTCGAGACGCTCGGCGGCATCGCCCTCGTGCTCGGGATCTTCACGCGGTGGTTCTCCGCCGCACTCGCGATAGACGCCCTCCTGGCGACGGTGCTGGTGAACCTCCCGGTCGGGTTCGTCATGCTGACGAACAAGGGCGGCTGGGAGTTCACGGCATTCCTCCTTCTGGCGCTGGTCTCGCTGGTGCTCACCGGGCCGGGGGCGGCGTCGCTAGAGGAGCAGTGGCTCGGCGAGGAGTACGTACCGAGCCGGTTCAGATCCGCGGTCTGACGGGCGGTCAGCGGGGGGCCGCGCCCGTCGCGGATTAGAGCTCCGGGAGGAGGTTCGCCATCTCGATGGCCGCCTCCGCCGCCTCCTTCCCCTTGTTCCCGTGCTTCACGCCGGCCCGGTCGATGGCCTGCTCGGCCGTGTCGGTGGTCAGCACGCCGAACGTGACGGGCACACCCGACTCCCGGGACGCCCGCGCGACGCCCTTCGAGGCCTGGTTCGAGACGTACTCGAAGTGAGGCGTCTCGCCGCGGATGACCGCGCCGAGGCAGATCACGGCGTCGTACTCCCCGCTCGCCGCCATCCGCTCGGCCGCGAGCGGTATCTCCCACGATCCGGGGACGCGCGCGACGTCGACGCCCGTGCCGGCGGCGCCGTGCCGCCGTAACGTGTCGAGTGCGCCGTCGAGTAGCTTGCCGGTGACGAGGTCGTTGAACCGGCTGACGACGACCCCGAACCGGTGTCCGGTCGCGTCCAGTTCTCCTTCCAGCTCTGTTACGTCGAATTCGTCCATGGTGTCAGTGTTGAATGGTGAATCGGTGACCGAGCTTCTCCCGCTTGGTCTCCAGGTAGTCTACGTTCTCTTCGGTCGTCGACACCGCCGTCCCGCGGCGGTCCACGTCCAGCCCCAGTCGTTCGAGGTTCGCCACCTTCTCCGGGTTGTTGGTCAGGAGCGTACACTTCTGGACGTCGAGGTCGCGCAGTATCTGGGCTGCGGCGTCGAACCGCCGCTCGTCCGGTTCGAAGCCGAGCTCCTCGTTGGCCTCGACCGTGTCGTAGCCCCGTTCCTGGAGTTCGTACGCCCGGAGCTTGTTCAGCAAGCCGATGCCCCTGCCCTCCTGGTCCAGGTAGACGAGGACGCCCCCCTCCCGGCCGATGGCCTCCAGGGCTTCGTCGAGCTGGAACCCGCAGTCGCACTTGCGCGAGTGGAGTGTGTCCCCGGTGACGCAGCGGGAGTGGACCCGGACGAGCGGCCGGTCCTTCGCTGTGTCCCCGCTCGCGAGGGCGACGTGGGTGTCGCCGAGGTACTCGTAGGCGTACAGGTCGAAGCGTCCGTACTCGGTCGGGAGGACCGTTTCGACCGTGCGGGTGGCCACCTGCTCGTTCCGCAGGCGGTACTCCACGATGCGCTCGACGGTCGTGACAAGGAGGTCGTGCTCCTCCGCGAAGGCGACCAGTTCGGGCTCGCGGGCCATCGTCCCGTCGTCGGCCATGATCTCGCAGACGACGCCCGCGGGTTTCAGCCCGGCCAGCCGCGCGAGGTCGACCGCGGCCTCGGTGTGGCCCCGTCGCTCGAGGACCCCACCCTCTCTCGCTTCGAGCGGGAACGTGTGACCGGGCCGGTCGAGGTCTTCGGGGGTCGTGGCCGGGTCTACGAGCGCCTCGACGGTCGCCGCACGATCGTGGGCCGAGATGCCCGTGTCGGTCGTCGTCGCGTCGACCGAGACCGCGAACGCGGTCCCCATCTCCTCGCTGTTCTCCGCGGGCGGAACCATCGGACGCAGGTCGAGTTCGTCGAGTCGTTGGGCCGTCACCGGTGCGCAGACGAGCCCGCGCCCGTGGGTCGCCATGAAGTTGACGTGCTCGGGGGTGGCCTTCTCCGCCGGGACGAAGAGGTCGCCCTCGTTCTCCCGATCGGCGTCGTCGACGACGACGACCATCTCTCCCCGGCTGCCGGCCTCGATCACCTCCTCGACACTGGCGACGTCGAGCCGTCCGCGGCCGTCGTCGGTCACTGTCGCCCCTCCAGCTGCCCGAGTTTCTCCAGCAGGCCGGCGGGCTCGTCGCCCCGGGTGGGGACGTCAGTGGACGCGTCGTCACGCACGGCTCCCGCGTGAAGCCCGCGGGAAGTGGAATCGCCCCCCTCGATCCGGCCGGCGCGTACGAGCCGGTCGAGGTACCGCGCGACCAGGTCGACCTCGAGGTTCACCTCGTCCCCGACTCCGGTCTCCTCGAACACGGTGTTCTCGTAGGTGAAGTCGGTGACGGAGACGGTGAACGTCCGCCCGACGTCGACGACGGTAAGGCTCACCCCGTCGACGCTTATCGACCCCTTCGGGGCGACGTACGGGAGCAGTGCGCTCGGTGGGCGAACCTCGTAGACCCTCGCGTTCTCCTCGCGGCGGACGTCCCGGACGGTTCCGGTCCCGTCGACGTGCCCCGTGACGAGGTGTCCACCGACGGACCCGCCGAATTCGAGCGACGGCTCCAGGTTCACGTGGCTCCCACGGGAGAGCCGGTGGAGCGTCGTCTTGCGGTACGTCTCGGGCATCACCTCGACGGTGAACGTCCAGCGCCCGTCGTCGGTCCCGACGACCGTCAGGCAGGGGCCGTCTACCGCCACGCTCTCCCCGATATCGAGCGAACCGACCAGCGCCGACTCGACCGTGAAGACCAGCGAGTTCCCGCCGCGTTCGATCCCCCGAACCGTCCCGACGTCCTGGATTATTCCGGTGAAGATAGTATCACTCCTCCTCCGTGGCCGGCCAGGTGGCCGGCCTGCCGTTCGGATAGCCCGTGATCAGCACGTCGTCGCCGAGCCGCTCGACCGAGACGTCGCTCACCCGCACGGCGTCGTCGATGCTGTCGAACCCGTCGCCGCCGACGACCGGGACCGCGTCCCGGCCGCCGACGATCTTCGGCGCGACGAAGAACTGCAGTTTGTCCACGAGCCCCCTCGCGTGGAACGACCAGTTCACGGCGGCTCCACCCTCGACGAGGACGCTGGTGATCGACCGCTCGGCCAGCCGCGAGAGGAGCACCGACACGTCGCGTCCCGGAACGAACACGACGTCTACGTCGTCCCGCTCCCGGAGGGCGTCGAGTTTCTCCCCGCGCCCGTCGCGGTTCGCTTCGAGCGTAGCGACGACGACCTCGCCCGGTTCGGAGAAGAGGGCGGCGTCGAGCGGGACGTCGAGGGCGGGGTCCAGGACCACTCGGACGGGATTCCGGGCCTCCCGGTCCTCGAGCCTGGCCGTGAGCCGGGGGTCGTCCGCGAGGACGGTCCCCGACCCGACCAGGATGGCGTCGTACCGGTCCCGGAGTTCGTGGGCGAACCGGCGCGATTCCCGGTTCGAGATCCACTGCGAGCTACCGGTCTTCGTGGCGATCTTCCCGTCCAGCGTCACCGCGGCCTTCGAGACGACGAAGGGCCGACCCTCGCGGACGCGCGTGAGGAACACCTCGTTCAGCGACGCCGCGGCGTCGTCGAGCGTGCCGACGTCCGTCTCCACGCCGGCGGCCTCGAGCGTCTCGACGCCGTTTCCGCTCTCGGGGTTGGGATCGTACGTCGCGACGACGACCCGGTCGATCCCCGCGTCGATTATCGACTCCGTGCACGGAGGCGTTCGTCCGCGGTGGTCGCAGGGTTCGAGGTTCGCGTAGAGCGTCCCGCCCTCCGCGGCGTCACCTGCGGCCGCTATCGCGACTGCCTCCGCGTGGGGGCGGCCGGCGGCCTCGTGGTATCCCTCCCCGACGATCTCTCCGTCGTTCACGACGACCGCCCCGACCATCGGGTTCGGCGACGTTCGCCCGCGACCCCGTCTCCCGAGGTCGAGGGCCCGTTCCATGTACGCGACGTCCTCGTCCTGCATTCGGGTGTAGAGTTCCGTCGTGGGTGTATGATATTTGTTATGCATCTCAATTATGGGAACCTCGCACCCGTCACCCCGACCGATCTCCGAACACCGGGATGTCGTCCCGCTCGCGAGTCAGCGGGCCCACCGGAGCGGGGACTTTTTGCCGGCCCGTCGTATTGACACCGCATGGACGCCGACCTCCGCGACGCGCTCGACGCCATGCGCGCGGACCTCGAAGAGCGCGACGGCGTCGTGGTCGCCTTCTCCGGTGGCGTGGACTCCTCCGTCGTCGCCGCGGTCGCCCACGACGCACTCGGCGACGACGCGGTCGCCTGCACCGCCCGGAGCGAGACGCTGCCCGCAGCGGAGCTCGATGACGCGACGCGCGTCGCCGACGAGATCGGCATCCGCCACGAGGTCGTCGAGTTCTCGGAGCTTTCCGACCCGGACTTCGTCGCCTACGACGGCGAGCGCTGCTACCACTGCCGGACGATGCGGCTGTCGGCGATGTACGACCTCGCCCGGGCGCTGGGCGTCGGGACGGTCTGCGACGGGACGAACGCCTCGGACCCGGGCTCCGGCCACCGCCCGGGCCTGCGCGCCGTGGAGGAACTGGACGTCTTTTCCCCCCTGCTCGCCCACGGCGTGGACAAGGCGGGCGTCCGCGAGATCGCCCGACACTACGGTCTCTCGGTGGCCGACAAGCCGTCGATGGCGTGCCTCTCCTCCCGCATCCCGACCGGCCTCGCCGTCACCGAGGAGCGGCTCTCCCGCATCGAGCGCGCCGAGACGCTGCTCCGGACGTGGGGCTTCTCCCAGTTCCGCGTCCGCGACCACGACGGGCTGGCCCGCATCGAGGTCGCCCCCGACGAGCTCGAGGCCGCCCTCGATCCGGCCTTCGCCGAGGCTGCCGAGGCCCACCTCACCGACCTCGGCTTCGACCACGTGACGCTCGACCTCGGCGGCTACCGGACGGGCAGCGTCAGCCCGGGCGGGGACGGTTCCGGGGAGTGCGAATCAGACGGCGCCAGCGAGGGGGGTGCCGTCGACGCGGCGGACGACCTCCTCTCGGCGGAGTACCCGGCTGGCGACGACTGACCGCCCCGGACGGCTCGCCCCGTCCCGCCCGGTTTTCACCGCGGAGCGGGTAACGGGAACTATGCCCCTCGATCCCGACCGCGTCGCGACCGTCACGATCGACTCCTACAGCACCGTCGTCGACGTGGACGCCGCAGAGCGGGCCCTCGTCGACCACGTCGAGGACCCGGCGTCCGTCGCCCGCCTCTGGCGTGGACGGTCGCTCGCCTACGCGTCGATGTCGAACTACCTCGGGCACTACGAGCCGTTCTGGGGGCTGCTCGACCGGGCCCTGGAGTACGCTCTCGCCGCCCACGGCGTGGATCTCCCCGCGGCGACCCGGGAGGACGTCCTCGCCGTCTACCGCGACCTCGACGCCTTCGACGACGTCCGGCCCGGCCTGGAGCGGTTGACGGAGGCGGGCTACGACTGCTACGTCCTCTCGAACGGGAGCCCGGACATGCTCTCTGCGATGGTCGAACGCGCGGGAATCGCCGACCTCATCGCCGACGCGATCAGCGCCGACGAGGTGGAGACGTACAAACCCGCCGCCGAGATCTACCGGCACGCGGCGGGGCGGACCGGGACGCCCGCTCGATGGATCCTCCACGCCTCGGCCGGGTGGTTCGACGCGGTCGGCGCGAAGAACGTCGGCATGCAGGGTGTCTGGATGAACCGCGAGGACGCGCCCCCGGAGACGTGGGGGCCCGAGCCCGACGGGACCGTCGCCTCGTTCGAGGATCTCGCGGACGCGATCGCGTAGCCGGCGGGCGTCGGGCCGCGCCGTCGGTCAGCCCAGGTGGTCGCGGTGGTTCTCCCGGACGATCCGGAAGCCGCCGTCGCCGTTCCGACGGACCTCGTTGATGGCGCAGTTGCCCTGGCGGCCGGCTCGGAGGCTCTCTGCGGTCCCGAGGCCCTTCAGGTCGCCCAGGACGAAGTGGAGCGGCCCGCCGTGGGCGACCACCGCGACGGTCCCGTGGGCCTCCGCGTGCAGGCCCTCCCACGCGTCGAGGACGCGCCCGCGAACCTCCGCGACGCTTTCGGCGCCCTCGGGCGTGGCCGGGAGCCCGACGATGCTGTTCTCCCGGAGGTCGTACTCGGGGTGCCGCTCCTGGATCGCGGCGTAGGGGAGGCCCTGGTAGACGCCGAAGCCGCGCTCCCGCCAGCCCCGGTCGAACCGGAGCGGGGCGTCGGTCGCCTCCGCGACGTGCTCCGCCGTCTCCCGCGTCCGGGCGAGGTCGGAGGCGACGACCTCGTCCACGTCGTGGGACGCCGCGACCTCGGCGCCGAGGGCGGCGGCCTGCTCGCGGCCGCGTTCCGAGAGCTCCACCGGCGCCCACCCCTGGAGCCTGCGCTCCGCGTTCCAGTCCGTCTGGCCGTGCCGCAGCAGCAGGACGGTCCGCATCGGCGGGAACTACGCGGGCGCGCCCAAACGGCTTTCGGCTCCCGGTCGGAGTCGCGTTCGGTTCGGCGCGTGGATGCGGGACGCCGTCCCGGACCGGGGGCGTCGAACTTGGTTTGGCCCGTGGCTCGCGGGGACGGATTCGAGCGGGACGGACCCGTGCGGCCCTCACCCCCCACGGGATCGGAGGCTCGGCCGCCACCAGAGCAGGGCGACCGCCGAGAGGAACACGAGCGACGAGAGCGGGTACGCCTGGTCCATCGCGGCCGCGGCGACCGCCGAGGAGCCGCCGAAGACGCTCGCGGCGACCGTCCCGATGATCGGCCAGGTGCAGGAGACGCAGGAGAAGAGACCGACGACTCCCGAGAGCGCGGAGCCGGCGGCGTCCAGGACGGTGACGTACACGAGGTAGGCGAGCGCCGCGTAGCCGACGACCTTGTAGGGCTCCAGGGCGAGCCTGAGCAGCGCGCCGTCGTAGAACAGCCGCGGGCTGTACCCCGGCGGGAGCGCCCAGTTGACGTCGACGAGACCGGACCCTATCCCCGCACCGAGCAGGCCGCCGAAGTACGAGAGCACGAGGAAGTAGCCGGCGCCGACGGCCAGGCCGACGTAGCGTCGCCGGGTACTCGCCGGCGGGGGCCGGGTCGTGAGTACCGCCAGCAGGCCCGCGTTGATCCAGACGATCGGCTGGAGGAGCACCCACGCGAAGGTGAGCGGGTCGGCGACCCCCGCGACGGCCGGGCTCGTGGCGTAGACCAGCGCGAGGAGCGCCTGAGCGACGACCAGGGCGGCCAGCCCGAGCGTCGCCTGCCGGCCGGGTCGGAGCCGACGGAGGCGCGCAGCCAGGGCGGTCTCAGCCATCGGCGCCAGCTTGGCCCCGGAGCTACTTAAGGGTCTTCGACCGGTCCGTGGCGGTCCGCAGCGGTGATCGCCGGCCGAGGATTTACCGGTTCGTCGGCCGTAGGGCCGGTCGATGCCCGCCCTCTCGTGGCCGTGGGTCGTGTTCCTCGTGGACGCGGCGCTGGTGCTCGTCGCCGTGGGCGTCGCGGCGTACCTGCTCGGCAGGCGACGCGATGGGGCGCCGTCGGACGTCGATGAGTGGGGCGACGGGGCTCGCGACCTGGCGCGGGAGGTCCGCGAGGCCGCCTCGACTGCCGGGCGGCCCGCCGACCCGGACCGGGTGGCCCGCCGCCTCCTCCCGCTGTCGAGCCGCATTCAGGGCCACGTCCGCGCCGCGCCGGCAGCCGTCGAGGAGGGGACGTACCGAGGCCTCTTCGAGCTCGGCGTCGCCTGTCAGCGCGTCGCCCTGGAGCACCGCCCGGTCGGCACCTCGCCGGACGGCGTCTTCCTCGAAGAGCGGCTCGAGTCGCTCGCGGATGCGGCCGCCGCCCTGGAGTCGAGGGCGGTGGGCGGGACTACCCGAAGCCCCGCTCGAAGACCGTGAACGCGAGGTAGCCCGACGCTCCGAGGAGGCACACGAGGTAGCCGACGATCCCGAGCCGGAGTCCCAGGGTCGCCGCCCCGGCCCCCGGGCCGGGTGCCGCGAGCAGCAGCACGGTTCCGATCACGCCGACCACGGCGCCGGCCACGACGAGTACGAGCAGTCGGGGGTGGGCGACCCCGGAGAGCGTCCCGGCGAGGCGGTCGATCGCGCTCATCCGATGCCCAGGTCGTCCCCCCAGAGGAAGATCACGATCCCGGCGCCGATCACGAGCAGGAACGCGGGGATGGCGAGGAATGTGACCACGGCGACCCGCGGTCGCCCGGTGATGGTCATCGCGACGGGGCTCGCCCACACCCGGAGCGTGAGGAGGAGGAGCAGTCCGACGGCGGCCACGGCCACTCCGAGTCGCCGGTTGTCGACGTCCATTGGCGCTTCTGTCCCCCCATCGGAGCAGGGAGGCCATGAAGCTTCTGTCCCCCCGTCCGGTGAGGGGGGCCATTGAGCCCACCCGGGCCGACTGGACCGTCTCCCGGGCCGGAGGCCTTCCCGCCCGGCGGACCGGGCGGACCATACCCTTATGCCGTCTGATTTTCAACCTTCAGGGAACATGGTCGAGGAGGTGTTGTACAATCTCACGGTCGCGTTCTCGCTGGCGACCGGCTCGGCCGCGGGGCTGCTCTCGCTGCTCACCTGGGAGACGCTCCGCCGCTCTCCCTTCGGGCGGGCCGTATTCGTCCTCTCGGTCGTGATGGTCCTCTTCATCGTCTACCACGTGCTGCTGCTCGTCTCGCCGGCCTCGGCGGCCTACGCAGAGGTGTTCAAGAGCGCCATCTTCACCGGCGTGATGGTCTTCATCTGGATGCTGGTCTGGAGCCAGCGCCGCATGCGCTCGCGTCCACAGGTGGAGCGTGTCCCGTGATGGTCGGCGCCCTCCAGCTCTACGACCTGGCGGTCGGCGTCCTCTCCGCCCTCGGCCTCGTCTACCTCGCCTACTCGCAGCGGTTCATCGTCGGCTACAGGCGCTTCTTCTACTTCCTCATCGCCGGCTTCCTCGTGTTCTCCGTCGCCGGGCCGCTGGCGGACCTGTTCGCGCCGTCGCTGACCCACGCCGTCCACGGCGTCGCCGCCAGTCTGGTGATCCTGGGGCTGTACGACCCGGTGCACAACGACCTCCGGAAGGACGAGTGGGCCCGGCTACTGCTCCAGGAGCCGAGCGACCTCCGCTACCCCGGCGAGTGGATGGTCCCGATGGACGACGAGATCCTGGAGCTGTTCCACTCGACCGACCTGGTGCTTACGCCCTCCATCATCGCCTACAACATCGACCGCAGTCGGGAGGAGGTAAACCGCCGGCTCTCGGAGCTCGAGGCGCACCAGCTGGTCGAGCGCGTCGAGCGCGGGAAGTACCGGATCACCCAGCTCGGCGAGGGCTACCTCCAGGGGACGCTCGACGGAGATCGCCAGACGTCGCCCTGAAGAAACCGTCCTCACTAGTTATCGCAGGACCGACGGGGCAGATTAGCATGTGTTTAATCTGTCACTGGCCCCCCGGGCCGTGCGTTCGTACTCTGGCGGTTTCCCGCCTCACTAATCGTGTGGTACGTGAAGCATATGCACGCTTTATATCCCCTTCATTTTTTGGGCACTCCTAATGTCGAGGTGGGCCTATCCGTGACGGACGGCCAGTTGAACCGACGGGGTTTCTTGAAGCTCGGTGCCGCGGCCGGGGGGCTCGCGGCGCTGTCCGGCTGTGCGATGACGTCGGGCAGCATCGACCCCTCGATGTCCTACGTGATGGGACACGAGGGGCTGATGATGACCAAGGGCGCGCCCGCGACGGGCGACTACCCCGCGAGCCCGTCCCAGATCGAGATGGAGATGCCGAGCGGCGAGCACATGGAGATGGAGGCGGTGACGGTGATGGAGGTCGCCGCCACCGACGACTCGAACAACTACCACTTCATGCCCCACGTCGCGTGGGTCGAGCCAGGGCAGACGGTGATGTGGGAGCACTACAACGAGCCCGGGTTCTCCGAGCGCCGGACGCACACCGCGACCTCGTTCGGGTCGAACGACCTCTTCATGCGGCTCATCCCCGACGGGGCCGAGTACTTCGACTCGAACTTCCGGGCCGGCACCCACGGCTCGCAGGGCGGGGGCGACCCGACCATCGACGAGCGGTTCAACCGCGGGATGGTACGGGCCTTAGGTGGCGTCGAGGGCGGGTTCGCCCACACGTTCGAGCAGGAGGGCGTCTACATGTACTACTGCCAGCCCCACCACGAGTTCAAGATGGCGGGGGCGATCGTCTGTGGCGAGATCTGGGGCGAGAGCGGCAACGGCGGGGAGGGAGGCGACCCGCCGGCGGGATGGTCGCCCGCGATGACCGCGGACATCTCGCGGCTGCCGGACCAGGACCCCTACCACGGCGAGGCCGTGATGGCCCAGGTCCAGGAGGTCCGCGAGATCATCCACGCCGGACAGGGCGGCATGGCCCACGGCGAGGAGGGCATGGACATGGAGGAGGGCGGTCACTGATGACCCGGTATCGACCGACGACCGACGAAGAGCGGGGTGAGACCCAATGAGCACTGAGACCGCCGGACACGACGACCACGACGACGAGCACGCACACGAGGAGGGCCACCACGGGCCGACCGGCTGGCGCTACTGGATCTACACGACCGACCACAAGGTCATCGGCATCATCTACCTCTGGCACGCGCTGTTCGCCTTCGGACTCGGCGGGCTGGCCGCGCTGATCTTCCGGACGGACCTGGCGGCGAGCCCGGACTTGGCGTACCTCAGCCTCCTGGGGTACAACGCGCTCGTCTCGGTCCACGCACTGACGATGATCTTCTTCGTCATCCTGCCACTGTCGGGGGCGTTCTTCAACTACATGCTCCCGCTGTTCCTGGGGGCCGACGAGATGGCGTGGCCCCGGATGAACGCCCTGGGCGCGTGGGGGATCACCGCCGGGCTGATGATCCTCTACACGCCGATGGTCGGGAATCTCCTCGGCTACACCGGCGTCCCGACGGCGGCGGGCTGGTTCCAGTTCCCGCCGCTGAACACGATGATGAACTCCATCGGCCAGGACGCGGGCATCATCGGCGTGGGCGTCTTCGCCATCGCCTCGACCGGGAGCGCGGCGAACTTCTTCGTGACCATCCTGAACGAGCGGGACCCGAGCATGGACTGGATGGACCTCCCGCCGTTCGTCTGGTTCACGGTGTTCACGAACGTGCTCGCGCTCTACTCCATCCCGTGGGTGCTGGACGCCTGGGGGATGGTCTGGCTCGAGCGCAACCTCTCGATGACCTTCTTCACGGCGCGGGCCGGCGGCGACCCGCTGCTCTACCAGTGGATCTTCTGGACGTTCGGCCACCCCGAGGTGTACGTGCTCGTGCTCCCCGGGATGGGCATCGCCGCGGAGGTCATCTCCCGGTTCTCCGAGCGGCCGATCTACGGCTACAAGCCCCTCATCGCCTCGGTGGCCATCGTCTCGGTGGCCTCGATGGGCGTCTGGGCCCACCACATGTACGCGACGGGGCTCGCGGCCAGCCGGTACGCCTTCATGGTGTTCTCGATGGCCATCTTCCTCGGCTTCGGGGTGTACATCTTCTCGATGGTGGCGACCATGTGGAAGGGCCGGCTCCACCTCACGACGCCGATGCTGTTCTCGATATCGGTCGTGATCGGGCTGCTCTACTCGGGCATGGACGGCGCCTTCTTCGGCCAGCCGGCCACCGACCTGCAGTTCCACTCGACGTACTTCGTCGTCGGCCACTTCCACTTCACCATCGTCACGGTCGGGCTGTTCGGCCTGCTCGCGGGCGTCTACTACTGGTACCCGCGGATGACCGGCCGGATGTACAACACGCGCCTGGCGAAGTTCCACGCCTTCACGACCATCGTGGGGATGTTCGGCCTGTTCTTCATGATGGCCATGCTCGGCGACGGCACGGCGCCGGGCTCCGAGGGCGTGATGATGATGCGGCGCTACGCGACGTACATATACGCGCCGCAGCTCCAGTTCGGACACATCCTCACGACGGGCTTCGCCTACGTCGCGGGGATCGGCCAGCTCGCGTTCTTCCTCAACATGGTCTGGAGCCTCCGGGCCGGCCGGGAGGTCACCGACCCCTGGGACGAGCTGTTCTCGGGACAGAACATGCCGTCGCCCGAGTGGGACGGCCTGCCCTACCGGCCGCCGACGGCCATCGCGGTCAGCGAGACCGCCGACGGAGGCGTCGACGTGGGCGAGGAGCCGGTCGCGGACGGTGGCACCGAGCCCGACGAGGCCGTCGAACACGACGCAGCCGGCGATGGGGGTGACCGCTGATGGCGTTCGGCGACGACATCGGTCCGGTCGTCGACGAGCGGGGGGACTTCGTCGAGGCGCTCCTCTGGGGCCTCGTCTTCCTGTTCACCTTCGTGCTGTTCCTCATCGAGTTCGGGAACGGCGTGATCGAGCCCGAGGAGGAGGGCCTCTTCCCGATCGCGACGATCGTCGACTTCAAGCAGACGATGTTCCTGTCGGCGCTGATCGGCGGCGGGCTGTTCGTGGCGCTCATCGTCTGGTCGGTGTTCCGGTACTCCTCGGGCGTCCGCGCCCGGGCGTCCCGGATGGCGCCGGGCCAGGGCCGCTTCACCGTCACGATGTTCGTGATCGCGGTCCTGATCATCATGTCCACGACGATCTTCACCGGCGCGGCGACGCTGGCCCAGACGGACGAGGCGACGCCCGCCGCGGCCGCAGAACAGCTCGGGGCTGGCCAGCAGATCCACATGGACGTGACCGCCTCGCAGTGGTTCTGGCGCTTCGACGTCGAGGGGATACCCGGGACCCAGGGCGAACGCGTGGTGGTGCCGGCCAACACGCTCGTCGTCTTCGAGACGACGTCTGCCGACGTGATCCACAGCTTCGCGATCAAGGAGCTCGGGATCACCAAGGACGCCATCCCGGGCCAGACCAACCAGGCGTGGTTCATGGTGGACCACGTCGAGGGTGAGACCCAGGTCCAGGCGGGCGATCAGACGCTCGCCGCCGACCGCTACGAGGTCCACTGTGCCGAGCTTTGCGGTAAGGGCCACTCGAAGATGCTCGCGGGCGTCTTCGTCGTGAGCCAGGAGGACTACGAGACCTGGGCGCA
>Ga0102944_1001575_pt1 | contig 14948 bp, 12 predicted proteins | sample SalPonD_shore_MG_FD_78172 | JGI IMG/M metagenome (GOLD analysis project Ga0102944, IMG submission 78172) | Salt pond soil microbial communities from South San Francisco under conditions of wetland restoration - Salt Pond MetaG... | ecosystem: Environmental > Aquatic > Marine > Intertidal zone >...
ACCGGATCAACATGGATGTGGAGTTGATTGCCCCCATCGCCATGGAGGAAGGCTTGCGGTTTGCCATCCGGGAAGGCGGCCATACGGTCGGCGCCGGCGTCGTGTCGGATATTGTGGAATAACTGGATAACTGGAACAAACAATGCGTGTAACTGTTACATTGGAATGTACCGAGTGCAAAAACCGGAATTATACAACTGATAAAAACAAGCAGTTGCATCCGGAACGCCTCGAGTATAAGAAGTACTGTCGTCATTGCCGGAAACATACGACTCACAAAGAGACCCGGTGACGACCTAATTGCATGTGTCTGGATGGGGAGGAGCCATACAGGTGAGTAGCTCAACTGGGAGAGCACCGGTCTCCAAAACCGGCGGTTGCGGGTTCGATTCCTGCCTCACCTGCAGCAACTAACCCTGTGTTCGGTGTGAGGGGCTGCCCTCGCCAGGCACATGCGCTTTTTTCGGAGATATCCGACGGGTGGAGAGAACAAACAAATCGGAGTCAGGCAGGCGGATAACAGAGCATGATTGAAAAGATACAGAACTTTTTTCAGGAAGTGGTCTTCGAGTTTAAAAAAGTCTCATGGCCGACATGGGAAGAACTGAAGGGGTCAACTGTAGTAGTGTTACTGCTGACCGTGTTTTTTGGCGTGTTTCTGTTCATTACTGATTTTTTTCTTTCACGTCTGATTCAGTTGATCATGGGGACGTAACCATTAATGAGTCGAGTTTGAGTGTGTTTACTATGGAATGGTATGCCATCAGAGGCTATTCGGGGAAAGAGAAAAAGATCAAAGAAGCCATCCTCCGTGAGGCGAAGCAAAACGATTTTGCGGAGATGGTGGAGGAAGTGATGGTCCCCTCGGAGAATGTCGTGGAAATGCGTGACGGTAAGAAGCGCGTGCGGGACAAAGTGTTTTTCCCCGGGTATGTGCTGGTGAAGATGGAATTGACCAAAGAAACCCGGCATCTCATAGAAAATACCCCCGGCGTGCTGAATTTTGTAGGCCCGAAGGGCGAACCCCAGCCATTGCGGGAAGAGGAAATGCGGCGGATCCTGGGGGACGTGGAAGAAAAAGAAGGGCGGGAGGTCCTGGAGATCCCCTTCAAGGTTGGGGATCCCATTCGGGTCACCGACGGGCCGTTTGTGGATTTTAGCGGGTTCGTGGAAGAAGTGAACGAGGAGAAGCAGAAAGTCAAAGTCCGGGTGAGTATTTTCGGGCGGCCGACTCCCGTGGAACTGGATTATTTGCAAGTGGAATTGGAAAAATAGGGTAGCAATCAATGGCAAAAAAAGTGATCGCGAATGTCAAACTACAGATCCCGGCTGGACAAGCAAATCCATCGCCGCCGGTTGGCCCGGCACTGGGGCAGCATGGGGTGAATATCATGGAATTTTGCAAAGCCTTCAATGCCAGGACGCAGGAACAGGCCGGTCTGATTATCCCGGTGGAATTAACCGTCTTCGCGGATCGGTCGTTTACGTTTATCACGAAAACACCTCCGGCGGCGGTTCTGTTAAAGAAGGCGGCCAAAATCGAAAAGGGCTCCGGCACGCCGAACACCACCAAGGTCGGATCGGTGACCATGGCGGATCTGCGGAACATTGCTGAAACCAAGATGGAGGACTTGAATGCGCATACGGTGGAGCAAGCAGTGAAAATTATTGCCGGCACTGCTCGGAGTATGGGATTGGTAGTCGAAGGTTAATGGAGGGTTTTGAGGAACGAATTATGAGCAGACACAGTAAACGATATCGACAGGCGGTCAAAACGTATGACCATGGGAAGGAATATCCCATTGAAGAAGGGGTGGATTTGCTGAAACAGTCTGCCACCGCGAATTTCGACGAGACGGTGGAGGTCAGTGTAAATTTGGGAGTGGATCCCCGACATGCCGACCAGCTGGTGCGCGGAACTGTCACCTTGCCCCATGGCACCGGCCAGGATGTGCGGGTGCTGGTGCTGACCCAGGGACCGGCGGCCACGGAAGCGGAAGCGGCCGGCGCCGACTTTGTGGGACTGGATGATTATATCGAACAAATCCAGGGTGGCTGGACAGATGTGGATGTGATCATTGCGACGCCGGACGTGATGGGAAAAATCGGACGGCTCGGGAAAGTCCTGGGGCCGCGGGGCTTGATGCCGAATCCGAAAAGCGGAACGGTCACGACCGATGTGGCAACCACGATCAAGGAGATGAAGGCCGGAAAAATGGAATTTCGGGTCGATCGGTACGGGATCATTCATTCGGTGGTGGGCAAGGCTTCGTTCGAGCCCAATCAGCTGGTGGAGAATGTGAAGACGCTGATCGGCACCCTGCTGCGGATGCGTCCGCCGGCGGCCAAAGGACAGTATCTGCGGAAAGTCACCATCGCTTCGACCATGGGGCCGGGAATCAAAATTGACCGTTCATCGGTGGTAAAGTAGGATAAGAAGGAGCACAGCGGATGCCCACGCAAGTAAAGAAAGAATTTGTCAAAGAAGTCACCGATAAGTTTGAGGGGGCCAGCGGGATTTACTTTACGAATTATCTCGGATTGAACGTTGAGCAGATGAATAATCTGCGCAGCCGGTTTTTCCAGGCTTCGGTGGACTATAAGGTAGTCAAGAATCGGTTAACTAAAATTTCTGCGAAAGAGGCGGGGTACGAGGATGTGGACGATTTGCTCAGCGGTCCGACGGCGATTGCCTTTGCCCAGGATGATCCGGTGGCCCCGGCGAAAATCCTGACCGAGTTCCGGAAGGACCATGAACAGCTGGAGCTCAAAGGATGCATTTTCGAAGGGGAGAAGATCGGGTTGGACCGGATCGAAGCAATTGCGAATCTCCCGTCGCGGGAAGCGCTGATGCAGAAATTGTTGTCAGGGTTGCAATTTCCCATGCGAAAGTTGGCCAGTACCCTGGCTTCGCCCATGCAGAAGCTGGCCATGGTTTTAGCCCAAATCAAAGAGCAAAAAACAGAGTAAACAGAGTTATCTAGAATCTAAGGAGGAAGTAAGGAATGGCTGAGATTACACGCGACGATGTCCTCGGGTACCTGGAGAATGCCAACATGCTAGAGGTGTCGGAACTAATTGAGGCGATAGAAGAAAAGTTTGGTGTGAGCGCTGCGGCCCCGGTCGCGGTGGCCGCCGGTGCGGGCCCTGCAGCAGCGGAAGCGGCCGAAGAGGAAAAGGATTCCTTTGATGTCGTGTTGAAAGAGGCCGGGTCTCAGAAAATTCAGGTGATTAAGGTCGTTCGGTCTCTCACCAGCCTGGGCTTGAAGGAAGCCAAAGAACTCGTGGATAATGCGCCGAATCCGGTGAAAGAGGGCGTGACCAAGGAAGAAGCGGAGGATGTAAAGGCGCAGTTGGAAGAAGTCGGCGCAACGATAGAACTGAAATAACTGGGTCGCCACTGTTGAGCAGAGGCACCATAAGAACGATCACCGTTCTGGACCACGATAAAACCTGGGGTGTATTCCACAGGTTTTGTCTTTATATATATTGCATAAGATGAGGAGGATTACCTCTTGAGTACCTTGAACTTAATTGAGCGAGAATCGTTCGCGATAATTCCCCGGCAAATGGATATCCCCAATATGCTGGATATCCAGCTGGAGTCATTCCATGATTTTCTGCAGTTGCATTTACCGCGGGAAGAGTGGAAGGATATTGGGCTGAATCAGGTTTTTAACAGCCTGTTCCCGATAGAGGACAGCCACGGGAACTATTTATTGGAGTATGTCGGTTACACCACCGGCCGGTCGAAGTATTCGGTCGATGAATGTATCGAGCGCGGGGTGAGTTACGAAATTCCTCTGAAAGTACAGCTGCGGTTACACGTTGCGGAAGAGGGGGCGGAAAAAGGCGAATACACGGATACCATCGAGCAGGAGATCTTCTTCGGGAACATCCCCATGATGACGGATCGCGGCACCTTTATTATTAACGGGGCCGAACGGGTGATTGTGAGCCAGCTGCAGCGTTCCCCGGGCGTGTTTTTTGACGAATCGGTTCACCCCAACGGTACGAAACTCTACAACGCCAGAATTATCCCGTTTCGCGGATCCTGGATCGATTTTACGACGGACATCTATGATGCGCTGTACGTGATCATCGACCGCCGCCGGAAATTCCCGGTGACCACCCTGTTGCGGGCAGTCGGATTTCCTACGGATGAAGATATCTTAAATGCCTTTAATGTCCTGCGCACCCAGAAGTTGAATAAAAGCGGCGTCGACGTCGTCGCCGGAGAGCTCCTCGCTGCGGATGTCGTGGATACGGAAACCGGGGAAGTGCTTGCGGAACGGGGGAAGGTGTATGAAAAGGAGGAAGTCCGGGAATGGGCCGATCGGGGCATCAAAGAGGTGAAATATCTGGAAGCCAAAGATCAGCTGGTCCTGGAGCTCTTGATTAATACGCTCAAGAAAGATCAGTCGGACGACGAAGAATCCGCCCTCAAAATCATTTACCAGAATGTGCGATCAAGTGAACCGCCGAACATCGATACGGCGCGGAAATTTGTCGACCGGATGTTTTTCTCTCCCAAGAAATACGATCTCGGGGAAGTCGGCCGGTACCGGATCAACAAGAAGTTTGATCAGGATGTGTCTCTGGATCAGATTACCCTGACCCAGGATGATTTTATCACTATCCTCAGGCATCTGATGGACATGCGCATGGGCCGGGCGGAGAGCGATGATATCGATCATCTGGGCAACCGGCGGGTGCGTACGGTCGGCGAACAGCTGGCCAACCAGTTTACCATTGCCCTCACCCGGATGAGCCGGACCATTAAGGAACGCATGAATATGCGCGATACCGAGAATTTGACACCCAAGGATCTCGTGAATTCGCGGATCGTCAGCTCGGTCATTAACTCCTTCTTTGGTACCAGCCAGCTCTCGCAGTTCATGGACCAGACGAACCCGCTGGCGGAATTGACCCATAAACGGCGGTTGTCGGCGCTGGGGCCGGGCGGGTTGACCCGGGAGCGCGCCGGATTCGAGGTGCGGGACGTTCACTACACCCATTACGGCCGGCTGTGTCCCATCGAGACGCCGGAAGGACCGAACATCGGGCTGATTTCATCCCTGGCGACCTACGCGAAAGTGAATCGCCTGGGATTCATTGAAACTCCCTATCGCCGGGTATTCTCGGATAACGGACATACCCGGATTACCGACGACATCGAATATCTGTCCGCAGACGACGAAGGCCGGGTAACCATCGCTCAGGCTAACGCGCCGGTGGATGATGACGGTATTTTTACCAGTGAGTCGGTTCGGGCGCGAATCCGAAGTGAGTTTATCAAGGTGGCGCCGGAACAAGCGGGGTTTCAGGATGTATCGCCGAACCAGATTGTGAGTGTGGCGGCCGCGTTGATTCCATTCCTGGAACACGACGATGCCAACCGGGCCCTGATGGGCTCCAATATGCAGCGCCAGGCCGTCCCGCTGTTGACGCCGGAAGCCCCGCTGGTCGGGACCGGGCTGGAACGCCGGGCTGCCATTGATTCCAAAGCGGTGATTACCTCGGAAGTGGACGGGACGGTGGTTGAAGTGGAAGCGGATCACGTTGTCATTAAGGCAAGCAATCCGCATGTCCAAGACGAAGACGTCCGGTTCAGCGAACAGGACGATTTGTATCGGTACAATTTGCATAAATACCTGCGGACCAACCAGGATACTTCGGTGAACCAGAAGCCGCTGGTCCGGGAAGGGGAAGAGGTGAAGGTGGGGGATGTGATTGCTGACGGATGTGGTACCGAGCGGGGCGATCTGGCCCTGGGGCGGAACCTGCTGGTGGCCTTCATGCCCTGGCGGGGATATAACTTCGAGGATGCTATCGTCATCAGCGAAAAAATGGTTAAAGATGATTCCCTGACCTCGGTGCATATCAAAGAAGTGGAACTGGAGGTCCGGGATACGAAACGCGGGGAAGAAGAACTCACCCGTGAGATTCCGAATGTGAGCGAGGAAGCCACCCGGAATCTGGATGAAAACGGCATTGTCCGCATTGGTGCGGAAGTGGAACCCGGTGATATTCTGATCGGGAAGGTAACACCGAAAGGTGAAACCGACCCCACCCCGGAGGAGAAGCTCCTGCGGGCTATCTTCGGCGAGAAAGCCGGAGAGGTCAAGGATGCTTCCAAGAAGGCGGATCCGGGCGTTCGCGGTGTGGTGGTCGATACGAAACTGTTCAACCGCCGGTCCAGTGAATCCCGTAAAGCCGAGGAGCGCAAAGTCGCCGCTCTGAAGAAAGAGGGCGAGGAGCGGAAACAGCAGCTCCGGAAAAAACGGATTCAGAAACTGGCGGCCCTGACGGGCGAGCGGGAGACCATCGGCATTAAAGATAAGGCCGGCAAAAGCCTGCTCCGGGCCGGGACTTCACTGACGGAAGAAAACATCAAGGGGATCGACCTGGATGCCGTGGATCCCGAAAGTGCCTGGGTGGAAGACGACACGATCAATAAGAAGATCCGCAAACTCTATGCGAACTATAACGAAGCCTGGAAAAGCATCGAAGAGGATGTGGAGACTGAAATATACAAACTGAAAGTCGGCGATGAATTGCAACCCGGCGTGTTACAGCTGGCGAAGGTCTATATTGCCAGTAAGCGTAAGATTGCCGTCGGCGATAAGATGGCCGGCCGTCATGGGAATAAGGGGGTCATCGCCACTATCGTTCCCGAGGAAGATATGCCCTTCATGGAAGATGGCACCCCGGTGGATATCGTACTGAATCCGCTGGGTGTTCCCTCCCGAATGAACCTGGGCCAGCTGTACGAAACCATGCTTGGCTGGGCGGCCCGGGAACTGGGTGTTCATTTCGCCTCGTCGGTTTTCGATGGCGCTACGCTGGAAGATGTGCAGGAAAACCTGAAAAAAGCAGGGTTGCCGGAAGACAGCAAGGTCTGGTTGTCCAGCGGCCGCACCGGCGAAGTGTTTGACAATCAAGTGACCGTTGGGCAGATCTATATGATGAAATTGTCGCATATGGTTGAGGATAAAGTCCATTCACGCTCCACCGGCCCCTACTCCCTGATTACCCAGCAGCCGCTTGGCGGGAAAGCCCAGTTTGGCGGCCAGCGGTTCGGAGAGATGGAAGTCTGGGCGCTGGAAGCGTATGGCGCGGGCCATACCTTGCAGGAGATGTTGACTGTGAAATCGGACGACGTGGAAGGACGTTCCAAAACGTATAATGCTATTGTGAAAGGAGAGAATCTGCCAGAGTTCGGTGTGCCCGAATCCTTTAATGTGCTCCTGCGGGAACTGCAGGGACTCGGGATCGATATTGAATTAAATTAAACTCTCATAGCCAAAGGGGGGAATATACTTTGGTCTATTTAAATCCAAAACAACCGCAGACAAAAAGCGATTTTAATTCAATACAGATCAGCCTGGCGTCTCCGGAATTAATTCTGTCAAAGTCCTATGGGGAGGTGACCAAGCCGGAAACCATTAACTATAGGTCCTATAAACCGGAAAAAGATGGGTTGTTCTGTGAGAAGATTTTCGGTCCGGTCAAGGATTGGGAATGCCACTGCGGAAAATATAAACGGATCCGGTATAAAGGAATTATCTGTGATCGGTGCGGGGTGGAAGTCACCAGAAAAAAGGTCCGGCGGGAACGCATGGGCCACATTAACCTGGCGGTCCCGGTGGTCCATATCTGGTATCTCCGGTCCATCCCCAGCAAGCTGAGCTATATTCTCGGCCTGAGCACCAAAGATCTGGAAAAAATCATCTACTACGAATCGTACATCGTCATACGGTCCGGTGAATCTGATGTCGAACCCTTATCTCTGGTGGATGAAGAAGACTATGTGGAATTGAAGCGGGAGTACGGCAAACCCACCGGCGACGGGGCCAAGGAGAGCAAAGAGTACTTCGAAGCCGGGATGGGCGGTGAAGCCATCCGGCAGGTGCTGGCCAATCTGGATTTGGAAAACCTGGCGGCGGAGCTGCAGCATGCCGTCAAGACCGAGACATCCAAGCAGCGAAAAAGTGACGCTCTGAAGCGTCTCAAAGTGGTCAAGGCCTTCTTGCCGGATGACGAGAAAAAACCGAACAGGCCGGAATGGATGGTGTTGAGTGTGCTGCCGGTGATTCCGCCGGAACTCCGGCCGCTGGTCCCGCTGGATGGCGGGCGCTTTGCCGCCAGTGATTTGAACGATCTCTACCGGCGGGTGATTATCCGGAATAACCGGTTAAAACAGTTGATCGAAATCAAAGCACCGGATGTTATTCTGCGGAACGAGAAGCGGATGCTGCAGGAAGCGGTGGATTCGCTGTTCGATAACAGCCGGCGCCGGACGGCGGTACGGAGTGGTACCCGGCGACCGTTGAAAAGCCTCAGCGATATGCTGAAAGGCAAGCAGGGACGCTTCCGCCAGAATCTGCTCGGCAAGCGCGTGGATTACAGCGGGCGTTCCGTGATCGTGGTGGGACCGGAATTGCGGTTGAATGAGTGCGGTCTCCCCAAGGAGATGGCGATTGAGTTGTTCAAACCGTTTATCATCAATCAGCTCATCACCCGTGGGTATGCAAAAACCCCTCGCAGCGCCAAGCTGATGGTGGAGGAGAAGCAGCCGGAGGTGTTTGAAGTACTGGAGTATGTGGTAAAGGACCACCCGGTCCTGCTGAACCGTGCTCCTACTCTGCACCGGCTCGGTATCCAGGCCTTTCAGCCGGTGCTGATCGACGGGAAAGCCATCAAGATTCACCCCTTGGTCTGCGCGGCATTTAACGCGGACTTCGACGGTGACCAGATGGCCGTGCATGTTCCCCTGGGGGCGGAAGCGGTCATTGAATCGCGGGTCTTGATGCTGTCGAGCCATAATATTTTACATCCGGCCCATGGCGCGCCTATCGCCATTCCGTCCCAGGATATGGTCCTGGGCGTGTATTATCTCACCCGGGCCCTGCCCGGAGACACCGGGGAAGGAATGGTCATGAGCTCCCGGGATGAGGTACGGGTGGCGTACTATAATAAACAGGTCGGCTTGCATGCGAAGATTAAACTCCGCCTGAGCCAAGACCAGATCATCGAGACCACGGTGGGACGGGTCATCTTTAACGACATCCTGCCCGAGGAAATGTCTTACATCAATGAGCTGGTCACCAAGAAATCTCTGGAACGGATTATCGGTGAGTGTTTTCAGGAAGCCGGTAACTTCCGGACCGTGCAGTTCCTGGATGATTTGAAAGCGCTCGGGTTTGGTTACGCCACCTCCAGCGGACAGTCCATCGGATTGGACGACGTGATTATTCCGCCGGAAAAGCACCAGTTCATTGATCAGGCTTCCGAGGAAGTCGGTGACGTGAATCAGAAGGCGCAAAACGAAATCCTGACGGAAGGCGAACGGTACAATAAGGTCATCGATATCTGGACCCATACGACCAACGCGGTTGCCGAGCGAATGATGCAGCGGCTGGCCAGAGATAAAAATGGCTTCAACAACGTCTTCATGATGGCGGATTCCGGTGCCCGGGGAAGTAAGGACCAGATTAAACAGCTGGCCGGGATGCGTGGTTTGATGGCGAAACCGCAGAAAAGCATGACTGGTCAGGCGGGCGAGATCATCGAAGATCCTATCCTGTCGAACTTTAAGGAGGGGTTGACGGTACTGGAGTACTTCATCTCCACGCACGGTGCCCGGAAAGGTCTGGCGGATACCGCCCTGAAAACGGCCGATGCCGGTTACCTGACCCGTCGCCTGGTGGATGTGTCTCAGGATGTGGTAGTTACGGAACCTGATTGCGGCACCATTAACGGCATCGAGATTTCCGCCCTGAAAGAAGGCGAGGAAATCATCGAACCGCTGGAAGATCGTATTGTCGGCCGGTTTGCCCTGGATGATATCTACAATCCCATCACGGATGAGATTATCGTTGAATCCGGGGAAATGATTAATGAAAAGCTCGCCCGGGAAATCGGCGAAACACCGTTGGAAACAATCCGGATTCGGTCGGTTCTGACCTGCGAAACGCGCCGTGGCGTCTGCGTGAAATGCTACGGACGGCATATGCCGACCGGAAAAGTGGTGAACGAGGGTGAGGCTGTGGGTATCATCGCAGCCCAGAGTATCGGCGAACCGGGCACGCAGCTGACTCTGCGGACCTTCCATATCGGTGGGACCGCCAGCCGGATCGTCGAAACTTCCGAGATGAACACCAAGCATGCCGGGTTTGTCCGGTTCTCCGAGAACCTGGAGTTCTCCGACCGGAAGGACGGACAGCAGATCTCGCTGGTCCGCAACGCCCGGATTGATATTATCGACGACAATAACCGGGAACTGGCGCACTACAACGTGCCGTATGGTTCCAAATTGTTGGTGGAAGAGGGCGAAGAGGTGGAAAAGGGACAAACCCTGTTCACCTGGGATCCTTACAGTGACGTTATCCTGGCTCGAAGGAGCGGGAATGTGCACTTCGTGGATCTCATCGACGATGTGACCTACAGTGAAGAAACCGATGAATTAGGCCGGAAACAGACGACGATTATCGAGTCCAAGGATCGGTCGCTGAGTCCACGGATCGAGATCGTGGACGATGCCGGCAAGGTGGTGGCGCCGGGAATCATTTTGCCGGTCGGGGCCAACCTGGTGGTGAAGGACGGCCACTACGTGGAATCGGGCGATACCCTGGTGAAGATTGCCAAAGAAATCGGCAAGACCCGGGATATCACCGGTGGGTTACCGCGGGTCGCCGAGCTGTTCGAAGCCCGCAAACCCAAGGACCCTGCCGTGGTAACCGAGATCGACGGCCGTGTGAAATTCGGAAGAATACGCCGTGGAATCCGTGAGATCATTATTCAGGGTGGTGCGGGCGATGAGCGGACCTATAAGATCCCGTACGGTAAGCACGTGATTGTTCACGAGGGTGATTACGTGACCGCCGGCGATCGGCTCTGTGACGGCGCCGTCGCTCCCCACGACATCCTTCGGATTCTGGGACCGGGGAAAGTGCAGGAATACCTGGTAAACGAAATCCAGGAGGTTTACCGGCTGCAGGGCGTCCGGATCAATGATAAGCACATCGAAGTCATTGTGCGACAGATGATGCAGAAGGTGGCGATTGATGATCCCGGCGATACCCAGTACCTGGAGAAGGATCGCGTGAACAAATACGAGGTCTTCGAAGAGAACGAACGGGTACGGAACATGGTGTTGGTTGAAGATCCCGGTGACACGGAACTGCGCCAGGGCCGGATCATCCGGCGTTCCAAGCTGAACAAGCTCAACGAGCAAGCCAAAGAGAACGGCGGAGAGCCTGCGAAATCGCGGGAAGCCCGGCTGGCGACCTTCCGGCCGCTTCTGCTGGGAATCACCCGGGCCTCCTTGAATACCGAAAGTTTCATCTCGGCGGCTTCCTTCCAGGAAACTACCCGGGTTCTGACGGATGCGGCCACCTCGGCGAAGGTGGATTACCTCCGGGGCCTGAAAGAGAACGTGATTATGGGCCGGTTGATTCCTGCCGGGACCGGGCAGAAACGGTATCGCGAAATTATCGTCGATTCCGAAAACGATGTCCTGGTCGATGAACGACTGGCAAGAAAACGTCCGGAAGAAGAGGCGGAAGTCAGCAGCGAAGACGCTGTCGAAGCCTCCGAGCCGGTGAAGTCGGAATAAGCTTGATGGCATGAGTGGGTTTCAACCCTGCGAAGCGGAGGCTGCCGATTTTGTGTAGCGAATTACCGATTCGCAGGGTTGACAAGCAATAAAACTATCATTAATTTATGAGACTATTGCAAAAACAGGGAGAATGGATGCCGACGCTAAATCAGCTCGTCCGCAAAGGGCGAAAAAAAGTGGAAAAAAAGAAATCAGCACCGGCCCTCAAGGGGAATCCGCAGAAGCGGGGGGTGTGCACCCGGGTCTATACGACCACGCCCAAGAAACCGAACTCGGCGCTCCGGAAGGTGACCAGAGTACGGTTGACCAACGGCATGGAAGTGACCGCTTATATCCCCGGCGAAGGGCACAATTTGCAGGAGCACTCCATCGTGCTGATCGAAGGAGGGCGGGTTAAGGATCTGCCCGGCGTTCGGTATCATATTATCCGGGGCACCCTGGATACGGCTGGTGTGGAAGATCGGAAGACCAGCCGGTCGCGGTATGGCACCAAAAAACCATAGGGAATGAGGTAGAGTAAGCAGTCATGGCAAGACGACACAGTGCAGACAGGAGAGAGATTCTCCCCGATCCGGTCTACAAGAGCAAATTAGTGGCGAAATTTATGAATAATCTGATGAAGGACGGGAAAAAGGGCGTAGCCGAACACATTTTCTATACGGCTATTCAGAAGATTGAGGATCGGACCAACGACAGCGGGATTGAGGTGTTCGAAAAGGCCGTCGAGAATGCTTCCCCCATTCTGGAAGTGAAATCCCGCCGGATTGGCGGGGCGACGTATCAGGTGCCCATCGAAGTCGACCGGAATCGAAAAAAGGCTCTGGCGATGCGCTGGTTGATCGGTTCCGCGAAGAGTAAGGTTGGCCGTCCCATGGCAGATCGGCTGGCTGAGGAAATTTTAGATGCCTCCCGGGGCGAGGGCGGTGCCGTGCGGAAGAAAGATGAAGTGCACCGGATGGCGGAGGCCAACAAGGCGTTTGCCCATTTTCGCTAAGAATGAGTGAACGACCAGATAACATATAAGCATAAAAGAGATAGATTGACTCGTGGCTATTAAGAAAGCAGATACCTTGGAGAGAACCCGCAATATTGGCATTATGGCCCATATTGACGCGGGCAAAACGACCACTACTGAACGGATCCTCTATTATACCGGCCGGCTGCACCGGATGGGCGAAGTCCATGAAGGTGCCGCGACCATGGATTGGATGGAGCAGGAAAAAGAACGCGGAATCACCATTACTTCTGCAGCGACAACCTGTTACTGGCGGGACCACCGGGTTAATATCATCGATACCCCGGGGCATGTGGATTTTACAGTGGAAGTCGAACGGTCCCTGCGCGTGCTGGACGGGGCGGTTGCCCTGTTTTGCGCGGTCGGCGGTGTAGAGCCTCAGTCGGAAACCGTCTGGCGCCAGGCCGATAAATACAATATCCCCAGAATTGCGTTCGTAAACAAAATGGATCGAACGGGGGCGGACTTTTACAACGCCCTGGAAATGATGCGCAATCGGCTTGGGGCCAACGTGGTGCCGATTGCCTTACCGATTGGCGATGGTGATATGTTTAACGGGGTGGTGGATCTTATCCATAACCGGAGCATCATCTATAACGAGCAGACCTTGGGGAAGCATTTCGAGTACGGCGAGGTCCCCAAAGATATGGTCGAGCAGGTGAACGAATACCGGACACATCTTCTGGAAGAGATTTCCATGTACGATGATTCCATCATGGAAAAGTATCTGGAAGGCGAAGAGATCGATCCCCGGGATATTAAAAATGCCATCAGAAAAGCAACGCTGGATGTCTCTCTGACTCCGGTGATGTGCGGCTCGGCGTTTAAGAATAAAGGGGTGCAATATCTATTGGACGCCATCATTGATTTCCTCCCTGCCCCCATTGATGTTCCGCCTATCGAAGGTAAAGATCCCAAGACCGAAAAAAAATTGGTACGCAAGGCCGACAAAGAGGACCCGTTTGCTGCGCTCGCCTTTAAGGTGATGAGTGATCCGTATGTCGGCCGGCTGACTTTCTTCAGGGTATACTCCGGGAAAGTGAATGCCGGATCCTATATTTATAACCCGAACTCCGGAAAGAAGGAGCGGTTCGGACGCTTATTGCAGATGCACGCCAATAAACGGGAAGAACTGGAGTTCGTCAAGGCGGGAGATATTGCCGCCGCGGTGGGGTTGAAGAATACTTCGACCGGCAACACACTGTGCGATGAAGACCATCCCATCGTGTTGGAAGAGATGGAATTCCCGACCCCGGTGATCTCGGTCTCTATCGAGCCGGAAACCCGGGCGGATTCACAGCAATTAACCGATGCGCTGCACCGGCTGGCTGAAGAGGATCCCACCTTCCGGATTTCCACCGATGAAGAAACCGGGCAGACGATTATCGCCGGGATGGGCGAATTGCATCTGGAAGTTATTATCGACAGGTTACGCCGGGAGTTTAAAGTCAATGCCAATATCGGCCAGCCCCAGGTAGCGTATCGGGAATCCATTACCAAAGAAGTGGCTGTGGAAGGCAAATTCGTCCGGCAGTCAGGTGGTCGCGGACAGTACGGCCATGTCTATTTGCAGGTAAAGCCCAATGGACCGGGCGCCGGGTACGAATTTGAAAACAAAATTGTGGGGGGCTCCATCCCGCGGGAATATATTCCGTCGGTAAATAAGGGCGCCCAGGAAGCCATGAGGAACGGTCCCATTGCGGGCTACCCGGTGGAAGATGTGCACGTCACGCTGTATGATGGTTCCTACCACGAGGTGGATTCCTCGGAAATGGCATTTAAGGTTGCCGGTTCCATGGCTATGCAGGACGCCATGCGGAAGGCAAACCCGGTATTGCTGGAACCCGTGATGGATTTGGAAGTCGTGGTTCCGGAGGAATATTTAGGCGATGTGATTGGCGATATCACCGGGCGACGCGGTGATATCAAGGGCATGTCCCAGCGGAATAAGGCGCAGGTGGTCAATGCTCAGGTGCCGCTATCCGAGATGTTCGGCTATGCTACCGATCTCCGGTCGCTGACTCAGGGGCGGGCGGTGTTCACCATGCAATTTGCAAATTATGCAGAAGTGCCGCAAAGCATTAAAGACAATATCATTGAACGGATTCACGGGAAAGCATCGTAAAACGAATCCGGAAATAATTAGGGGGATTCATGTCGAAGAAAAAGTATGAACGGACGAAACCACATGTGAATGTGGGGACGATCGGGCATGTGGATCACGGGAAGACGACACTGACGGCGGCCTTGACGCTGCATTTGTCGCAGCAGGGGCTGGCCGAGATCCGGTCGTTTGACAGCATTGACAAC
>Ga0102944_1001576_pt1 | contig 14943 bp, 6 predicted proteins | sample SalPonD_shore_MG_FD_78172 | JGI IMG/M metagenome (GOLD analysis project Ga0102944, IMG submission 78172) | Salt pond soil microbial communities from South San Francisco under conditions of wetland restoration - Salt Pond MetaG... | ecosystem: Environmental > Aquatic > Marine > Intertidal zone >...
CAAACAGCCCGTAGAGCACGCCGATCCAGCCGACCACGCGCAGCCACAGCCCGGTCAACAGGGACAGCGCCAGGAGCACGTCCACGACCACGATGGCGGTTCCCACCGGCCCGGCGCCCACATGCTGGATCGCCTGGACGAGCCAGGCGGCATAGCTGTGCAGCCATGGGGATTCGTGTGCAGGACTGGTGGCGAACCAGTTCAGGAAATGTCCCAGATAGACGCTCTCGCCCTGAAACCAGGCGTTGATCAGCCAGACCACGCCGAAGGCCACGCGCAGCCCGCCGAAGGCGATCTGCTGCGAGGAGTTCGTGTAGGTTTGTGGCGCATCCATGGCGGCGTCCCTGAATCGCGGTCCGCGGGTGCCTGGCTGGAAAAGGCTTGCAGGGTGGCAAGCAGGGACCGTGCCATGGATGAACGCGAGCAGGGACCGACACTTCCGTGAAACCTGCGGTTCTGGGCTGGTTAATTTCCACCGTCCTGGAGGGGTCGGCGGTTCAATTGAACCACCGTGTCCGGGGCGGTGGAGGATCATTCAGGCCGCTTCCCGGCGTGGTGGCATTGGCCGCGGTCCTGGCTGGCCTGGGGCCTGGCCCGGCGCTGGCGGGCGGCGGGCCGGAGACCACGCTGGTGGTGGTCAACGCCGACTCGCCCCTGTCCCAGCAGGTGGGGAACGCCTATGTGGCCGAGCGGGGCATCGCGCCCAGCCATGTGGTGTGGCTGCATCAGGTGCCGGCCTACCGCACCATCGACGTGGAGACCTTCCGGCGGCGCATCTGGGAGCCTGTCCGTGCCTATATGAACCATCACCGGCTCGACGGGGACATCGACGCCATCACCTATTCGACGGACTTTCCTTATCGGATCGACTTCTCCGGGGACGCGCCCCATCTGCCCCGGGTGGAGGCCCGGTACCGGGGCCGCACAGGCTCGCTGACGGGCCTGACCTATTTCGCCCGCCGGGTGGAGCGCAGGGACTGGCGCTACCTGGGGCTGCGCACCAATTTCTACTTCCGGCGCAACCTCGCCAATCCGGCCCTGCCGCCTCGTCCGCCCCATGCCGGGGAACGGACCCTCTACCGCAAGGCCCGGTCCCTGTTTCGTGCCAAACGCTACGTGCGCGCCATCGGGGTGTACCGCAAGTTCGTGGCCAGCTATCCGTGGAGTGCTTCGGCCTGGTATCGCCTGGCCGTCAGTCTGGCCGCCACCGGGCAGCAGGATCCGTCCCTGGACGCGCTGGCGCGGGCCGTTTCAGAAGGCTGGAGCAACAGCCTGATGGTGGATGCCGACCCCCGCTTCGAGAAGCTGCGCGGCACTCCCCGCCTCAGGAACCTGAAGCGGCGCATGGAGGCCCTTAACGGTCCGTTCCAACCGGCCCGCGGTTTCAGCAGCCGCTACGCCTGGACGCCCACGGGACAGGCGGTGGTGGACGGCACCGATCACAATCCGAACCGTTATTTTCTCGCCACCCTCCTGGGGTACACCGGCGTGCGGGGCAACAGTGTTCCGCAGGTGCTGTCCTATCTGCACAAGGCGGCCGCCAGCGACGGGACACGGCCCGATGGCACCGTCTATCTGATGGAGAACCACAATGTGCGCTCGCGCACCCGCCAGCCCCTGTTCCGGCGCACGGTGGCGGATCTGCGCCGTCTAGGGCGGCCGGCACGGATTCTCAGCGCCAGGGAGAAAGGCCAGAACGGGGTCCTGCCCCAGGGCAAGCAGGACGTCATGGGCGTGGTGGCCGGGTCCCCACGGTATCGCTGGAAGACTTCGGGCAGCCGGTTCCTGCCCGGCGCGATCGCCGAGTCGTTGACCAGCTATGGAGGCGATTTCGACCGACGCGCCCAGACCAAGCTGTCCGAGTTCCTGCGCTACGGTGCCGCCGGCTCCAGCGGCGCAGTGGCCGAGCCTTTCAGCTTCTGGGAGAAATTCCCTGTCCCCCTGCTGCATGTCTACTACGCCGAAGGCTGTTCCCTGGCCGAATCGTTCTACCAGAGCGTATGGGCGCCGTACCAGCTGCTGGTGGTGGGAGACCCGCTGGCCCGTCCCTATGCCCGGTTTGCCCGGGTGACGCTGCGTGGCCCCGACCCGGGCCGCCACTGGCGGGGAACCGTGCAGGTCCGGGCCGGCCTGCGGCCGCCGCCCGGACAACGGGTCGCCCATTGGGAGCTGTGGGTGGACGGCATACGCCGGGCCACGGCCCGCCCGGGCCACGCTATTGTCTGGGACACCCGGAGCGTGGATGACGGCGTGCACCGCCTGGCGGTGGCGGCGGTGGCGGCAGGGCGAATCCAGACCCGCTCCTCCCGCCGCTATGGGGTCCGCATCGCCAATTCCCACCGCCGGCTGCGGGTGGAGCAGGCGCCTTCCCGCGTGGACCTGGGCGACAGGGTGCAGCTGCGGGGACAGGCGCCGGGGGCCACCCGGGTCGTGCTGCGCCAGGGTGGACGCGCGCTGGCCCGCTCGGCCGTCACCGACGGGCGCTGGCGTCTGGCGGTGCCCGCCCGGGTGCTGGGCATGGGCAAGGTGACGGTGTTTGTGCGGGCGCACTATGCCGGCGGTCCCTCGGTGCGAAGCCGCCCCCGCACCGTCGTGATCGAGGCGCCGAAGCTGCTGCCCGCCCGGCCCCTGCCGGCAGGCAGCCGGCCGGGGCTGTCCGCCGTAGCCCGGGATGGGGCGGGCGAGGTGGTGCGCCGCGGCGTCGCCGAGTCCCTGGACGGGGACCTGGGGCCAGTGGGTCGCGCCCTCGGCGCCGGCGCCGGGGAGCTGCAGGTCCAGGGCCTGTTCCGGGTTCCCCGGGATGGCATCTACCAGCTGGTGGCTGTGACCCCGGATGACGGGCTGAGTGTCAGCGTGGATGGACAGAGGGTCGCACCGGGCGGGGGCCGGGCGGGCGAAGCGAATGCCGGGCCGGACCGTTTCGCCGTGCTGGGCCTGGCGGCCGGGTGGCACAGGCTTGGTCTGCGGCTGCGCCCGTCGGGGTCGCTTCGATTGAAGGTGCTGCTGGAAGGCGCGGCGCCCGGCTTCGTGCTTCGGGGTGATGCCCTGCGTCACGCCGGCGGGGTCCCGTCCTCCGGTCGTGGCGGGGGGTAAGGTCGTGCACCACGCCATAGAGGGGCTGTTGCGCCATCCCGAGCTCCGGGAGGGCCTGCATCGGCGCCGCGCGCAGGTGCCGGCCGGTCCATCATGGAGGCGGGCAGCCGGGGACGGGAGATTTTCCGGGTCCGTTCCGGTACGGTGCGCGTGCCGGGCGACGTCACCGTCGGGGAGCGCCGCTGCCTGCGCTCGGGCATGTGGGATGTGCAGGGCGGCGGCGTGTTCGGCGAGCTGGCGTTTTTCGAGGCCCGTCCGACCCGGGGTATCAGGTCCGGCAGGTGCTGGCGGGGACCGGGTGCGCCGACTGCGTCGGACCAACGACAAGCGGGTTTCCGTCTTCGCCTGGGGGCGGCGAGCCCACCGCATCGATGAGCCTCTCTGTGTCCCGGCCGCATCGTTCCGTCGCCCACGCGCCAGACAGCCACCGGGCGTGAGCCAGGCGCGGGGTAATACGCTGCTTACGCTCATGTAGGCATTTTCTTACACAGGTTTGTGTCATCCGCTCTATGTGTTCCTGGCGCGGGTGACCTTTAATACGGGGAGCGCCGGGTGAGCCGACAGGTCAGGCCGTTCCCGGCCGGAGAACCCGATCTGCGGACGCAGGGCCGGCATGACCGGCCACAGGGAACAAGAAAAATGGCCACGGTACGGTTGTTCAAGCACTATATTCCGACGGTTTTTCTGGTCCTGGGGGCGGTGGAAGCGGCGATCTTCGTGGGCGCGATCCACGCGGGCGTGATTCTGCGGTTCTGGGATGGCAGTCTTCCCCAGGATACGGTCGCACCGGTGCTGCCCAAGGCCGTCACCTTCGCCCTGGTGATGCTGCTGAGCATGATCGCCATGGGGCTGTATCAACGCAGCAGCATGGCCAGCCGGACCGGCATGACCCTGCGCATTGCCGCAAGCTTCATACTGGCCATCATCCCCCTGAGCCTGGCCTTCTACATCGCGCCCGCCCTGTTCCTGGGCCGGGGCGCTCTCGGCCTGGCCTTCATGGTGGCGTTTGTCGGCATCCTGGGGGCACGGATGGTGTTTCTGAACGTGACCGACCTGGAGAACCTCAAACGCCGGGTCCTGGTGTTGGGTACCGGGCAGAAAGCCAACCTGATCAGCCAGCTGCGCTCTTCCGGCGGGGTGCACGGTTCGGTGATTGCCGGCTACGTGCGTATGAACGGCGAAACGCCCGCCGTGGATCCCCGGGAAACCGTGGAGCTGGACGGGCCGCTGGCCCGGTTCGTGCTGGAGCATCGCATCAACGAACTGGTGGTGGCGGTGGACGACCGGCGCAAGGCGCTTCCGGTGCACGAGATCCTCGACTGCAAGATGAGCGGCGTGGACGTGGTGGACCTGTTGACCTTCTTCGAGAAGGAAACCGGCAAGGTCAAGCTGGACGTGCTCCAGCCAAGCTGGATGTTCCTGTCCGACGGCTTCCAGCGAGGGCTGTTCCGGGCCTATGTCAAGCGCCTGTTCGACATCGCCGCCAGCCTCGTGCTGCTGCCCCTCGCCCTGCCGCTGATGGGCCTGGTTGCCCTGGCTGTCTACGTGGAAAGCGGATTCAGGGGGCCGATCTTCTATCGTCAGGTACGGGCCGGGGCCAACGGCGCGCCGTTCCGGATCGTCAAATTCCGCAGCATGTCCACCGATGCCGAGGGAGACGGGCAGGCGCGCTGGGCCCAGCGCAATGACACCCGCATCACGCCCGTCGGCCGGGTTATCCGAAAGTCCCGGCTGGACGAACTGCCCCAGCTGTTCAACGTGCTCAAGGGGGACATGAGCTTCGTGGGGCCGCGCCCGGAGCGGCCGGAATTCGTCGAACAGCTGCAGACCTCCATTCCCTATTACGGTGAGCGCCATCGGGTGAAGCCGGGCCTGACGGGCTGGGCGCAGATCTGCTACCAGTACGGCGCTTCGGAGCGCGACGCCTTCGAGAAGCTGCAGTACGACCTCTATTATGTAAAAAATTACAGTATTTTTCTCGACTTGCTCATCCTTCTCCAAACCGCGGAGGTGATCCTCCTCGGCAAGGGAGCGCACTGACCCACGGCGTCCGCCGAAACACCTTCCCGGGTGTTACACTCCACGTGAGACCGCGCCGGGGGGGCTCCGGGAACGGGACGGCGGCGGGCAACGCAGACGATATGGACGGTTCCGGTCGATGCCTCACATCGGCGCAATAAGTTACGCCGTCGGCGCAATCGCTTTTCTGGTTCTGACCCTGGTACTGCTCACGGGATGGCGGGGCCGGCTGCAGGGCGGGCTGCTGGTGCTGGCGGCGCTGGCCTCCACGGTCTGGGCCGCCGATCTCGCCGTCGAGTCGGAGCTGGGTCTCAATCCCTCCGCCGCCATGCTGGTCCTCGAGACGGTGCGTTCCTTCGCCTGGCTGGCGTTTCTGCTGCGGGTGCTGCGTTATGCCCCCGAGGCGGTCGGACGGGGGAACCTTCGGATCGGCGGGGTGGCGGTATTCGGCCTTACGGCCATGCTTCTGGTTATTCCGGCCGCCTACCCCTATCTGGTCCACTGGGTCTCTGGGGCGTTTCTGGGCCGCCTCTCCCTGTTCGGCTATCTGGGGATGGCCATCACCGGTCTGTGGCTGGTGGAGATCCTGTTCCGAACCAGCCGACCCGACGCACGCTGGGCCATCAAGTTCCTGTGCCTTGGCATCGGCGGCCTGTTTGCCTACGACTTCTTCCTTTATTCGAACGCCCTGCTGTTCAAGCATGTGGACGCCGAGCTCTGGGAGGCCCGGGGCGCGGTCAATGCGCTGGTGGTTCCCCTGATCGCGGTGTCCGCGGCCCGCAATCCCCAGTGGTCGCTCAATGTATTTGTCTCCCGCGGGGTCGTTTACCACACCGCCACCCTGGTGAGCGCGGGCACCTATCTGCTGGTGATGGCGGCCACCGGTTATTACATAAAGATGTTCGGCGGCCATTGGGGCGCCGTTGTCCAGGTGATCTTCCTGTTCGGCGCGCTGATCATGCTTTCCGTGCTGATGTTCTCCGGCCAGTTGCGCGCGAACCTGAAGGTGCTGCTGAGCAAGCACTTTTTCAATTATCGCTACGACTACCGCGAGGAGTGGCTGCGCTTCACCAACACCCTGTCCCGGTGCCGCGAGCACGCCGAGCCCAGGGAATGCGTGGTGGAGGCCATCGCCCGGGTGGTGGAGAGCCCGGGTGGTATGCTCTGGGGCCGGGACGGAGACAGGCTGGTGCCGGTGGCCCGCTGGAACATAACCGAGCCTGCCGAGGCGGCGGTGACCGTCTCCAGCCCCTTTGCGAGGTTTCTTCGCGAGCGTAACTGGGTCATCGACCTGGACGAGCTGGCCCGGGATCCGCAACGCTATCCGGGGCTGGAGGCGCCGTCCTGGCTGGACGGGCTGGCAAAGGCCTGGCTGGTGGTGCCCCTGCTTGATGAAGGCGAGCTCATGGGTTTCGTGGTCCTGACCCGTTCCCGGGCGCGCCTGTCCTTTGACTGGGAGGTGCGGGATCTGCTAAAGACGGTTGCCTGCCAGGCGGCGAGCTATCTGGGGCAGCTGGAGGCGGTCAAGGCCCTGTCCGAAGCCCGGCAGTTCGAAGGCTTCAACCGGCTGTCGGCCTTCGTGCTGCATGATCTGAAGAACGTGATCGCCCAGCAGTCGTTGATTATCAACAGTGCTGCGCGGCACAAGCACAACCCGGCTTTCATCGACGATGCGGTCCGGGTCATGGAACATTCGGTGTCCAAGATGCATCGCCTGATGACGCTGCTGCGCGGGGATGCCTCGAGCGCCCAACCCATGCGGCTCGACCTGGTACAGGTGCTGGAGGGCCTTGTGAGGGAGCGATCCGCTCAGGAGCCGAAACCCCGGATGGAAAGCGCGGTCAGCGGGCCCCTGTGGGTGAATGCGGACCGTGACCGGGTGAGCGCGGCCATCGGCAACCTGATCCAGAACGCCCAGGAGGCCACGCCAAAGGACGGGCAGGTGACCGTGACCCTGGAGTATCAGGACGGCCGGGCGCGATGTGCCGTCGCCGACAACGGCTGCGGGATGGACGCGGCGTTCGTCCGCGAACGCCTGTTCCGTCCCTTCGACACCACCAAAGGGGATACCGGAATGGGCATAGGTGCCTACGAGAGTCGGGAATACCTGCGCTCGCTGGGGGGCGAGATTGACGTGACCAGCGAGCCGGGATCGGGTACCACCTTCAGGGTGGCCCTCCCCGCAGAAGCCGGGGTGTCGGAAACCGGAGCCGAGCAACGGGAGGCGACGGGTTGAAGAAGAAGAACCAGCCCCAGAAGACCCTGTTGGTTGTCGAGGATGATCCCGGGCTGCAGAGCGCGCTGCGCTGGGCATTCGATGATTTCGAGGTGGTGACCGCCGAGGACCGCGAGGCGGCCATTGCCCAGTTGCGCCGTCACGAGCCGCAAATCGTCACCCTGGACCTGGGCCTGCCTCCCGACCCGGGCGCGGCCACGGAGGGACTCAAGACCCTGGAGCAGATCCTGGCCATGGCCCCCCATACGAAGGTCATCGTGGTCACCGGCAACAACGACCGGGAAAACGCCGTACGGGCCATCGGGCTGGGTGCGTGGCTGTTCTTCCAGAAACCGGTGGATCCGGAGCTGCTGGGGTTCATCGTGGAACGGGCTTATCGCCTGCACGAGCTGGAGATGGAGAACCGCGCCCTGGCGCACAACGAACAGCGCGCGCCCCTGGCGGGCGGGATCGCCACCAGCCCGCAGATGCTGCAGGTCTGCCGCACTGCAGAGAAAGTGGCGCCGACCGATGCCACGACGCTCATCCTGGGGGAAAGCGGAACGGGAAAAGAGCTGCTGGCCCGGGGAATCCACGATCTCAGCTCACGGGCCGCCAAGCGTTGCGTGGCACTCAACTGCGCCGCCATTCCCGAGACCCTGCTGGAAAGCGAGCTGTTCGGCTACGAGCGGGGGGCCTTCACAGGTGCGACCAAGCAGACCCGCGGCAATATCGAGTATGCCGACGGCGGCACGTTGTTCCTGGACGAGATCGGCGACCTGCCCCTGTCCCTGCAGGCCAAACTTCTGCGCTTCCTGCAGGAGCGGGTCATCGTCCGGCTCGGGGGGCGCGACGAGATCCCGGTGGACGTGCGTGTCGTGTGCGCCACCCATCAGGATCTGGAGCAGCTCATCAAGGATGGCCGCTTCCGGGAAGACCTGTACTACCGGGTCAGTGAGGTGACGGTGCGTCTGCCGCCGCTGCGCGAGCGCGACGGCGAGGCGGTGGTTCTGGCCAAGCACTTTCTTGATCTGCACGCCCGCCGGCACAAGAAGCCGGTCCTGTCGCTTTCCAACGATGCGCTGTCCGCCATCGAGGGCTACCACTGGCCGGGCAACGTCCGGGAGCTGGAGAACCGGGTGAAACGGGCCGTCATAATGGCTGAAGGAAAGCAGATTACGGCCGAAGAGCTGGAGCTCGATTCCACGGATGCCGAGCCGATGCCCTTCAATCTGCGCCAGATCCGCGAGCAGGCCGAGAGTCAGGCGCTGCGCCGCGCCATCCGGCATGTCAACGGCAACATCTCCCAGGCGGCAGAGCTGCTGGGCATTACCCGGCCGACTTTCTACGCGCTGGCCAACAAATACAAGCTCGACTTATGAGGACCTGCCCGGCCGGCGTGCCGGCTGCGGGCAGGGCATTGGCGGGGATCGGTATGAAGATCAAGCTGTCCAGATTGTTCGGCATCGGTTTGTTCCTGCTGGCTGCAGCAGCGTCCCTTTCAGTCAGCGCGGCAACGGCGCGGGACTATCTGCAGGATGCCCGGCACTACTTCGATAAAAAGGCCTATCCTTCGGCGGTTATCCAGCTCAAGAACGCCCTGCAGCAGGATCCCAAGAACGCCCAGGCACGCCTGTTGCTGGGAGACAGCTATGTCCAGCTTCACCGGGGAGCATCGGCCGCCAAGGAGCTGGAACGGGCCAGGGAGCTGGGGGTGCCGAAGCAGCGCTGGCTTGTGCTTCTGGGCCGCGCCTACCTGCTGGAGGGCCACAACAGCGACGTCCTGAAGAAGATCAAGGTCGATTCTTCGCTGCCCGGGCCGGTCCAGGCCGGTGTGCTGTCGGTGCGCGGCCGTGCGTACCTGGGCGAGCGCCGGCTCATGGACGCCAAGGACAGCTTCAACCGCGCACTGGCCATCGTTCCGGATCAGGCCGACGCTCTGCTGGGTCTGGCCCGGATTGCGATGCTCAACGATCAGCCGAAGCAGGCCCGCCGGCACGTGGACAAGGCGCTGAAAGCGGACCCTCACAGCGGTGAGGGTTGGACGCTGAAAGGGGAGATCGAGCGCGCCCAGGGCGACCTGAAGGCGGCCGAGACCTCGTTCCGCAAGGCCGTCGCGGCTGATCCCCACGACATTGCCGGGCATCTGGGCCTGGTGGCGGTGCATGTGGGTATGGGCAAGAACGACGAGGCCCTCAGGGAAGTCAATGGCGTTCTGGACAAGGCGCCCCGGGCCCTGGTGGCGAACTACCTCAAGGCCGTGGTGCTGTTCAATCAGCACAAGCTCGAGAGTGCCCGGGGGCTGCTTCAGGGGATACTGAAGACGGCGCCCGGCTATCTGCCTGCCCAGCTGCTGGCGGGTACCATCGACTTCCAGCAGAACAATCTCAATCAGGCCCAGGAGCACCTGCAGCGGTACGTCAGTTCGCAGCCGAAGAACCTGGCGGCGGTCAAGCTGCTGGCCGCGACCTACCTGAAGCAGAACGACGCCGACCGGGCGGTGGTCCTGCTGGAGAAGCACCTGAAGAGCGCCCCGGGCGATGCGCAGCTGCTGGCCCTGCTGGGCAGCGCGTACCTGCACACGGGCAAATCCGATCGAGCCATCCAATATCTGCACAAGGCGATTGAGGCCGCCCCTGACGCGGCCGCTTTCCGCGCCCAGCTCGCGGTCGGCTATCTGCGGATCGGCGAGGACGACAAGGCGGTCTCTGAGCTCAAGTCCGCGGTGGGGCTGGGCAAACTGATGCAGGCTGATGTGCTCCTGGTGCTCACGGAGATCCACAAGGGAGATTTTGACGGCGCCCTCAAGGACGCGCGGGCGATGGCGGCCAAGAACCCCAAGGACCCGCTGCCGTACAATCTCATCGGTGCGGCGTATCTGGGAAAGAAGGAGATGGCCAAGGCCCGTCAGGCCTTCCGGCATGCCCTGGGCATCAAGGCGGATTTCTCCGCCGCCCGCATGAATCTGGCCCGAATGGACATCCAGGCCGGCGATCTGGACAAGGCACGGCAGCAATACGAGACCATCCTGGAGAACGAGGAGGGGAACCTGGGAGCCCTGATGGGCATGGCCGAGCTGGCCAGCCGCAGTGGCGATCAGGGCAAGGCGCTCGATTGGCTGAAGAAGGCCCAGCGCAAGAATCCCGAGGCCCTGGGCCCCGGCCTGCTGCTGGTGAGCCATTACCTGAAGACCCAGGCGCCTCTGAAGGCCATGGACGTGGCGCGGCAGATGCAGAGTGCCCACCCGCGTAACCCGCGGGTACTCAAGGCACTGGGACTGGCCCAGATGGGGTCCGGTCTGGACGCCAGCGCCGAGAGCACCTTTCAGCAGTTGACGGAAACCACATCGAAGTCCGTCGAATCCTGGTACCTGCTGGGAACCGCCCAGCTCCGGCGCTCGGACTACGATAATGCCCGCAAGAGCTTCCGGAAGTCCCTCGATCTGGACCCCAAGCACGTGCCGTCCGAGGTGGGGCTGGCCCGGATCGCCATGAAGACCAAGCAAACGAAGCGCGCCCATGAGATCGCGGCCAGGATCCAGAAGCAGTATCCGGACCAGGTCACCGGGTATGCCGTGGAGGCCAACCTGTATGCCGAAACCGGAAAATACGGCGACGCGGCCCGGGCGTACGCAGAGGCCTATCAGCGGGCGCCCAGTGCGGAGCTGGCCATCAAGCAGTACCAGATGTTGACGCGCCACAAAGAGCCCCAGGCGGCGATCAAGCCGCTGGAACACTGGCTGGCCCGCAAGCCCGATGACCGGCGGGTGCGACTGGTGCTGGCCAGTGCCTATCAGGCGGCGGGCCGGGATCAGGAGGCCATCAAAGCCTATGAGGCGGTCGTGGCCAGGGACAAGTCAAACGTGATGGCACTGAACAATCTGGCCTGGCTGTATCAGGGCAGGGACGCGAACAAGAGCCTGCAGTACGCGCGCCGGGCCTACAAAGCGTCCCCGGACCGGCCGGAGGTCATGGACACCCTGGGCTGGATCATGGTGCAGCAGGGCCGGTATCACCAGGGCTTGTCACTGCTTCAGGATGCGGTGTCCAAAGCGCCCCATTTGTCCGAGGTGCGCTACCACATGGCCGTGGCCCTCGCCAAGGTGGGCCGCAAGGATGACGCGCGCAGCGAGCTGGACCGGGTCCTGCAGACCGACCCGGATTTCCCGAGTGCCACTGCAGCCAGGGCGCTGCGCAAGCGGCTTGGAGGGTAACGTTCCGCTGATGCCGTATCCCGGCGCGTTTTCCGCCCGGGCCGCGCGGCAGGGATTCTGAGTTGGCTTCTAGCATTCAATCGAGCAGGGAAGAGCAGATGAAAGCAAACAGACGGTCTTGGGGCCTGTTGGCAGTTGCTGCCATTGTGCTTGCGGCGTTGGTTCTGCCGGCCTGCAGCAATGGCGGGCATCACCTCACGGACAAGGAGTATGTCCAAAAGGCAAAGGAGTACCGGGAGAAAGGCAAGTTCCGGGCAAGCGTCATCGAGCTGAAGAACGCGCTCCAGCAGAACCCGAAGAACGCCGAGGCGCGCATGCTGCTGGGAGAGGCCTACCTGGACGTGGAAGACGGCGCGGGGGCCGAAAAGGAGCTCGAGAAGGCTGTCAGCGCAGGCGTCCCGCGCAGTGCAGTCATCGGCCAACTGGGCCGGGCGATGCTGCTTCAGCACCACTATGAAGAGGTTCTGAAGCAGATGCGCCCCTCGGTTGCAGCCAAGCCCGCCGTGCAGGCGACGATCTACGCGCTCCGGGGTTCGGCGTATATCGGTAAACGCGACGTGCAAGGGGCGAGGAAAGCGTTCGATCAGGCGCTGGCAACCGATTCCACCCTGGTGGATGCCATGCTGGGCAAGGCCCGGCTGGCGATGCTGACCGGGGATTTCCAGAAGGCGGACAGCTGGCTTGCCAAGGCCCTCGGCCAGCAGCCCGACTCCGCCGATGCCTGGCTTCTGAAGGGCAATCTCGCCCTGGCGCAGCATCACGCCAAAGCGGCCGAAGCCGCCTTCACCAAGGCGATCGAACACAAACGCTTCGACGTCTCCGCGCATATCCAGCGGGCGCTGGTGCGGGCCGGCGTAGGGGATTTCAAGGCCGCCGAGGCGGACATCAAGGCCGTGAAGGCCGCGGCACCCCGATACCCCCGGGTCCGGTTCGCCGAAGGGGTGGTGGCGTTCCGCCAGAAGAAGTACGGGGACGCCCAGAACCAGTTCGAGAAGACACTCAAGGCGCTGCCGGACTATCTGCCGGCCCAGATGTATCTGGGTGCCGCCCATTTCCTCCAGGGGCATAATCAGCAGGCTGCGCAGTACCTCGGGCAGGTGGTTTCCGCCGCGCCGGGGTATGCCAGGGCACGGGTGCTACTGGGGGCGGTGCGCATGCGCACCGGTGATCTCAAGGGCGCCGAAGCCATGCTGCTGCCCGTGCTTCGCCAGACGCCGGACGACCTGACGGTAATGCGGATGCTGGGGGGGATCTACCTGCGCCAGGGCAAGACCGACAAGGGGTTGCAGTACCTGGAGGACGCGGTCAAGAAGAACCCGAAGAGCGTCGAGGGACAGGTCCAGCTGGGCCTGGGACTGCTGGGCTCCGGCAAGGGGCAGGCGGGGATCCGGGCGCTGGAGAAAGCCGCGAATGCCGACGAGGGCGGTGAGCAGGCGCAGACCCTGCTGGTCATGGCGCTGATCGGACAGGGGAAGGTGAAGCAGGCCCTGGCCGAGATCGGGAAGATGCAGACCGCGCATCCCCGCAGCGCCCTGCCGGAGACGCTGGCCGGAATGGCACACCTCAAGAACAAGGATGAGAAGCAGGCCCGGCGGGCATTTCGAAGGGCGCTGGCGATAAAACCCGGCGACCCGGGCGCCGCGTTGCGGCTGGCGGCACTGGACATCAAGGACAACAAACAGGCCGCAGCCCACGACCTGTATCAGCAGGTGCTGGCCCATGATCCGAAGAACCTGGCGGCTCTGGTCCAGCTGGCGGATCTGCAAAGCAAGCAGGGGCAGGTGAATGAGGCCAAGGAGACGCTGGAGAAGGCGGCCAACGCCCATCCGCGTGCGGTCCGGCCGCGGCTGCTGCTGGCCAACTATTATCTCAATCGGGGACAGGCCTCCCAGGCGCTGGCGACCATGCAGGACCTGGACAAGGATGCCCGGGAGACACCGGTGGCATTGGCGGAGATCGGCAGGATCCAGCTGGCCCAGAAACAGCCGGCCACCGCGTCCAGGACTCTGGAGCAGCTGGTCAGGCTGACACCCAAGGTTGCCCAGGCCCACTATCTGCTGGGGCGGGCCTATGCCGACCTCAAGCAGGTTGACGACGCCCACCGGGAATTCCAGCGGGCGGTGGATCTGGATCCGGACTATCTGCCGGCCAACGTGAGTCTCGCGCGGGTGCTCATGGCCCGCAAGCAGCCGGACAAGGCCAGTGCCATACTGACCCGTCTGCAGAAGAAGTATCGCGGCAATGTGGAAGTACTGGGGCTGCAGGGTTGGCTGGCCCTGCACCAGGGACACCCGAAGGAAGCGGACAAGGCGTATGGCAAGGCGATCGCCAAGGCGAGCAACGGACGCCTGGTCTCCGATTATGCCCAGGCGAAGTGGGAGGCCAATGACTGGGACGCCAGCCTCAAGGTGCTGCGTGACTGGCTGCACAAGCATCCCAGGGACGTGAAGATCCGTTACGACCTGGCGGGGCGGGAGATGGTGCTGCATCGCAATGAGGCGGCACGGGCCGACTTGTCCAGGATCATCGAACAGGCCCCGGATCATGTGCCCGCTCTCAACGATCTCGCCTGGCTTCTGAGGGATTCCGACACGGCCAAGGCCCGCAAGTATGCCGAGCGCGCGCGGGATCAGGACCCGGACAACCCGGCCGTGCTGGACACCCTGGGCCTGATCCTGCTCAAGCAGGGGGACAAGGAGCAGGCATTGCGGCTGGTCAAGCAGGCGGCCGCCAAGGCCTCCGACAATCCCATGTACCAGTACCATGTGGCCAAGGCGCTTTCAGCCACCGGGCGGAAGCAGGAAGCCCACGACATGCTCAAGGCGCTGCTGGCCAAGCACGAGAAGTTCTACGGGATCTGGGACGCGAAGGCGCTGCTGGCGAAGCTCAAGGACTGAGACGGAGTCGGCGTTTCACGATCAGGGGGTTATCAGCTTAGTCTGAAAAATCCCGAAGCCCAAGGCGCGCGCCACTGACCGGGCGAGCTACCGTCCGCCCGCTGTAGTTGAAGGTGGTCTGAAGGCCACTCGCCGGCTCTGGGCGGGCGGCGGGTGCCTAGCGCTGGAGCAGGTCAGCGTATTCGCCCTCCAGGTCATCGATGATGGCAGAAAGACCATAGCCCCGAGAGCGGAGCTGGGCGTTGCGCCCCAGCTTCTCCCGCAGCGCCTTATCCCCCTCCAGGCGCGCCAGTTTGCCGGCAAGATCTGCTGCGTTGTCCGCGTCCACGATGAAGCCGCTTTCTCCATCGGCAACTAGCTCTTCGGCAGAGACCATCTGCCGGGTGACGATCACCGGCTTGGCGAAGTGCATCGCCTCGATCACCACCATCGGCTGGGCTTCGATCAGGGAGGGAAGTACGAATACGTCCGCGTCTGAATAGTGCTGGGCGAGGTCGGAGTGCTTC
>Ga0102944_1001578_pt1 | contig 14927 bp, 13 predicted proteins | sample SalPonD_shore_MG_FD_78172 | JGI IMG/M metagenome (GOLD analysis project Ga0102944, IMG submission 78172) | Salt pond soil microbial communities from South San Francisco under conditions of wetland restoration - Salt Pond MetaG... | ecosystem: Environmental > Aquatic > Marine > Intertidal zone >...
CACCAGCGCGTTGATCGCGCCGGGCGTGAACCCGCTTGCGGCTGTGGGAGGACCGCCGGGCCCGTGGCCCCGCTTCGGGTTGAAGTCGACCTCCCACCCGTGGCCAGGCACCTCTGCCGTCATACTCTGCAGCGAGTCCTTGGTGTACTGATTCGCGCGGTCTAGGGCTGCGCGCATTTGGCCCTTGTCCTTCCAGTTGACGAAGAAGCCGACGTCCTTGGCGTCGAGCGCCTTCTCGAACCGTTCGACGTCCTGGTCGGAGATTGCTCGCCCGCCGGCCTGAATCTTGGCCGCCAGCAACTGGTTCTTGTACTGGTTGAGGCTTTGACGCACGGTTTCCCACGGGAAGGTCCCGCCGCTTTCTCCAGCCTGGTCGAGCGCCTCGGCCATCCGGTCGAGGATGCGCTGCTGCCCATAGGCGCCCTGCGCCTTGGCGATCATCCCTTGCGCGTGGGAGTTGCTGAGGGCAGGGATCCAGTTCTTGCGCTCGACGACGTTGCCGTCTTCGTCGCGACGTACCAGAGTGACGCCCAGCGCCTCGCCGTTGAAGCCGGGGCCTCGCTTTTCGCCCTCGGCTCGGGACAGGGCCAACTTTTCCGCCAGGCGCAAACGTGCCTGCTCGCGGGCCAGGGTGAGCCGTCCGCCGATCTGCAGCTTGGTCAGGGCGATGTCGTGCTGGCGCTTCAGATCCCTTTCCGACACCTGCATGAGCTGCTGTGAGAGCTGCTGCTTGAGCGAGCCCCGGATACCGGCCAGCTTGGCCTGCAACTCGGGGTCAGCGTACTTGCCCATCTCCTGGTCGATCTCCGCGATGATCTGCCGAGTGCGCAGGGCCGCCTGCCCGGCGATGAACTGCTGCTGGTCGGCGTAGCGGTCCTGGTTCATCAGCATGAGCTTCTTCTGCTCCCCGGCCTTTCGGAACTGCTGGCTGGCGTTGGCCTTCTGGGCATTAACGTCTGTTTCGATGATCTTGTTCAGCTTGTCGAGAAATTCGGTCTTGCCGGTGAACCCAGCCATGAAGCCCAGCAGGATTCCCTGGACCTTGGTTGAGGTGCCGCCCTCTTCCCAGATCCGCGCTGGGTTGATCTGCGGGACGGCGTCGAGCGAAGCCTGGACCTGCTCCATGTTCTTCTGCCAGTTGGCGTTGGCTTCCTCCTGAACCGCTTGCATGGCATCCTGCTGGGCCTGCAGGGCCTGAGCTTGTTCGCCCGCAGCGTTCGCCTTGAGGCGCTCCTTGGCAGCCTCGACGCCGGCCTGCTGGACCTGCCCCGAGGCGATGTCGGCCGCCCCTTGCTGCATCCCGACCATCCCGGCCGCGCGCATCGCGTGCGGGTCGTCGGGGTTGGCCACGGGGGCCAGCGCCTCCTGGTTCAGCCGCTGCCGGTAGGCCTCGATCTCCTCCGGCGAGTACCGCGGGGCCTCGATGCTGTAGCCCACGTTTTGGGCCGACGAGCGCTGGAACTCGCCCGGCGACATCTGGCCGCCGGTGACGCCATGGACCGCGTCGACCTGCTCATCGGCAGGGAGGTCCCGGGGAGCGGCCTGCGGCTCGCTGGCGCCCGGGGCGCCCTCAGCGGTGCGGATGTCGGCTGAGGTGCGCTCGGGCTCGTTCAGGACGTTCCTGCGCGCCTCGGCGACGGGCTCTGCCACCAGGTCGTAGGCTGAAATCGCTTGGGGGTCGCCCGGCTGAAATGGCGCGAACTCCTCCGCACTCGGGGGCTGGATCTCGTCGGGCTGCGGCACCGGGCCGTACGCCTCGGTGCTGGGCCCGAAGCCCAGGCCGGCCGGCACCGGGGTGACCGAGCCGTCTTCGTTCTGGTAGAGCAGGTTGCCCTGCTCGTCTGCGCCGACAAACTGTGGCATTTCGCCTCCTTAGTACAGGCCGCCCTGGATGTAGCCGTTCGCTCCGCGGGGCCCGCGGTTCGGACCGCCCGACGTGGAGTAGCCGAGGACACCGCCCGAGTACGGTGCGGGGGTCCCGCTGTACATGGGGGTACCGCCGTAGGACGGGGTTGGACCCGAGGTGCCGGGCCGGCCGCCCGCGCCACCGTTGGCGTTCATCATCATCTTGGACGTCAGTGCGCCCATGCCAGCGCCCAGGAGCTTGTCGCCCATGCCGGGCTGGCCGTTCAGCTGCTGCTGCAGCATCTCGGCCTTCATCGAGCCCTGCTGCTGCGCCTGAGACGCCGCCATCTCCTGCCCGAGGAGCTGGCCCAGGAACCCCTGGTCTTGCCCCCGGGCCTGTCCTAGAGCGCCCTGGAGCTGCTGACGGGCTGCGAGCTGGGCCTGCAGGCCGCCCTGCGCCGCTGCCTGCGCCCCGGACTGGGTCAGGAGACCGCCCTGCTGTGCGGCCTGGCGCCGGGCCATGGCCGCGTTGGCCGGGCTGGCTGCGGCGGCCATCGACTTCTGGGAGGCCATGCCGCGCTCCATCTGCTGGCGCACCTTCGAGTCGACCAGCTGCTGGCCGGGGCCGTTGCCGGCCGCGTCCGACTGCAGCTGACCGATGAGCTGCCGCTGTCCCTGCCGGAACTCGGCGGGGTTCATCTGGCTCTGGTAGCCCTGGAGGCGGTTGACGTAGTCCTCGTAGCCGGGAAGGTTGAACGCATCCCGGTTGACCTGCTCCTTGTCGGAGCCGAAGCCGCCCAGGAGGCCGCCACCGACGAACCCCAGCCCCGCCCCGATAGCGGTCCCAAGACCCGGGACGACGGAGCCGAGTGCGGCGCCGGTTGCAGCGCCGCCGAGAGCGCCTTCGCCTGATTGTGTGATGTCGAAACCCATGGGTATCCTCCTTACAGGGTGTACCCTGAGGGCACACGGCCGACACCGCCCCGAGGTCGAACCTCGAGCATGAGCTGGCTCAGCGACATCCAGTCGCCGTCAGACGAGTCGGCGTTGAGGGTGAACTTGAACTTGATCGCGCGGCACTTGCCCCGTTGCGGGCGGTGGCGAATTGTGTCGAAGCCGGCCACGTCGTGGCTCAGGGTGTACTGCGCAGTATCCTCGTAGTCGTAGAAGACCTCGATGTCGAGGGTCGTGCTTTCGGCACCGGTCTGGCCTACCTCGACCAGCAGTTCCATGCGACGTATCCGCTGCCATCCCTGGACTTCGCGGATGTGGAGCCAGGGCGTCTCGACGATGCTGTCGTACGCAGTGCTGCCGGCGCCGCTGGTATCGCGGTAGTCCGAGCTCGAGTCGGTGTTCTCCTGGTAGACGTAGCCGGACGAGTCGGCGAAGTAGTACCTGCTGTTGTGGACAATGGCGTCCACGCCGTTGGTGGTGTAGGTGGTCCAGGCGTCGAGGTCGTAGTGGTAGACCAGGGTGCGCCCAGAGGCGGCCAGGAAGCGGACCTGGTTCCTGTCGGGGACCACGGAGGCTGCGGTGAATGTCTGGTCGTTGTAGTCCTCTACCGGAGCGCCGACGTACTTCAGCGAGAGCGTGCGGTCGAGCAGCTGGATGCCGTCCTTGGCCTGGAACAGCAAGCCATCGGGCGTGATGGTCACGGTCCGGGGGTCGGTGCAGCCGGTGTCGGCCGAGACCAGCTCGGGCGTCGAGAAGCCCGCCCCGCCGTTGATCGAGTCGTTGGGCAACGAGCTGAGCGACTGCGCGTAGATGCGGCGCTCCTTGAAGATGATCAGGGCCGAGTCGAGCACACCGAGAGCGGTGATGGCGCCACCGGCCGGGTCCACATCGAACACCTGGGAGTCGTTCCAGACCAGCTGCCGGCCGTTCTTGAGCGTTTTGGAGCACTGCACACGGTTCGGGAGGTCCGAATCGTTCGAGAAGGCGTGGTAGTGCGAGCTCACCATCACCGTGCTGGGCGATGGCAGGACGTGGTCGACCTCGGTGTCGACGTAGCACTCCTCGTTTTCGATGAGGTCGGAGTCAGACGTCGTGTCACTGTAGACCTGGTACCCGGTGGTGGTCGGGTCGTTGTCCACGGCGGCGAGGCGGTAGTAGGCCGAACCGTTGGCCTCGGTGCGGTAGAGGACGATCTTGATCTCGTCGGCCTTCCGGTGCAGTGAGATGCTCGGGACGGAGATGTCCATGCCGTGCTGACTCGACGCCAACCCCTGCGAGTACTGCACTCCGGTGGACTGGATGCGCTCGCCCCTCCAGTTGATCCACTCGTAGATGACCAGGTAGCCGTACGACACCTGCTCGCTGTCGGGATTCATGGACCCGCTCGACTGCTGGACGGCAGAGACGGTCTCGGGAAAGGCGATGAAGCCGTCCTCGACGATGTCCTTGCCATCGTACATCATGGGGACCGAGCCCGGGAAATAAACCGAGTCGCCGAAGCGGATGGGCTGCGTCAGGACCGGGTCGAAGTCGATCGTCAGGAAGGCCAGATCGGCATTCCCGCTGATGTCAACCTCGCCTACCGGGAGCCGGAAGGTCGTGCTGTCGAGCTGGTTGACGGTCGGCTTCCCGTGGGAGTAGGAGTTGTGGTCCGTGTTTCCGCTCTGGGATTGGGCGACTAGCTCTCCCGTGGAGAACTTGACGACGACGTGGGTGCGCTGCAGACCGGTCTGCGCTCCGCTGTGGTCGGGAAGGTGGACTCCGACCACGTACAGGTTGTCGTTGTACAGGAAGGGCTTGGCCGAGAGGACAACCCACATGTGCCACAGGTCCACGGTGGTGAGACCGGGGTCAGTGAAGTAGTAGGTGTGCCCGTTCTTGGTGTAGAGCACGCGGGATGCATCGTTGCTGTCGTAGGCCACCACTGTCGAGTCGGCGGTGTCGCTGGTGTACTGCGTGGTGGTGCTCGAGAAGGTGACGTTGGTGCGGAGCTGACCTGTCTCGCTGCCCGAGACGAAGGTACCGGTGCCCGACACCGCGATCTCGTCCCCAGCGGCGTTGACAGCCACGCTAAGCTCGGAGAGCACGTAGCCCATGTCAGTGAGCCCCGACAACGTCCCCGCCTCGTCGATCCAGCCCATGTACAGGTGGTTGGACGTGGTCGCGTAACTTCGGAAGGCCAGCACCGCCCAGCCCGACACCGAGTCGTACGCGAGGTCGAAGTCGGTGTCGCTGTCGAGGGTCGACGTCAACGTCGAAGGCGAATTGGAAAGTGAGCCGAAGATGTTGGTCGTATCGAACTCGTACCTTCCGAGACGGTTCCCGCTGTTCGCGTAGAACACGCAGATTTTGGTGCTGAACGCGACGACGCGCGGGTTCGGCGAGCTCGCGGTGGTGGTGTCGATCTGGTGCGCTCCCACCAGCGTGGCGCCGTTGGTGGAATCGAAGATGGCAGCGTACACCACCGACCCCTCACCCCACGCGACAACGGTGAACCCGTTGAGCGTAGCGGAGTCGGCGCCCTGCTGGTCACCCGGACGGTATAGGATCTTTTCCGCGGTGGTGCCCACCGGGGTGTACTGCCCGCGGCGTCGCCAGTACTCGTTCTGCGTCTCGGAGTACGTGTAGAGGTAGTCACCATCGGCGAGTAGAAGCTCGTCGTCGAATTCTCCCAGCCCAACGCACGAGGACATCACGCCGAAGGAAACCGGGTCCGTCAGCACCTGGCTGTTGGCCAACGCGGTGTGTCCCCGCCGGGTCTTCAGCGTTCCGTACTCGTCCAGGTCCATGTCGACGATATCCGCAGCGAAGGGCGGCTTCAGTCGTCGCGGGTCGACCTTGGTGTTGACGCCCTTGATGAAATCGACGGGGAGGGGGATCGACTGGTTGTAGTCTCGGGGCATACTCAGAACACGTAGATGCTGCACGAGGGCAGCGGGTCAGGGACTTCGGACAAAAACACGGTGATACCGACATTCCTGGTGTTCGACGTGTGGTCACACCAAACCTCTAGTCCATCAAGGCTAGCAGCGTCCACATAGTTGGCGTCTACACTTTCTTCCCAGGTGTCGTACACCCGGTCCTCGCCCTCGCTCATGGTCACGGTAGCGTAAGTGGTACTACTCCACTGGGCAGATGCTTCGATGGACTCACCTGCGGTTAGATCGCTGGACAGAAAACCCAGAGCCAGATGGAGACCCACAACGTAAGTCCGCGTTGGGAAGTACATACGGCTCAGGTAAGTCGAAGAGCTCGGACTATCGCCGGTCCGGAATGCGCGCGAGGACCCGGTGGACGATGGGTTAAGGAACCACTCGGCGGCGAAACGATGACCGCGGTACCCAAGCACGATGTCGTCGTGACCCCAGGAGCTTCTGTAGAGCGTCAGGCCCTTCGGTGGGTCGACCACGAACCACCCCTGCGGGGCTCGGCCCAGGCCGTGGATGACGCGAGTGTAGCCCTCCTGGAGATTCACCCTGACGAGGTTTCCGCCAAGGAGGGTCTCGTCGTTCAGCCGACGAGCCCACTGGTGGATCCGGTCGAACTGCCGGTTGGCGTCGGACGTGTCCCGGACGCGAATGCGTGGAGGTGCCTCGCGGCGCATCAGTAGTAGTCCGGCCAGGGGAAGACGGGGCGGTAGGCCCGTCCGGCAACACCGCGGTTGTCGCGGAAGTCCTCGACGTCGGCGATGCTCTGGACCTCGTAGGTGTCGCGGAGCACGCTCTCGTTCGCGATCTCGGCCTTGAGTTCGAGGAAGTCCCGCTTGAGCTGGTCGTCGGCCGTCTCGTCCTTCTGCCGCAGCTTCATCGAGACCTGCAGAACGATCCACTCCTCCCATCCCCACGGGTAGTCGACCGTGTCGGTGTCGTCCGACAGCGTGGCCGGCTCGGGGACGTAGTGCAGGCGGTACGTTCCGGTGCTCAGCACCGGGTTGAACTCGAGCTTCTTGCCGTAGATCCGGTAGGACCGGGCGTACTGGTTGGTCCCCGTGTTGGAGGGGCGGTCCCGGCCGCCGTGACGCGGAATCCACAGCTCGTTGCCGTTGGTGGCCAGGTAGTAAACGCCGAGGGCGGCGAGGTAGTCCGACGCGCCCTCCGCAGTGAGATCGTAGTTGGTGGAGCCGTCGGGGGAGATGTCCACCGAGCTCTCGTCCTGCTGCAGGTCGTACCTGGCGAGGTAGGCGTCCAGCCGCCGACGCGACCAGTTGATGTATGCGTTGAGGCGAGAGGTGGTGACCCAGGGACCGTTGTTGCTCTCGTGCTCCAGGTCCGCCTGGAAAAGAATTCGATCGCGAAGTTCGCTCAGCTGAACAGATGCCATAGGAAAAGGGTGCCCCGGCAGTAGCCCCCGGGGCTGGGCATGTTAGCGGATCAGCTTGACCATCAGCTTGATGGCGTCGACGAAGTCCTCGGCGTTGCCCTCGCTGACGGCAGAAAGCGCTTCCTCGCCGACCTCGACGAGAGCGTCCTCGTCGGTCTCGGCCGACTCGTCGTCCCCGGGCATCACCGAAGGGGGCGTGTCCGCCTTCGATGGAGGGGCGTCAAGCAGGAGGGCCAGTCCGTCTGGAGCCTTCTCAGCCATTAGCCCTGCTTGAAGACCGTGCGCTTCTGGAACACCGCCACGAAGTGGATCTCGGTGCCGTCGGTCGGGTCCACCGCACCGGCGCCGGCGTCGTTGGTCAGGACGAGGGTTCCAGCGCCGTCGTAGGAGATGGTGTCGACGTCATTGCCGTCCTCGTACACGCGCACCACGCACGAGACGAGTTCGGGCCACGCCTTGTCGAGAGTGAGCGTGAATTCGCCGGCGCCGCTTCGCGAAACCGAGAAGCCGCGCCCGAGAACGCCATCGGGGTCGGACGTTCCGTTGACCACGAACGAACCGACGATCAGGACCTGCTCAGGGCCGTGGACTTCGATGGGATGAGGAGCTAGCCCCATATTTCCTCCGGAAAGGTGAGGGGAGGCGAGCGGTAGCCCGCCATCCCCGTCGGGTTAGGTTCAGCTGACGGCGAACCGGCCGTTGCGCCAGGGCGCCAGGCAGGCGAGATCCATCCAGGCGCGAACTCGGGCCTCGAGCCCGGAGAAGTTCTGCGCGCGCACGACGATCAAGCCGTCATCCTTCACGAAGTGGGGGAACGGATCCAGGTGGTGCAGAATCCAGGTCGACATGTCGAGCACGTAGCCCTTGTCGTCGTCCAGGAACGGGTCCGCGGCCACGGTGACCAGCCCCTTCGGGGTGGACATCTTCAGCGTCTGGGTGCCGAACCGCTTGGAGCTGTCGTCGGCGTCTCGGATCGCCCGGGAACCGAGCTCCATCTCGAGGACGTGCCAGTTGTAGTACGACAGCCACACCACCGTCTGCTTGGTGTTGAGCCGGTGCCGGGCCATCTTCACGACGAGCCGCTTGACCGTCTCCTCGATGGTGCCCAGGTAACTCTGCCGGTGACCGGCCAGCCAGGAACGCTTCGACCGGTCAGCGCCAGTCTTGAACGTCTCGGTGGAGCTGATGGGCGAGCTCGGGATGTACCCGTCGATGCCGACCATCATGGAGTCGTAGTTGCCATCGACGTACAGGTGGTCGCCAGCGGCCCAACTGTCGGCCGAGACATCGGAGGTGAAGACCACCTTACCGTTGTCGTCGTCCACCGACTTGACCTCGTTGGTCGTACGGAGCGTACCGGCGTTGCCGGTCTTGTTGGGGTTGGCGGCGATAATCATGCCCTCGCGGAAGTTGATGGTGTCTTCCGAGTTCGCCAGGGTCACGGTGTCGGTCGAGACACCGCCGGTCGCGATCTGCGCGATCGCCCCGGAGCCGTCGCCCCAGAGGGCGCGAGCCATCTGCATTCCGACGTCGTCGATGGCCTCGTCCATCTCCTTGCGCTTCATCTCGAGGTAAGCGCCCATCTTGCTGCGGGAGGCCCGCATGCCCAGCGACTCGAGGTAGATGAACTGGTGGAACTCGTTGACCTCGCAGAAGATGCGCTGCCCCTTCGAGCCAGTTGCGTTCGCCTGCGCCTTCGAGAAGTCGGCGCTGCCGCCGGTGGGAGTCAGGTAGTTCCAGGGGTGCCAGATGCCGTCACCTTCGAGGTTGTCCTTCTTGCGGGTGCCCTTGAGCAGCGGCGAGTTGATAACTGCGGCGTTTTCGAGGTCGGCCTGTCCGTAGATCTTCTTGAAGAAGGCAGACAGACGACTCTGATCGGAAGTGGGAGAACTGGGCTGTGCCATTCAGTTTGCTCCTAGTACCCTGCCAGCGAGGGGTCGTGGAAGGCGGCCAGGGCCTCCTCCCACTTCTCCTCGTCCGTCTTGTCGTCGTCGCGCCGGGTGTCCCGGGCGCCGGTCGAGGCAGAGCGGGTCAGAGATCGTGCTTCGGGTTGAGTCGCGTTGTCGCCTTCGGATTCGTTGCTCGGGCTCACGTTCGACGGAGAAGTTGCGATGAACGGCTTCAGAGCGTTCTCCAGCGTCTGAAAAACCGCGCGTGCTTCGGGCCAGCCGCCCCCGGGGATTCCCTGGGCCTGCCGTTCCGCGGCTACACGCTTGGCCGCTTCCACCATGGCGCTCTGTCGGCGCTCGGGATTGGCCGCGAGCCACCGCTGGGTAGCGGGGAACTCGTCGGCCGGGACGTCGGCACGCTCGAGGTCGGTGACGTAGCTCTGGAGAGTGGCCTGGTGGGCGCGCTGCGCCTCCTCGGCGGCCTTTTGCTCCTGGGCTGCCCGTTCCTCTTCGCGTGCCTTCTGCTCCTGCATCCACCGCTCACGTTCGGCGCGGTTTCGACTGGCCTCCAGGGCAAAGCGCTTCTCTGCAGGTGCGTTGGGTCCGAGGTACTCGGTGTAGGCGTGCTCGGCGAGCATCTTGATGTCGAGGTCGGGGACGACCGACATCAGGTAGCCCACGGGGTCCACGTACGCGATCTTTTCGGCGTGCTCGATCCGGGCCCGGATGGGCGCCAGCTCGGCTTCCTTCTCTTCGAGCGCCTTGGTGCGCTCGGTGAGCTCGTTGTTGAACCTCTGCTCTCGCTCACGGAGCTGCTCCTCGCGCTCCATGAGCTTCAGGCGGGCACGGGAGGTGCGCTCGGGCTTCTCCTCGCTCTCGGGAGCCTGTGCCGGCTCCTCGGTGCTCTCCTCGGTGCCCTCGTCGGACTGGTCGGACTGCTTTTCGCCCGCGTTGTCGTCCTCGGGGGTTTCGCCGGCGGTTCCGGGCTCCTCGGACGGGGTCTCCTCGTCGGCGTCGGTGGCCCACTGGAGGTCGTCGTCGTAGAGCGTGTCCCCGAAGGCTTCTTCCATCGCGGCTGCGATGTCGTCGCTTGGGCTGACCTCAGTCGTCTGCTGCTCGTTTTCTCCTGCCATTGGCTAAGCGAGTCCTGGTCCCGCCGCTCCGGGCGGGGTGTTAGCGCCGGGGCCCATGGGCTGCGGCGGGATTGCGGCAGCGCCTGGCGGGCCTTCCGGCATTGCCGCAGCTGCGGCGGCCTGCTGGTTCGTGGCTTCTTGCGCCTGACTCTCCTCGGCGCGGGCCATGATGGAGTCGGCCAGGGCGAGCCAGATGCGCGTGTTCTCGATGACCTCGGTGGGAGTGTCGTCGAGGTCTTGAATGTGCAGTGCCCAGGCATGTACGCGCGGGATGCCGTACACGAGGTCCTGGAGCGGGTCCGGCATGGGGAGCTCCCCCTCTGCCAGCTTGGTGATGGTCTGGTCAATGTTGCGCTTGCGGGCGCTCTCGAGGTCGAACTCCTTCTCGAGGTCGTTCTGGCCCACGAGATCCGGGACATCCTCCTGCTGGATGACGCCGTTGGCCAGGTAGTCGCGAACCAGGTCCTTGCGCGCGGCCGGCGTCATGTTCTCGATGGACGACGCCTCGACGCTGAGGATGTAGTCGTCCTGACCCATCTCGATGGTCTTGAAGTCGACGCGGTCGAGAACGTCGCCCTCGCGGTACGTCACCGACGAGAACCAGCCCAGCTTGTGGGCCATGACCGAGAGCTCGCGGAGGTGGTCCCAGTACTCGAGCGCGAAGTCGTCGTAGCGCTGGTAGTGGCGCGCGAAGCGCTCGTTGCCCATGACGGTGGCCTCGCGCAGCGCCGGTGAGCTGTCGAGCCGGGTCTGCGTCGGGAGCTTGTTCTGCGCCATCATCGGGCTGATGCCGATGAAGTTGTAGGCCGACTCGATCTGACGCTGTCGCTCCTCGTAGAGCTCGCGGCTGACCGCCTGCCAGACCTGCGACTCCGGCATCCGGCCCCGGTACTGGTAGATTCGGCCCAGGGCGTTGTCGAGGGTCTGCTTGATGAAGCTCGAGCCGGCGTCCATGAAGATGCGCGGCCGGCTGTGCAGGTCCTGCGAGCGCTTGATGACGTCGTTCAGCTCGTTCACGCGGAGCTGGGCGGGCATCAGGAGCTCGGCAGCGCCCTGGCCGTAGAAGCCGCTGAGCGGCTCCTCCCAGCGGAAGGGGATGATGGGGAAGCGCTTGCGCGTGTATGGCTCGTCGAGAAGGGTGGCGCCTGGGGTGGCAATGATGTGCCGGCCGTCGCCCGCGCCGGGGAACGACTCGAGGTGCCACGCCTCGGCCACGATCATCATCCGGGGAGGCAGCGAGAGGTAGGAGGTGTACTCGTAGCCGTTCTCGCGCACCTTCTGGACCGCCAGGCGTACATCCTCGGCCTTCTTCGACCGGCCCTTGCCCCAGAGCTCCAGTACTCGCTGCTGGCTCATGAGTCGCCGGTGGACCATGGTGGAGGGCTGCATCGAGCTCAGGCACTCTTGCTGGTCGACCACGATCTCGTCGGGCATGATGCGCTCGGTGACGATGCACTTGTGCAGGTGGTCGAGGTCGACCCGCAGAAACCCGGTCCCGGCCCAGGTGGCGTCGTTGAAGACGCGAGGGGCCTCGCGGTAGAAGTTCTGGGAGAGGGCCAGACCGAACAGGTAGCGGTCGAGCTTCTTCGCCTCGCGGGCGAGCTTGAACGACCCACCGCGCACGATGGGAGTACCCTTGGGCCTGTTCTTGGCGATCATCGAGGTGGCGGTCGTGCAGACCGACTGGATGATGTTGTCTGACGTCGCCGACAGCGGGCGATGTTGGGCGCGTTCAAACGACCACCGGCCCCAGTCGATGGCCTGCAGCTCGCGGTTGCTGTACAGCTTCGCGTAGAGGAGGTTCATCTCGTGGATCGAGATCTGGTCCTCCTCCAGGCTGCGCAGCCACGAGAAGAAGAGGTCGTGGACCTCCCCCTCGTCGGCTTCGTACCAGATGGTCGGTTCGTTCATGAACTACTCCTGCGGCTTGCTGCGTGCGAACTCCCGTCGTTCGATCTCGTTCCGCCGGGATCGCTGGCGAGAGAACGTGGGGCGCTCACCGCCAAACAGAAGTTCGCTGGTGCGCTCGTCGTCGAGGTCGATGAGTTCGTCGTCATCGTCGGTGTCTCGCGACGGGGTTGGGGAACTGTGGAACGGGCTGAGCACGAGGGAAACCGTCTGGCCGTCAGACGAGGTCACGCTGGCCTCGGTGACGCCGTGCTGTTGCAGCTGTTCGGCCAGCTGGCCGATAAGGATCACGTCTCCTTTAGTCAAAGAAATCTCCGAATTCGCCGGCGGGGTCGTACGCGGCTAGGTTCAGGGCAGCCTCGTCACTGAGGTCCTCCCACCATTCGCGCTGGTTCTCGAGAGCGCGTCGCTCCTCGACCCTGGCGATCTCCTTCTTCAGGGCCAGGCGCCGTGCTTCCGGCGAGCCGGGCGCGGGCGCGCTCTCGGCCGGGCTGGCGAAATGGTGGTAGCAATACCGCCAGGTGTACAGGAAGGCGTCGCAGAGGTCGTTGGGGCAGTCGCGGTGCTCGCGCAGCTTCCCGAGCTTCGCGAGGTTGGCCAGCTCGTCGGAGCTGACATCCCACTGCAGCATCTGCATCTCGAGCGCGAGGTCGGAATCCGGGTCGATCTTGATATTCCCGTCGTGCATGTCCGAGTTCAGGAGCTCGATGAAGTCGAGCTTGAACTTCTTCTCCGCGGGCTCGATCCAGAAGCCGAACTGCTCGTTAATCGACTCGACGATCATGGTCCCCAGGGCACCCGTGTCGCCCACCATGGACTCGACGGGGAAGCGCGTGAGGACCTGCTTGATGATGGCGCCGATCTCGTGGACCTTGAGGTGGTTGGCCTTGTAATCCCAGACCGGGTACAGCGAGTTGTCGGTCAGCGAGTAGGCCGACACCACGAAGGTGGTCGGGTCGGGGTCGTAACCGAGGTCGAGGCCCAGAACGAAGTGCCAGTCGTGCCCCTCGGGAAGGCCCCAGTTGTCCTTGGCGAGCCGGGAAGTCCGGTTCCACACGCAGCGCGGCTCGACTCCATTGGCCCGGTCCAGAGCGACCAGACGGGAGTAGGCGTACACCATCGCGTCGTCGGCCGGGACCCATTGCCCGAGGTACTCGCGCAGCCAGGTCGGGTTGTCGTCCGACCAGCGCTTGCGCTTCTTGATGCGCAGCGCCTCGCACCACAAGTGGCCCCACGGCTCGTGCTTGTGAGCGCAGGTCTCGGGGTGCGGGATGGCCGTGTTGTCCTTACGGGTCCAGGTGTGGAACGACCACTCTGGCTCGTGGTCTTCCCAGTACGGGTCGTTGGAGCCGTAGGGCTTGCACACGTAGTCGCCCTGAGCGTTGGGCGCGGTGGGCTCGGTGGCCTCGTAGAACGGCCCGCTCAGGATGGTGCCCGGGGTGCCAATCATCAGCATCCAGCCCTCGCGGTCGCCGAGGGCGGGCATGATGGCGTCGTCGATGAGTTCGCTCAGGATGTTGGGAGCGAACGACTTGCACTCGTCCAGAATGACGCCGTCGTAGGCGTCGCCGCGGATCTTGTCGATCTCGGCACGGCTCTCGGCGCCCATCAAGAAGATGACGCTGCCGTTCGGGAAGTAGACCTCGTACTCGGTGCCCAGGGTTTTGAGCCCGAGACCGTGGAACTGGTTCCACTGCTTGATGGTGCGCCAGTAGATGCGCTTCGCCGACTTCAGGGTCAGCGTGATGATCGGGACGACGGCCCCGGGGTTCTCGAGGCACGTGATGAATGCCTTCGCTAGCGCCACGAACGACTTTCCGCCGCGCCGGGGGACCCGAGCGGCCACCCAGCGGAACGGGTCGTCCAGCAGACGGCGCTGCACGCCCGTGCACATGTCGTACAGGTCCCGGGCCGCCTGGCGGTCCCGGTGCAGTTGGTCCTGGAAGGCGGCAGCAGCGCGGCTGGCCTCGCCGAGGACGGCGTCCGTCAGGTGTCGGGAGAACCCGCTCACTTCCGGCTGGACCCCTTGGAGGTGGAGCGGGCCGGCTTCTTGGCGCGCCGAGTCCGGTCCTCGTACTCGACCTTGAACTCGACCACGAGATGCCAGGGCACCATCGTGGCGCCGTTCACGTCCGAGAGGCGCACAACGCGCCCCAGGACGGGCTCCTCGACGACGTAGGCGCTGAGGTTCTTGGGCGCGGTCGCCGCGTGCTGCCAGTCGAAGGCACGGCCTCCGCGGATGGCGCTACGGCTGTTGAGCGCAACGGGCTCCGAGAATCGGATGTACTTGAGCTTGACCTTCTCCGGCATTACAGGTCCTTCCGGCGGGCGGCGCCAGGGGCGTGCCGGCCGTTCTTCGGCAGGTACTTCGCGAACGAAGTCCTGAACGTGTAGAGGTAGTCACCTTCCACTCCGACGGCGCGTAGGAGCGCGGTCGCGAGGCCCCGCTGTCGCAGGAAGTCCTTGACGTAGACGTAGTGGAGGACGGGGAGATCGCCCTGCTCGGTGCAGGCCCAGCCCAGGATCTGGGTGGGGCGCTCGGCGTTGCAGGCGACGCTGACGACCGCGCCGCGCGCGATGAGGGCGCGGATGGTCTCGGCGTGGAGCGCGTAGGCGCGATGGTTCTGCAGCACCCCGGCCCAGGGCGACCGGCGGAAGGAGTTGATCCACGAGTTGAAGACGAACCGCATGTCGTCGTCGGTCGCCGGGCGAACTGCCCACTCGACCGTCTCGTCGTCGACCGTGATCTTGCTGGTCATTTCCATAGTTCGATAACTGTCGAAGTGTTAGGTGAAAAGGAAAGCCTGGCGCCGCTTGGCTACCAGGCGTTCCCCGTGGGACTCAGGCTAAGCTAGGGGGTGAGGGTCGTCTCGAGCGA
>Ga0102944_1001579_pt1 | contig 14917 bp, 12 predicted proteins | sample SalPonD_shore_MG_FD_78172 | JGI IMG/M metagenome (GOLD analysis project Ga0102944, IMG submission 78172) | Salt pond soil microbial communities from South San Francisco under conditions of wetland restoration - Salt Pond MetaG... | ecosystem: Environmental > Aquatic > Marine > Intertidal zone >...
AAAACTAGTAAGGTAATAAAATATTCAGGATTTGAGTCAGGGAAGGAACAGTTTAAGGATAATGTTTTATGGTTGATTACATGTTTTTAACGGCAACAAAATGACATCTGATAGTAGTTTAATTTCAGCCTGCTTTTCATAAGTCGATATATTTGTCGTATAATTTATATTATGTAAAATAGATATGAATCACCAATACAAACCCCAATCAATACAACTCCTGTATATTGCAATTACAATAAACAGATCATATAACGACAAACGATTTAAAATTTCTTAGTAAAACTTGAGAGCACACCATCTTTGTAATCCCCTCCCTAAAATTAACAGTCCGAAATAAACTTTGTTTGTCACGCAAATATACTTGGCTGATTCAAAGACTATACTGATCGCATTTCCATTTAGCATGCTATTTCTGTTTGAAAAAGTGAATCAAAAAGTCCATGCTTCTTTTATTGGGAATATTCTGCGGACCATTTTTAAAACCCAACTCCATGACTTTCCCTGTCTTGGGCTGATAGTCCGGCCATTCCGGAAGCCCGTTGGCATTGGGATTTCCAGTTTTGGCAAAATTAACCCAATATGAGGACATTATTCTGGCCAGTTTGTGGTCGACCGGTTTCCAGGGGCGGTTCAAATATTTAAGGTTGTCGAGTGCATATGCAATTTCGCCGGAATGGAACGAACCAAAAAAGGACATTTTCCCATTGGCGGGAACTTTACGATCAAATGTATAGAAATATACTTTTGACTTGCCGGTCTTTGTCTGCATGTTTGCCCAAGTATAGTTCTGCACGGCAAACAGCAAATCCCGCGTCAAGTCATATTGCGACGATAACGCTTCTTTATCTGTTACAGCGGGATACAACTTTAAAAACTGATCAGCCTGATCCCCGTAAATTTGTTGAGCCTGTTTCCGGAAGGCTTCCGCATCCATCGGCTTAGAAAAGATTGAAAATGCAGTGCCTTCGTCAACGTTCCATCCTGTCAGTGTTGGAACGTCGTTCTGTTTCCCCTGTTCAAAGATCCGGGATATTTTTTCAGGTATAACATAACCGTCAATATTGGGATTGAATGAACCACCGATCCTGATCAGCCTATCGGCAGGTATTTGCCGTAACTCTTTCAGTGAATTTGCATCTGCCTTATCCATAAATTTATGCCCCTTTTGCTCGGCGGTCTTTAAATCGCTGGTTTGATTCATATAGTTGGATACCATGCTGCCCCCGCTCTCGGCGATAGCCCGCTGGAAAAGCCCTTTTGCCAATGGCGAAGCAACGAGATAATTAATGCTGAAAGCGCCCGCCGACTGACCATCGATCGTGACATTATTGGGATCCCCACCGAAAGCGCCAATATTATTTTTCACCCATTTTAGTGCCGCAATCTGATCCAGCAGTCCATAATTTCCACTTGCATTGTGTTTCGACTCTTGGCTCAGTTCCGGTAATGCCAGGAATCCAAACAGTCCCAGTCGGTAATTAATCGTGACGAATACAACGCCCTTTTTTGCCATCACCGACCCGTTGTATAGTGGAACTGAACCCGATCCGCTTTGAAATCCACCACCGTGGATCCATACAATAACCGGTCTCTTTTCGGATGATGACTTTGCTCCAGTCCATATATTGAGATAAAGGCAGTTCTCACTTAAAGAATCATTGGGTATCAAGAACGGTTTAGTCCATACAGACTTACGCCGGACATTTGGTGGATTGGCCTGCTGTTCCAGTCTCGCTTGCATGCAGTTATCGCAAAAATGATTAGCTTTTAGCACGCCGTCCCAGCTTTTGTGTGGTTGAGGCGCCCGCCAGCGAAGACTGCCTGCCGGTGCCGCGGCATAGGGAATTCCTTTAAAAACCTCTACCCCCTGCGTATCTGATGGAACGCCAGATACCATCCCATTTTGGATATGTACAGTACTCAGCGGTGTTTCATTTTTATTATTACAGGCTGTGAATATTAATAGCCCCGTAATAATAGATAATAATATCCCGCCGACTGTCTTACTCTGTAATTTCTTTCGATTTTGTAACATGACTTTTAAATAATTTTGGCAGATATAACAAATAGTAAGAAAATTACGAAGAGAATAAAACGACTTGGGGATGTGCAGTCTGGCTTACTAAGCTGGTAGCAAAGACAGAAAATATCGACAGGCGAAATTTTCTATTTTATCACGAAATGCTATTGCCCTTCCTTTCATGACTATTGCCATATGCAGTATTGGTTTGGCAACTCATAAGAAAAACCTCGAGGGCGGCAGGTAAATAAATTCCTCACGAGATTCTTAATTTTGGAAAGAAAGCGGCAAAATTGTACTGCGATGGGCATCTCACCACAGTACCAATCATCAGTTCAGTTCTGACAATGTTTCCTGAACAGCTTTAAAATCAGGAAGCTCTCCGGCGTCCTCGAGTATTTCCTTATGCCTTACTATGCCCTCTTGATCAATGACGAAAGTTGATCGTTTGGCAACACCTTTCATCCCGAAAAATTCATCATATAATGCCCCGTATTCCGAAGATACTTCTTTGTTAAAGTCGCTGAGTAAGGTAAAATTCAGATTTTCAGCTTTCTTAAATTCTTTTAGGGTAAAAAAGCTGTCCACACTGATGCCCATTACTTTTGCATCCATTGAATTGTAGAGCTTCATGTTATCACGTGTGGTGCAGAGCTCTTCGGTGCATGTACCTGTGAAAGCCAACGGGAAAAACAACAATACCACATTACTTTTACCCTTATAATCTGAAAGTGTAATTTCTTCCCCTTCAGTATTTTGCAAGGTAAAATCAGGAGCGTTATCATCCAAATTCAAAGACATAAGTAAAGTATATAACTATATTGAACTTTCATTTACAGGAACATTAGCATCTAATTCCAATTCCGTTTTTTCGTATCCTATTATTGTTGTTATTATTCCTGCTACAATGGTAAGACGCCATATCCAGCCATAATTTTCTTTAATGCCCGGCACATACCAAAATAACAGATAGGATAACAGAAAAAAGCACGTTCCTACCAGAACAAGCGTGTATTCACTTTTGCGATAGGTATAAATAGCATACATAAAAATTGCAACGGTGATAGCACCCCCCTGGTAAATCATCAACAACCACTTTTTTAGCGCATACGTATCTTTAACCAAAAAATATGAGATGACTATAAGGAGCGGTAATCCCGTGTATAACATGGGAAATTGAGCAAAGACAGGCTTTGATTCTCGTATAAAAATAGCTAATGAACTTAATATAAATGCCAAACAGAGAACTTGGCCCCATTCAACAATAAAATTAGAAGCCGTTACAAAAGCCGGATTTACAACTACCAGTTTGAGAAAGACCGATAACTCCATTACAAAAAATATGCTGGCAGCTATAGTAAGCCCTAAAAATTTGAGCCTTCCACGGTTCTGAGTTAAACCGATGAGTTTAAGAGTAGCATATCCACTTACAACAGTTAATAAGAAAGCTACCCAAAGCATGAAAAAGGATTAAGAGTTTTCGGTCGGTTGTTTGTTTTGTCGCCGCTCAAGACGGTGATCTAACTCACGCTGCTTTTCTTTCTCTTGATTGTAAACCATAACCTGGTCCGCAATATCTTTCAAGATACCCCGCTCAAAACGGATCATCTCTTGCATAAACTCGAACAATAAAACTTGTTGGTCATCCCTATAAACATTTGTTTCCCAGTCAATTAGGGAAATATTTTTTATGGCATTAACCAACCCAGCACGGTGTTTGGCAATTTTTCGCAGCGTTTTTTGGATATCTTTCATTTTATCCTCATCGGGCTCAAAACTCTCGCGAAAATGCGTGTAATTTTCCAGATGAGTAGGCCGGGGATTGTCTATGGCTTCTTCTAAGATCGGCCGAAAATACGAAAGTTGTGCATGGTCAATAAGCAATAGCATTTCGGCAATAGATCTACCTTCAGGCGGACTTTTGGTATAAGGCACGTTGTCAATTACATACTGCATCGCCTCGGCCTCGTCTTGTAAATACGAAGCATCGTTAACCAGCTTGTCCAGTTCTTCCTGCGAAATTTCCCGATCAGCCATCATCAATTACCGTACCCATTCAGATTCAGCATCCACGTTATCATTGTGTTGCTGCTGCTCTAACATCTCGACAAGCGAAAGACCTGAATTAAATTCACGATCTCGATCTCGAACCGAGTGGATATTATTTTCTTCCTGAAAATCCCAAAACTGCCCGAATTGACGGTTTTTATAATTACGCAGGAAGTCGAGCCGTTCTTTTAAATCCTCTTTTGGAACCAACAGCCGCTGTTTGTCATAGATAGCCTCTTCCCTGGATTCAAACACGATATCGTAATCTTTACTCATTACAATAGCCTCTTCAGGACAGACTTCTTCACAGTATCCGCAGTAAATACATCGCAGCATATTAATTTCGAAAAAGTCGGGATACCGTTCTTTGGGATCATCAGAATCTTCATTAGCCTGCATGCTGATAGCCAACGGCGGACAGGCTCGTGCACACAACCCGCAAGCTACACAACGTTCTCTCCCATTGTCTTCCACTAAGACAGGACGTCCGCGAAATATCGAAGGCGGATCCCATTTTTCTTCGGGATATTGAAGGGTCACCGTTGGCTGAAAAATTTGCTTAAATGAATACCAAAGCGCCTTAAATATTTCCGGTAAATAAATATTTTCCAAGAAAGAGAACGTACGTTCGCGATCGTATTTCTCATTGAGCGCATTCGCGCGGGGTTGCTCGAGATTTTGGGGTGTTGGCATATTTTCTAAATTAAAAATATTGATGATTGCTCAACGTAGTATCGGAGGAAAAATAACTTATTCAACGATTCACGTCAAAACTTAATTCATTATTTTTCTTTGAAAGTCATTGTAATCGGAACACCTTTAAATCCGTACTCCTCACGGATCTTATTTTCTATGTAACGACGGTAATTAGCCGGTAATTCTTCCGGAATATTCATAAAAAACTTAAATACCGGCGGATTTGATTTCACCTGTGTGGCATATTTGATCTTCAACGGCACTCCACGGCGAATGGGAAGCGGCTTTTCTTTCAGAATTCGCCCCATAAAATTGTTGAAATCGGGCGTACTGATCGTCTTTTTACGTTCCTCCAGCACCATATTCGCTACATCTATCACTTTGTGGATACGTTTGCGATTGGTAGCTGAGATAGAAACTATGGGCACATATTTCATCATAGGTACCCGGCTGAATACATATTCTTCGAACTCTTTGTGGATGTTTGTGTCCTTATCCGGCACCAGATCCCATTTGTTAAGAACGATTACGATACCTTTATTATATTTTTCGGCTTCACGAAGAATCCGCTTATCCTGCGCCTCAAAACCGCGCATGGCGTCGAGCATTAAAATAGCCACATCACATTCCTTGAGTGCCCGGTCTGTGCGCACCGTACTATAAAATTCTACATTTTCTTTCACCTTCGCTTTTTTTCGAAGGCCCGCCGTATCAATCAGCACGTACTCACGATCTTCATAAATAAGTTTACTGTTGATGGAATCCCGTGTCGTACCGGGAATATCGGTTACAATACAACGTTCATCATTCAAAAGGGCATTTACAAAACTGCTTTTCCCCACATTCGGACGCCCTACAACAGCCAACTTTGGAATTTCTACCTGCTCTTCATCTTGTTTTGCGGGGAGCAACTCCACAATACGATCCATTAAATCCCCTGTGCCCCGACCGGCGAGCGCCGAAATTGGGAATAGCTCCTCGAATCCCAGGGTATAAAACTCTGTAGCGTTTAGTTCTCTTTCTTCATTATCTGCCTTATTTGCTACCAGCAACACCGGTTTCTCTTGCTGGCGAAGTACCTGTGCCACAGCGGTATCCAGGCTGGTGATTCCGCCTTCGGTATCTACGACGAACAAGATGACATCGGATTCTTCGATCGCAATATGCACCTGCTCTCGGATGCCGGCAATCATAACATCTGTTTCATCAGGAAGATAGCCCCCGGTGTCAATCACATTGAATTCGCGGCCATTCCAGAAAGATTCGCCATAATGACGGTCACGCGTTACGCCGTATTGATCATCGACAATCGCCTTGCGGCTTCCAATCAAACGATTAAAGATGGTAGATTTGCCTACATTGGGGCGCCCTACGATCGAAACTACAGGGAGCATGTGGGGTTGTTACTTTTTAGTTATATTTGATGTAATTAAGCGACAAAGATAACGAATTAGCAGCTTAAATTAGAATAGAAAGTATATGCTTCAAACCTTTTACGAAGACTTTGGTTTCATTGGTTCAATTTCACTGGCATTCCTTATTTTTCTGCTATTCATCTTCTGGCTTGCGGGAGTGGCCGGCATTTCACAGTTACCGGAATCTAGAAATAAAAATATTAAGTTGATCGCCTCCGTTATATTCCCGCCCTATCCAATAATATGGGTTTTTGTTGATATCTACCGCCAAAGCCAGTTAATGAAAGAAACCGAAATAAAGTAGAGAAGTCTGTAAGGTTGATGAAATAGTCAATTATGTAAATTTAGTAAGTGCAGAAGCAAGACCTAATAAACCCGATGTCGGAACAATAGAAAATAAAATTTTTCCCCGATTGCATCATTCTTCATAATTACTGCTCAAACAATTATTATCAATCTGCATAGATTCATGATTTCAATGTTCTGATCGCCTGACGAATATAAATCAAATAACAAGCCATGCCATTAGAATCTTTACCTGAACCATTTTCGAGGCATAGACAGACTGAAATATTCATGGGTAAACTTCGCGGTAAGGAACGCAAGATCCCGGTGTCTTTTGACAAGCTTCGCAAAGCCGCACGGCAAAAAATGTCGAAACAGGCATATGCTTATGTTGCAGGATCCGCGGGAACAGAATCCACAAAACAATCAAACAGGGAAGATTTTAAAAAATTAAAAATAATCCCCCGGATGTTACGGGGTGTATCGAACTGCAATACTAAAATTGATCTTTTTGGGAGGCGCCTCCCTGCCCCGTTTTTACTCGCTCCGATCGGAGTGCTAGAAATGGCACATAAAGATGCGGATTTAGCCGTAGCTCAGGCAGCATCAGAGGAAGACTTGCCGTTTATCTTTTCAAGCCAGGCATCAGTAACAATGGAAGAATGCAGCTCGGCCATGGGAGATTCGCCGAGATGGTTTCAACTGTATTGGAGTAAGAATGACGACCTGGTCGAAAGTTTTGTCAAACGGGCGGAAAACTGTGGATGCGAGGCAATCGTGCTTACGCTTGATACAACTATGCTTGGTTGGCGGCCCCGTGACCTGGATTTGGATTATCTGCCCTTTTTGCATGGCAAAGGCATCGCTCAATATACCGGTGATCCTGTTTTTAAAAGGATGATGGATACTTTCCCGGATGACGAATCCCCTAAGATTACTTGGGATTCGTTAAGAGCACTTATCCTGATGAGCAAAAATTATCCGGGCAGTTTCTGGAAGAATCTGTTTTCGGATAAGCCCCGGAAAGCCGTTAAAACATTTATCAAAACCTATTCACGTCCTTCATTAACATGGAAAGACCTTTCTTTTCTACGATCACTGACAAATTTACCCATTCTGTTAAAAGGCATTTTAAGTCCCGGCGATGCTAGAAAGGCAATTGCTGCTGAAATGGATGGAATTATTGTTTCCAACCATGGCGGACGCCAGATAGATGGCAGTATTAGCTCCATTGAGGCCCTTCCTATGATAGCAGAAACTGTTCAGGGGAAAGTGCCTGTTTTACTGGATAGTGGTATTCGATCCGGCGGAGATATTTTTAAGGCGATAGCGCTCGGTGCGGACGCGGTATTGCTGGGACGTCCTTATGTTTATGCCTTGGCAATAGCAGGCAAAGCCGGCGTCCGTGAAGTTATACGTAATTACCGGGCTGATTTCGAATTAACAATGGGATTATCGGGCATAGATTCTATTTTAGATATTAGTCGTAAATGTCTGAAAGATATATGATTATACCTTATTAAATGCCTCTTTAATGTTATAACCAACAAATGAAGAATGCTACAAAAGGCCCTTCTTAAGGGCGGAATGAACAGATCTTCCGAATAGACGCAATAGATCCCGAAATAAATTCAGGTTGACACTGTAGTTATTCCTGGGAAAGGTGCTCCATCCGATTTTTTAGGTGAGTTCTTCAGGATCAAAAGGTACTTAGATTTTAGAATCAGGCATTAGATTAATTATTGATCTGTGTCATCCCGGGCTACGCCCCGAGATCTGTTAGGAGATTTTCGAAGGCAATAGATGGCCAGCGACGAAGGGATATTACCAAACGTTCTTCTGCAGTACCTAATGACTAGTAAGTTGCACACATCTATCGTGTAACAGATCCTGAAACAAGCCTGCCTGCGCGAAACAGCTTCGGCATAGGCAGGTTAAGAATGACATTAAAGGAAGGTCTTCAGCATGACAATGGGGAGAAATATTATAGATAGATTTCAAAATTTAACGGCAGCACCGACGGTAAATGAAAGAATATTCACATAGTCACCGGGACTGAATAGCAATTCCTGGTGAGAATAATCCAGCGATCCCAGCAGGTTTAGATTATATCGTACATTTTGACGCATTCCCAGGCTTAAGCTTTGCGATTTTAGCGTAAACACATCGCCCGTGACTTGCTGATAGGTTTGCTCCTGGGGAGAAACCCCAAAACTACCGCTAAAGGAAAGGTAATTATTGGGATTTCCCATATAACGACGAACCGTTAGGGTGACAGAACGTGAGATTCCTGATGATTTTGGCGTTATATAAGGACGTAAACTGAAATAGTAATTGTGATAATACTTTGTCAGTGACCCGGTCAAAATGGTCACACTGCTGGAGGAACCAAAATACAGGTAACGGAAACCAAGCGATGCCTCCATCCCGTATGGCAAGCTATGATACAGCTCGCCTCCCGCCCGATGCTCTGGAAAAATAGAGCTGCCCGAATAGCCGTAATTCAGATATCCATAAAATCCTTCGGCGATACGCGGGTACCAGTCGATTTCAGGTTGAATGGCCGACGTTTCAAAGCGGCGGGAAAAATTAAGTCGCCCAATGATACTGCCCAGTGAAGTGCGTCGGCTCCACTGCAGTGAACCCAGATGCGTATTGTTGTAGGTTCGGGAATAGGTTTCAAAGGTGTAAGAAGCCGTAAGAGTATTATTGATGCTGCTCTGCCCTATCTGACTCCTCAGTGATGGGATATCCTCCTGGGACGGGTTCACATCCTCCAGAATGTTAACCGTTTCGTTGGCCCTTTTGAAATGTTTCAACTGTATGAGCGCCTTTGTCTTATCCACCAGAAACGGCTCTTCGGTTGGGTATCGATTCAGTGCTTTGTCGGCCACACTTAGAGCAGCTTTGGGATGATCGCTCCAGTATTCGGTATCAAAAAGGGCCTTAAGAGCTTCTTTATTGCCCGGTGAAAGCTTAAGAACAGTATATAAATCGGAACGGGCCTTTTGGTACTTTCCATCCCAGGCGTAAGTGCGGGCTCTTAAAATACGTACTCCGGCGTAGCTGGGAGTGCGATCTAGAATAATCGAACAAAGTTCCCTCGCCTTTTCGTGGTGCCCATTAAATGCTTCTTTACGAGCCATTGCAAACAGCTTATCTACCCCAATATCGGCATATTTATTCTGCGCAAAACCTATCGCCGGTATGATCATCAACAGCCAGCCGAGGATACATATTTTTTGGAGATTCTTCATGTGATTCGTCGTAAATTAATTTGATGATTTACCGTTCTTGATTCTATCGAGAATACTTCTAGCTTTTTTAAATTTTCCCATGTTCTTCAATGCTTTAGCCTTTTTTCTCAGAAGACCGGGCTGATCCGGATTCACTGCCAGCCCCCTGTTCGCTACAGATATGGCCTCCCTAAAATGTTTTGACCATATCTCAACATCGGCAAGCGCATTATAGGCATCTATATAACTGGAATCACGTTTTATGATATCTTCAAGCACCTTACGGGCTTTATTATATTCTCTATCCCAGGCGTAACTTCGTCCCAGCAATGTACGCATGTCATAAAATTTGGGATTGTTGGCCAAAACATAACGAGCGATGGCCCGAGCCGTATCACGTCGACCTTCGATTGCCAGCGATCGTGCTTCCCAGAACAACTGGCTGTCATTAAGGGTATCGAGTTTCATTGCATCAACCAGTTTTTCACTGGCTTTATACTCATCTGTGTTACGATCGGAGGGCATGATCTTATTCCGGGTAGTCACATAATGGTTCATAGCTTTAAAATGTTGCAGCTCCTGCTGTAAATTAGCTTTTTTTGAGGGATTATTGACAGGAGTAATCCACAGATCCGGTTTGAGCTTAAAAAGTTGGTTATCAGCTAGGAAATAATCATGATCCAGGTAATCGACCAGCTGGTTCTTATTACGCATCAGCGGTACTTTCTGCACGTTACGGAATGCCCGTGAGGTATCCATAGGCCCGGCCATCCAGTGATCTTTGTTGGGCAGTATGATGTCATAATTATGGTTTAAAAATCCCAGCAGCGTGGGAGTGACGTTAAAGTGTGTGGATACGGATGCGAATTGCCGAGACGATTTGAGCATCGGCGAATAGATCGTAAAGAATACACGGAACCGGTCGATCTTGGAAGCATGAGGAATGGGCCCCATCCGATGGTCACCCGTGATGATAAAGATTGTATGATCGTATTCCGGGCGCTTTTTATAGTTTTGGATAAATTTCCTTATCGCATCATCGGAGTACAATAAACTCGCGAATATCTTTTTATAGTTTGTGAAAATTTCTTTCTTCTGATCATCAACTTTCATGTGTGCCAGCCGATGGTCAACGCGCTGCAGATATTCTTTTTCGTTTGGGATTATAAAAGGCTCATGCGTATTCAGGGTAAAATACATATCTACCCGCGGTTGCCTGTTCCCGCGTTGATCCAATTTTTTAAGCGATTCCTCAAATAAGGCCTTGTCCCCGTATCCCCAGGTAAAACCCCCTTTGATCGAATCCATTTTCTTGTAGGTGGAGTCAAAATCCGACTCGTCCATAATGTAATCGATCTGCTGGCGCTCCAGAAACACATCAATATTATCAAAGTGGCTGTTATATCCGCAAAAATAATCAGATTGATAGCCATTTTTATTTAGCAGACTGATGAGGGTCCGGTGTTCGGGCATGTCGGCACCGAGTTCCATAAATCCTTTCTGAGCAAAAGGCAGCGATCCAAGGATGGTAGGATGCAATCCAAACGAACGTCCTGAGCCGCTAAGTACATTTTTAAACCAAAGTCCTTTCTGTGAAAGGGAATCCAAAAAAGGAGTAAATCCTCCGTATTGGGCCCCGGGGCCGGCAAAAGCACGTCCCAACCCCTCTACAATGATAAAAACAATATTGGGCTTTTGGTCGGACTTTTTGAAATACGGTCCCAACACATCTTTATAATTTGATGTTTTGAGCAGTGGATATTCTTTGCCCTGCCACTTTTGCCGGGTTTGAGCAGCTTCCGATACTTCTGATGCCATACTCGAAAGCAATATTTCGGCCTTGTTTGCAGTAATATAATATCTAATCTCTTTTTGATAATTCGCCTCCGAGGGATTGATAATCCAAAATGCGATAGCAAGAACGGACAATGCTCCAATTATTTTGAATGAATGTTTACTACCGACTTCCCAGCGGTTGAATTGCCATATCCCCCATCCGAAAACGACCAGAAAAAACACAAAAGGAAAAATGACCCCAAATGATGGAGAGATGGCAGTTGCAATAGTATCTGAAAGCTCGGTACCGGTATAACCGAAGATATTGCGTCCGGCGGGCAACAAGGTGTAGGCAAAATACTCAGACACGCTGATATAGCTGATGAGCAAGAAAATTCCCATCAGTAAAAAGATATAGCGATCGACTTTATTATGTATGAAGGAAAGTAAGGTGCAAACAAGCAACAATATGAAGACGATCATTGACGCAAACGTAATATCAACCAGTAACCCGTTGATAAACCAGAGCGCTGCTCCATTCGGAAGAACGTGATTGGTGTACGCCATAATGATTTCGTAGCCACGTACTAATAACAGTACGCAAAATAAGGCAATCCCTTCAGGCAGGAGTTCTGAAAACTTTTTAATAAATAATGATATCCAAGTTTGTTGTTCGGTCATTAGTGACCAAGTATAGCAGATTTTTTGTTTTTTCACACAATTGTGCGTTGCGCCCATGCTGTAGAGTACAAAGTATTAAGCATGGGCATATAATATTCCGCGTCATTTCGAACTAAAATAGGCTTCGGTTTATTATTTTGGAGCAGAACTCCTGCCGGATCAATCCCCATTCGAAAACAGGGACCCTTCCAAAAATTACTTTATTTCGTCTTTTTATTTTTAGGCTCACACAGATATATTCCATGCTTTAACTGGCAACAATAAAATATTTACGACAGATCTTAACGTATGCTCAATGAACCGTCATTTGTACCACAAAAAGTTGGATGGATCGAGGTTATTTGTGGTGGAATGTTTAGCGGTAAGACGGAAGAACTTATTCGCCGAGCCAAACGTGCTCATATTGCCGGACAAAAAGTAGTGGTTGTAAAACCCAAGGTGGATAATCGTTATAGCGAAGAGGATATCGTATCCCATAATGAAAATGCGTTGCCCAGCCTGGTGGTCGACACGGCAGATCAGATCGTCCTACTTACCGGCGAAGCCCAGGTAGTATGTATTGATGAAGCACAATTCTTCGACCGGCAGCTTATGAATGTGACAAATACACTTGCCAATGACGGCAAAAGGGTTATTGTGGCCGGTCTGGATATGGATTTCGAGGGCAAGCCTTTTGAGCCGATGCCCCAGATGCTGGCCATAGCAGAATATATTACCAAGCTCCATGCCATTTGCTCTGAAAGCGGTACCATGGCTCATTATTCCCAGCGTGTAGTCGAGAGCCAGGATCGCGTACTCGTGGGCGAAGCAGAAGCTTATGAGCCCCGTGCCCGTCATTGTTTTCGACCGCCGATAGACAAACGTCGAGGTCGCCCCATCCCTCCTTTACATAAAAGAAATACTCAAACAGAAGAAAACGAATAAATCATGATTGGCATACTTCGAGGTATTATCGGCATGGCGGCAATTGTCGGCATTGCATACGCTTTTAGTCAGAACAAAAAAGATATTAACTGGCGACTAGTAGCGATTGGACTGGGGATTCAATTTGTATTGGCTATTTTCATTCTTAAAGGTTCTGCCATGGCTGATTTCTGGAGTCCGTTGGGCTGGCCGAAAGCATTTTTCAGCTGGGTTTCATCCTTTTTTGTAATCGTCCTGAATTTTACCACCGAAGGTGCCAAATTCGTTTTTGGAGATTTGGCCAAAAGTCCGGGCACGGAAAACAGTATGGGCAGCTTCTTTGCATTTCAGGTGCTCCCGACAATCGTTTTCTTTGCCTCCCTTACTTCTATTTTGTATCACTACGGCATCATGCAGAAAATTGTGGAATTTATGGCCAAAGGGATGCAGAAGCTTATGGGTACTTCCGGGGCCGAGTCGTTATCGGTAATTTCAAATATATTTGTGGGACAGACTGAGGCCCCGCTGGTTGTTGAACCTTATATCAAAGATATGACCAAGTCGGAAATACTTGCGGTTATGACGGGCGGGATGGCCACAATTGCCGGAGGTGTGATGGCGGCCTATGTACAGATGCTGGGTCATTCTTACGCACAGGCGCACCACGTGGCGCTCGATACGGGACGCCTGATGTTTGCTCAACAGCTGCTGGGTGCCAGTCTGATGGCTGCTCCCGCCGCACTTGTGATTGCCAAGATTTTATATCCCGAGGTGGACGAACCGGTTACCAAAGGAGATGTGGATATTAAGATTGAAAAGAAAGACGCCAACGGCATTGATGCGGCTGCAAGCGGTGCTACCACGGGTCTTAAATTAGCTGCAAATGTTGGTGCTATGTTACTGGCATTCATAGCATTACTTGCGATGGGAAATTATTTTTTGGAGCATCTGGGCGGTATTACCGGAATTAATGCCATGATACCCAACGGAGGACTTAGAATTGAGAAATTATTAGGCTGGATTCTTTCACCTATTGCCTATGTTGTTGGCGTGCCCTGGAAAGATGCTATTAATCTCGGTTCCCTTTTAGGTACTAAAGTAGTGTTGAATGAGTTTGTTGCTTATACTAAGCTGTCAACTATGGTGAGTAATTCAGCCATATCCCCAAAAACAATCAGAATGGCTACTTTTGCACTTTGCGGATTTGCTAACTTCTCTTCCATTGCCATTCAGATTGGCGGTATTGGCGGTCTGGCTCCGAGCCGCAAGTCAGAGCTGGCAAAGTTCGGACTTAGAGCAGTATTAGCGGGGACACTTGCAAACTTGATGACCGCCACGATTGCCGGTATGTTATTTTAACTTATCATGAAACGTCTAAAGAATACATTCTTACTTGTTGGTTCCCTTGGGATTGCTCTTATGAGCTCTGCCTGTAAACAGCCTCCGCCCCATCATCCCCAAAATACCCTTGCACGGGTAGGTAACCACTACTTAACTGTCGAGAAGGCAAAAGAAGAGATACCGAATTTCATTTTTAAGCAGGACAGTGCCATTGCTTTGAAACGCTATCGGGATCAATGGATTCAAAATCAACTTGTCCTGGAAGAGGCAAATCGACTGGGATTAAGTCAAAAAGAGAATGTTCGCCGGAAGTTGCAACGAGCTCGCGAAGAAGTGTTGCGACAAGCCTTGAAAGAATATGTAATTGCATCCAAAAAAGAAGATACGACAATTTCTGATTCTGAAGCACGATCTTATTTTCAGGCACACAAAGAACAGTTTGCCTTGAATGAAAAATTTGTGAAATTTCGTCACATAAAGACCAAAACAATGAAGCAGGCACGTGAAGCTCG
>Ga0102944_1001580_pt1 | contig 14903 bp, 16 predicted proteins | sample SalPonD_shore_MG_FD_78172 | JGI IMG/M metagenome (GOLD analysis project Ga0102944, IMG submission 78172) | Salt pond soil microbial communities from South San Francisco under conditions of wetland restoration - Salt Pond MetaG... | ecosystem: Environmental > Aquatic > Marine > Intertidal zone >...
ATCGCGCATCCGCGCCCTGCTGCACAAGTGCGGCTTTCGCAGCCAGGGCATCTATGTGGTGGACGGCTCACGCCGTTCGGGACACGGCAACGCCTATTTCACCGGTCTGGGGAACAACAAGCGCATCGTGTTCTTCGACACGCTGCTCAAGAGCCTGGATCCTCCGGAAATCGAAGCGGTGCTGGCCCATGAACTGGGCCATTTCCGGCTCAAGCACATCCACAAGCGCATGCTCTCCCTGGGGGGGTTCAGCCTGGTCGGCCTGCTGGTGCTCGCCTGGCTCATGCAGCAGACCTGGTTCTATACGGGCCTCGGCGTGGATCACTCGTCCACCTACATGGCACTGCTGCTGTTCATGCTCACGGCGCCAACGTTCACGATCGTGCTGCAGCCCGTGTTCAGCTGGCTGTCGCGAAAGCACGAATTCGAAGCGGACAGCTACGCGGCCACCCAGGCCGATTCCGCCGACCTGGTGCGGGCCCTGGTCAAGCTCTACCGGGAGAATGCCAGCACCCTGACACCCGATCCGCTCTACTCCGCCTTCCACGACTCGCACCCCCCGGCACCGGTGCGCGTCGCCCATCTTTCCGGCATACACCGCCCCACGTCCAGGGAGGTATCCCCATGAGAACCCATATTCTGATCTATGCGCTGCTCGCCGGCATGCTGGGCAGCGTCGGCATGGCCCGGGCTGCGGACAAACCGGCGGACCCGCAGGCCGGCAAGGCCCTGGTCCAGACCCACTGCATGAAATGCCACGGCGACGAGGTGTACAAGAACAATCCGCTGCACATCACCAGCCTGGCGGGCCTCAAGAAGCAGCTTCACCGCTGCCAGCAGGCTCAGAGCCTCAACTGGTCGGAGAAGAAGATCAACGACGTGGCCAGCTATCTGAATCAGACTTTCTACCACTTCAAGTGAGCGCCATGAGCAGCGACGACCTGACCGAGAAGCACTGCAAGCCGTGTGAAGGAGGAACATCCCCCCTGAGCGCCGAGCAGGCCGGCGCCCTGCTGCGCGAACTGGGCGAGGGATGGGCCGTGAGCGAGGACGGCAGGGAAATCAGCCGCACCTTCAAGTTCAAGAACTACTACCACACGATGGCATTCGTGAACGCGGTGGCGTGGATCGCCAACCAGGAGGATCACCATCCCGATCTGGAAGTGGGCTACAACCGCTGTCACGTGCGCTACAGCACCCACGCCATCGGCGGACTGTCCGAGAACGATTTCATCTGCGCCGCCAAGGTGGACGCCCTGCTCGACGGCGGGCGCTAGGCCGCCGGAGCCGCTGCTTTGACAGCCCTCTGCCCATTCCCGTGACCGGATGGTGAACCCGCCCCGGGGACGCCCCGGACTTGCCATTACCCATCACGGCCATTCAGTGGTGGTGGAGGAGCCGACCGGCGAGCTGTGCCTGTGCTCGGTGCGGCGCAGCGCCGGCAGGGTGGTCTGCGGCGACAGGGTCCACTGGCAGGCCGTGGCGGACGGGCGGGGCGTGATCGTGGGCCACCAGCCCCGCACCAGCGTCCTCACCCGCCCCGACGCCCGGGGCCGCACCCGGGCGCTGGCCGCCAACGTGGACCAGATGGTCATCGTCACCGCCCTGGAACCCGCGCTGCAGGAAGCGCTGGTGGACCGGTATCTGGTGGCCGCCGCGCGGATGGGTGCACGCGCCCTCATCGTCCTGAACAAATGGGATCTGGTCGATGCCGGCGCCGACCGGAAGCCGCGCCAGCGGCTGGCCGAGTTCAGCGCCATCGGCTATCCGGTGCTGCTCACCAGCCGACATGATCCCCTAAGCCTGGAGGCGCTGGGCGACCATCTGCGGGAGCGCACCAGCATTCTGGTGGGGCAGTCCGGCGTCGGCAAGTCCTCCCTGGTGGGCGCGCTTCTGCCCGGAAGGGAAATACGGATCGGTCAACTCTCGGCGACGGGACTGGGAACGCACACCACCAGCGCGACCACCCTCTACCACCTGCCGGGGGGCGGCGACCTCATCGACTCGCCGGGGGTACGGGACTTCCATCCGGCCCCGGTCAGCGCCGAAGAACTGCTCGGCGGCTTTCCCGAGCTGGCGCCGTGGACCGGCGAATGCCGCTTTCACAACTGCCGGCATCTCAATGAGCCGGGCTGCGCCGTGGCCGGCGCCGCCGAACGCGGACAGATCAGCCCGCGGCGGCTGGCCAGCTACCGCAGGCTGCGGGCGGAACTGGAGGCCACCGCTTGATCGACCGTCTGTTGCGAGCCGGACCGGCGTGGACACCCTGGCTTCCCGTGCGCCGCGGAAAGCCGAACCGGACGTAAGGCAGGCGGGAAAGCGGTGCTGTCCGTTGCCGGGGCGCTCAGCCCGGCGGCCATTCCATGGGACGCCCGCCCAGCAGGTGCAGATGCACGTGGAATACGGACTGGCCCGCCTCGCGGTTGCAGTTCATGACGGTGCGGTAGCCCCGCTGATGGATGTTTTCGGCCTCGGCCACCTTCTGGGCCGCGAGGAACATCTGGCCCACCAGGGGGGCATGCTCATTGTGCAGGTCGTTGAGGGTGGCGATATGCTGCTTGGGAACGATGAGCACATGGACGGGGGCCTGGGGATTGATGTCCCGGAACGCGAGCACCTGCTCGTCCTCATAGACGACGTCAGGCTCGATCTCGCGGTTGACCATCTTGCAGAACAGACAGTCCGTCATCTGGCTCCCCTTGATTTTCCAGCGTGGGTTTGCCGACGGGACGCGCCGCCGGGGTCACACGAAAAAGTCGATGGCGTGCCCGCTCACCCGCCCATCCCCCGGCGTGCCCAGGCGGGCATTGTCCAGATAGGCGGCCACCGCCTGCCGGCCCCCCGGACTGAAACCCTGGCCCGCGGCCCCCGTGTGGCCGGGATAGACCTGCACCCGGGGGGCAGGCGGACCGGACCGGCTGTAGGTGGCGTCATGGGGCAGCAACTCGCCCTGGACGGCGGATTCCACCGGCGCCGTCGGTGTCCGCACGGCCAGATCCCGGCGGACCGACGCCGCCCGGGGCGGCCGCGGCCGCGGCTCCCCGGCGGGCAACCGGGGCCGGTAAGGCAGGCGGGTGATGTCCATGACCGTGTTCCCTCAACAGGCCGCCCGGCTGGCGGACCCGGCAACCTACAGCTCACGCCGACCGGAGAAGGCGTGGGACAGGGTCCCTCCGTCAATATATTCTAGCTCCCCGCCCAGGGGCACACCATGGGCCAGGCGGGTGGCCCGTACCCCCCGCTCCCGGGCCAGCTCACCGATATAGTGGGCGGTGGCCTCACCTTCCACCGTGGGATTGGTGGCCACGATCACCTCCGCCACCTCGCCGGCATCCAGGCGTTCGATCAGCCGGTCCAACCCCAGCTCCTCCGGCCCCACCCCGTCCAGGGGCGAGAGGTGGCCCATCAGCACGAAGTACAGCCCCCGGTAGCCGGTGGCCTGCTCCACGGCCAGCACGTCGGCCGGGGTCTCCACCACACACAGAACGGAGCGGTCCCGGCGCTCGCTGGCGCAGACCCCGCACAGCTCCTGCTCGGTGAAGGTGCGGCACTGTCGGCAGTGCCCCACCCGCTCCATGGCGTCAGCCAGGGCCTGGGCCAGATGGCGGCCGCCGCTGCGGTCGCGCTCGAGCAGGTGGTAGGTCATGCGCTGGGCCGACTTGGGCCCTACCCCCGGCAGGCAGCGCAGGGCCTCGATCAGGCGGTCGATGGCAGGCGGCTGACTGCTCATGAGCCGGGAGCGCTCAGAACGGAAGCTTCATCCCGGGGGGCAGGCCCATCCCGGAGGTCAGGGACGAGAAACGCTCCTGGGTCATGGTTTCCACCTTGTGGACGGCGTCATTCACCGCCGCGGCCACCATGTCCTCCAGCATGTCCTTGTCATCCCCCATCAGGCTGTCGTCGACGGTAATGCGCCGCACTTCGTGCTTGCCGGTCATCACCACCGACACCATGCCGCCGCCGGACTCGCCGGTCACCTCCAGACTGGCCAGCTCCTCCTGGGCCTTTTGCAGATTCTCCTGCATCTGCTGGGCCTGCTTCATCAGGTTGCCGATACCGCCTTTCATTGCCGTGTTCCTCTCGCTGCGAATGTCGGTAAGTGGATGCCGCCGCGCCTCGTGCCCCGGGCCGGACCCGGCTCAATCCAGGGGACGAATGGAGTCGGGCTGGACACGGGCATCGAATGTCTCGCGCAGCGCCTTGACGTTGGCGTCGTTCTCGATGGCCGTCACCGCCGCCTCCTGACGAGCCTGGACCTCCCGGGCCTGGGCCTGGGCGGGGGTCAGGGCCGACGCCGCGGCGGACTCCGCCACTTCCAGCACCAGCCGGACCGGCCGGCCATAGTGCCGGCTCAGGGCGTCCTGGATGCGCTTTTCCAGTGTAGCGCTGTGAAGCTGGCGGCAGGCCGGATCCAGCGCCAGCCGAATCCGGTCGTCTTCGTGCTCCAGCAGCGCGCAGTTGGCCGCCAGTTCCCGGGCGACGCCCTTCAGGCCCAGGATCTCGATCAGCCCGGCCCAGGAGGTGTCCCCGGCGGCGGGGGGAGCCTGTGCGGGCGCCGTGGGGGAGGCGGCGGTTTCCGGCGCCGGAGCCGAAGTGGATGCCGGTGCCCGCTCGGGTCGATTCGGCGGCGCGGGGCGGGATCTGGCGGGCGCGGCGTCCTCGTCCGGCGCCGGTCCGGCAGCGGGCCGGAACGCCAGCATGCGCAGCAGCACCATCTCGAAACCACCCCGGGCATCCGGGGCCAGGGGCAGGTCCCGGCGTCCCACCAGAGCAATCTGGTAGAAGAGTTGGGTGTCCTCCGGCGACAGCAGGTCCGCCAGCTCCAGCACGGTGTCCCGATCCCCCAGGCTGTCATCCACCCCGTCGGGCAGCATCTGGGCCACGGCCACCCGCTGGAGCAGGGACAGCAGGTCCGCCAGCACCCCGGCAAAGTCCGGTGCCTGCTCGGCCAGATGGGCGCTGGTCTCCAGCACCGCCTGGGCATTCCCGGCCGCCAGGGCGCGCACCAGGCCCACCACGTGCTCGCGCTCGATGGTCCCGAGCATCCCGCGCACGTCGGCTTCCCGAACCGCGCCGCCGGCGTAGGCGATGGCCTGATCCAGCAGGCTGAGGGCGTCGCGCATGCTGCCGTCGGCGGCCCGGGCCAGCTGCCGCAGGGCGCCGGCGTCGGCCTCCACCTGTTCCTGATCCAGGATGTGACGCAGGTGATCGGCGATCAGGCCCAGGGGCAGGCGCTTGAGGTTGAACTGCAGGCACCGGGACAGAATGGTGACCGGCAGGCGCTGGGGATCGGTGGTCGCCAGCAGGAACTTCACATGGGGCGGCGGCTCTTCCAGGGTCTTCAACAGGGCGTTGAAGCTGTGGGTGGAGAGCATGTGCACCTCGTCCACCAGGTACACCTTGAAGCGCCCCCGGGTGGGCGCGTACTGGACGTTCTCCAGCAGGTCCCGGGTGTCTTCCACCTTGGTCCGGGAGGCGGCGTCCACTTCGATGAGGTCCACGAACCGGCCTTCGTCGATCTCCCGACAGGCACTGCATTGGCCGCAGGGCTCGGAACTGACACCGGCCGTCTCGCAATTCAGGGACTTGGCCAGGATACGGGCCACGGTGGTCTTGCCCACGCCCCGGGTCCCCGTGAACAGATAGGCGTGGTGGAGGCGGTCGTGGTCCAGGGCGTTGATCAGGGCACGCAGCACATGCTCCTGGCCCACCATTTCCCGGAAGCCGCGGGGCCGCCATTTGCGGGCAAGAACCTGATAGCTCATAAGCCGGGGAAACGGTACCTCAGGAATGAGACGGCCTGTCGCCGCGCAGGATGGGACGCATACCCGCAACCATGGGAAGCGATTATACCCCAGGCGCCCGAAGAAGGGGCGGCCCGTACCAGCCACACCCCGGCGCCCGAGTCCACTGCTGCCGCTGCTCCCTTCCGGGCCTGACGGGGTTCACAGCTTATCGTCGCGGGGGGACCGGCACAAGCCGCCGTAACCGTGAGTGTTTTTCCTGATCGGGGCCGCGGCCGACAGCGCCCCGACCGGTGCAGGACATCATAACGCCGGCTGGCATCGGACGGCCAGGCGGGCTCCGTGACCGGCTGCCCCGGATTCGCCACTGCACCGGATCAACCGGTTGTTCAGACTGCCTGGCGGAGAGGGAGGGATTTATTCGGCCCTGCGGGCCTCGCCCCTCCGGGGCCGCCTTCGGCGTTCGTCCCCGCTTCGCGGAGCCGTCGAACCCGGCCCTTTGAAACCGAGGGTCCGAATCCCTGGAACCGGCACCGGATTCGCCTCTGCACCGGATCAACCGGTTGTTCAGACTACTTGGCGGAGAGGGAGGGATTCCGCATCTCCGCCGTTATATCCTTACATATCAGTCGGTTGCGAGCGCGCGCCGATTGTCTGGTGTACCACGATGGTGGTTCATCGAGGCCGCCATTGTTCACGCCCCAATGTGCCGCGTCAAGCCGCGCGGTGCGAGCTCTGAGGCTGAGTCACCCGATGGCACCTCTCCCCTGCCGACTACTCGCCCCCAGCGGCATAGTAGGCTTCCCAGAGGTCGCCAAAGCGTTCGCGCTCATCCGGACGGACTTCTCCCTCCAACGCTGCTAGCTGCTTGGCGGCGTCTGCCGGCAGCGGATCTTGGCCAAGGACGGCCATGGCTGCTTCGAAGGCGGGGCTGGGTTCCATGACGATTCCTCCTCACACCAGGGCATTATCGGCCCGCGGGCAAGCGTTTTGGCGGATCCTAAGGGACAAGTCCCCCAAAATAGTCGCTTCTGCGCGAGCATCTCCCATCCCTAGGCCGAGGCTGGACCTAGCGTTTGCCGAGGGCCGCATCAAACAGGGAGCGCCGGCCGTACCCATTTGCTAATTTGTCGCCGTTACTGTCACAGCCCTGTTCGTCGCCAACGGGAACACATTCTACCGACACCAGCCCCTCTACATCCCTCTCACAGAGAGCTCATCTGGCTTCCAATTACCACAGCTACGCCACCGGTTACCAGGAAGCCGCTGAGTCTTCTAAGCTACCTGCGCGGCAGTGAAGAGGTGGGCCTGGCGCTTACGCTTTCGGGTTGCTTTCTGAGCTGCCTGCGCGGCAGTGAAGGTCCTACCGCACCGAGAGCGAGGCCGACTGATTTTCTGAGCTGCCTGCGCGGCAGTGAAGTTCCAGCGCCGCCAGCCGGTCGGCGTCTTCCATTTCTGAGCTGCCTGCGCGGCAGTGAAGCTGGGGGGCCTGCTGCAGCCCGTGCTTTGCCATTTCTGAGCTGCCTGCGCGGCAGTGAAGGGCGATCTCACAAGTGCTCATGCCGCCCTCATTTTCTGAGCTGCCTGCGCGGCAGTGAAGTTATCGCTCAGTTCGCGAATCCGCTTCTGCATTTTCTGAGCTGCCTGCGCGGCAGTGAAGTTTCTCCTGTTGTTTATCTTCTGTGGTCTCGTTTTCTGAGCTGCCTGCGCGGCAGTGAAGGTTCCGACGGGCCAAAACCCAGGACCGGCTTTTTTCTGAGCTGCCTGCGCGGCAGTGAAGGGAACCTACCTACGGAATTCTCCCCGGACTGCTTTCTGAGCTGCCTGCGCGGCAGTGAAGACCGCCGCACCGTACCTGCAGCCGCTGCACCATTTCTGAGCTGCCTGCGCGGCAGTGAAGTTCCTGGCGCCTGGCCCTGGCCGCCTATAACTTTTCTGAGCTGCCTGCGCGGCAGTGAAGGCCCTCCAATCCGCCCTCGCCCGCGCCGAGAATTTCTGAGCTGCCTGCGCGGCAGTGAAGGAAGTCGGCGACGCGTTCACGGTGGCCGAGCTTTTCTGAGCTGCCTGCGCGGCAGTGAAGAATTTCGACCTCGGGTGGAGCATGGGCTGGGATTTCTGAGCTGCCTGCGCGGCAGTGAAGTTGCAATTGCGTTTTGGGCTGATACGCCGTCATTTCTGAGCTGCCTGCGCGGCAGTGAAGGCCGTCCAGGGTCATCGGTCCGTGCTCGCCCATTTCTGAGCTGCCTGCGCGGCAGTGAAGGCGTGACTATTCGAAGATTGGGCCGTCGTTCTTTTCTGAGCTGCCTGCGCGGCAGTGAAGCTCCTGGTGAAAAGGGACGGGCCCAGGGATGCTTTCTGAGCTGCCTGCGCGGCAGTGAAGAGCGCCGTGACCGCCGTCGCCAAGGCTAAGGTTTTCTGAGCTGCCTGCGCGGCAGTGAAGGCGGGATAGTGTTCCGCCTTCCGTCCGGCCGTTTTCTGAGCTGCCTGCGCGGCAGTGAAGGGTGTCCTTTGCGAGAGGCTGCCGGCTGCGAATTTCTGAGCTGCCTGCGCGGCAGTGAAGGGCAGGGAGAGCCCGAGCGCGGCCGTCAAGAATTTCTGAGCTGCCTGCGCGGCAGTGAAGCCGGTCCTCAATAAGCAGAGACGTGATATCAGTTTCTGAGCTGCCTGCGCGGCAGTGAAGATTCGGCGCTGTGCGAACCGTGAAACTGTGGATTTCTGAGCTGCCTGCGCGGCAGTGAAGGACTTGGGAGCGATGGCGGGACGGGAAGATGATTTCTGAGCTGCCTGCGCGGCAGTGAAGTAGGGCAGGGCCGACAGTTCGGACGGCGTGAATTTCTGAGCTGCCTGCGCGGCAGTGAAGACCGACTCGAACCAACCCAGCACGTTTCTACATTTCTGAGCTGCCTGCGCGGCAGTGAAGACCTTTCGGTCCTCCCGCATGAAGACCATGTCTTTCTGAGCTGCCTGCGCGGCAGTGAAGCTGAACGGTTCCAATGACAAGCCCGGTATTCTTTTCTGAGCTGCCTGCGCGGCAGTGAAGTGAACCTGACGGCGGGCGGTCAGGATGATGATTTTCTGAGCTGCCTGCGCGGCAGTGAAGGTCACCCTGGCGCAAATGACCGAGGTCCGCCTTTTCTGAGCTGCCTGCGCGGCAGTGAAGTTCTCAGGTCAGGTGCCCGTGCATTGGTACATTTTCTGAGCTGCCTGCGCGGCAGTGAAGGGAGTCCTGCGTCTGCCCTGACGCATCGACGGATTTCTGAGCTGCCTGCGCGGCAGTGAAGATCGCCAAGAAGTTCCCGCGCAATCAGATCGATTTCTGAGCTGCCTGCGCGGCAGTGAAGGGCGTCATGTCGGGCTGCGGGTCGCTGCTGGTTTTCTGAGCTGCCTGCGCGGCAGTGAAGTAGAAGTCGATGGCATGGCGCAGGATGCCGAATTTCTGAGCTGCCTGCGCGGCAGTGAAGATGGCGGCGGAGTTTGGCAGCCTCTCGCTTATTTTCTGAGCTGCCTGCGCGGCAGTGAAGGCCCGGGCCTTCCGCCGGCGGCAAGGAACTGCTTTCTGAGCTGCCTGCGCGGCAGTGAAGGGCGGCGCGCCTGGATGGCACCGTGATCTACCTTTCTGAGCTGCCTGCGCGGCAGTGAAGGCTCCCCGCGAAGTGCCGGTGCACCGCGATGATTTCTGAGCTGCCTGCGCGGCAGTGAAGGACACCCCCACCGAGCCCACCGTGGCGCCCAATTTCTGAGCTGCCTGCGCGGCAGTGAAGACCGGGCAGGCCTGGTGCTCATGCCGGATCCATTTCTGAGCTGCCTGCGCGGCAGTGAAGAATTTTTGCATGGCCGTCGCCGGGCTGTTCCTTTTCTGAGCTGCCTGCGCGGCAGTGAAGACCGACTCCCCGGCGGCCCTGTCGGCCCTTCTTTTCTGAGCTGCCTGCGCGGCAGTGAAGGCGTATCCGTGTCACGTACATCCCGACGAGTTTTTCTGAGCTGCCTGCGCGGCAGTGAAGGCGTTGCAGCAGGTCGGCCAACTCGGCACTCATTTCTGAGCTGCCTGCGCGGCAGTGAAGATCCGCCCGGAGGTCCGGTAATGGGCCTGTTTTTTCTGAGCTGCCTGCGCGGCAGTGAAGGGCGGCGCGTATACGGGCCCACAGGCCGGTGATTTCTGAGCTGCCTGCGCGGCAGTGAAGTCCACGTCGGCCCGAAGCACATCAACGGTGATTTTCTGAGCTGCCTGCGCGGCAGTGAAGTTCATGAAGGACACGGCCGCCGCCCTGTCAAATTTCTGAGCTGCCTGCGCGGCAGTGAAGTAGGCCGCGATCTCGCGGCGTGCTGCGTGCATTTTCTGAGCTGCCTGCGCGGCAGTGAAGGTCTACGCCATGCTGTCGGAGACGCGGGCCCATTTCTGAGCTGCCTGCGCGGCAGTGAAGGGTATGCCCGAGCCACTCGAAGCACGCCGCCATTTCTGAGCTGCCTGCGCGGCAGTGAAGCTGCGTCCTCCTGCTAGTTGGCGATCATCGCTTTTCTGAGCTGCCTGCGCGGCAGTGAAGTTGCCGGGCGTGGCGGCGCGCTGTCGCGGTATTTTCTGAGCTGCCTGCGCGGCAGTGAAGCAATGCGGCCACTGCATTTCCCGGCGGGCGTATTTCTGAGCTGCCTGCGCGGCAGTGAAGAACCAGGTCCGCAGCGGCGACGGCAAGAAGCATTTCTGAGCTGCCTGCGCGGCAGTGAAGAAAATAGTGATTATTCTTACTCCTGGATAGGTTTTCTGAGCTGCCTGCGCGGCAGTGAAGGAGCCCGCTGGAGGATGACCATTTCTCCGCTTTTTCTGAGCTGCCTGCGCGGCAGTGAAGGGCCAAGCCCTGGCCGCCAATACCGACACCGTTTTCTGAGCTGCCTGCGCGGCAGTGAAGGCGCCCGCCAAGGGCGGGAAGGCCCAGGTCCATTTCTGAGCTGCCTGCGCGGCAGTGAAGCGGTGATTGTGGGCGCCTGGGATACCGTGACATTTCTGAGCTGCCTGCGCGGCAGTGAAGACCATCGCCAACCTGCTGACTCGTGACCCTCTTTTCTGAGCTGCCTGCGCGGCAGTGAAGCCATGGCAAAGGCTGGTGGCCCCATGCGCTATTTTCTGAGCTGCCTGCGCGGCAGTGAAGGGCTGGCGGCCGGGCTGGTAAAAAGTTTCGTCTTTCTGAGCTGCCTGCGCGGCAGTGAAGGTCATGCTGATGGCAGGGCGGACGCCGGCAAATTTCTGAGCTGCCTGCGCGGCAGTGAAGCTGGAGACGTTGCGCCAGGCCGCGAGCCCAAATTTCTGAGCTGCCTGCGCGGCAGTGAAGGGTGCAAGCGGCGCATCGATCTGCCCGACAGCTTTCTGAGCTGCCTGCGCGGCAGTGAAGGATGGCCCGGCGCGCTTCCGGGTCCATCTTGTTTTCTGAGCTGCCTGCGCGGCAGTGAAGTCGTTGCAGATTTCGTCGGGGTCGGCCCACTTTTTCTGAGCTGCCTGCGCGGCAGTGAAGGCTGCGTGAAATGCACAAGCGGGCAACGGACATTTCTGAGCTGCCTGCGCGGCAGTGAAGGTCCCGGAACATGTAGCTCGCGTCGTCCTTGTTTTCTGAGCTGCCTGCGCGGCAGTGAAGATCGTCCACCGGCACGAGGGCGTAGCGGCGCTTTTCTGAGCTGCCTGCGCGGCAGTGAAGTAGGGACCTTGTCCTGTAAGTGCTTATTGTTAAAGAGCTTCACACAAATGAAAACGTCCGCACCCAATCAGGGGGAGCGGACGTAACTCATTGAACTATATAGCCAGGATTCTCGGCGAGCGGAAAAGGGTCAAAACCAGGGGACGGTCGCCTGCGCGCTTAGTCCATAGCTGTTGAACTCACCGCTGACGGCGTTATCCTGAACCGGCATATGGTCCAGGAACAGGCAAAACGGATGCCCCGTGCTCTGGCTCTTGAGTCGAAGAAAAGGGAGCCGGGTCCGCTGTTCCAGCGATTCCGGGTAGGCCTTCTCCACTTCTTCGGCAGAGAGTTCTGGGTGGCGTTTCGCGTACCGCCGACGCAAACGCTCGACATTGGACTTCGGCTGTACCCGCCGGACCCGTCGATACAGGGCGCCATCAGGTACGGGGACCACTTTCGTACCTGCTAGGTGGTCCCGCATCCCGGTTATCCAATCCGTCTCCATCAACTTGCTCAGATCCCGAGCCGCACCGTGGAGCCGTAGCCGCTTGCCTAGCGATCGCGCATCCTCTTCGACTTCCGGGAAGCTGACACCGATGGTTCTGTTATCGAGCGTGACGAAGGCCCGGTGAAGCTTTGCGAACAGCGCGTTCATAAGCACCGGTGCGGGAAACTCAGGGTCAGGAAGCAATGTAAGGTCCATGTAATGGTCCATGACCTACTCCTTTTCGCCGAATACACCACCTCGAATCAGCGTCGCCATCACGAAGTGCTGATGGCCTAGCGACGGGGTCTGCCCCTTCAGGACCCAGTTATCGAGCAAGTTGTAAAAATCGATTTTCTGTTTCGGTTGCCGATAGGCTTTGCCCTGGGAGGTGACCGAGCCATAGGGCTCGACTGCGATCGGGCCCAGGTCGGTGGTATCGGAATACCACGTATCGACGGTCCGGAGTGCGTTGCCGATTTTCTGGCTGTGCATGCCGGCCACCTCGTCGACGGTGTAGAGGGTCTTGCTCTTCTGGCCGCGCTGCCCGCCGCGGTCCAGGATCAGCTCCTGAGAAGGGTAGACCTCCTGTCCGTCTCCCATACGGGCGTAGGCGACCACTTCCAGCAGCACGTGTCCTTCACCAGCCAACCCCTTCTCGATTATGGCGGCGAGGGCGGCTAACTGCTCAGTCACTGCGGCGGGCGCTTGGAAATCGCGGAGCGAGAGGCCGTGGGCGTCGAAGCTCCATTCCTGCGTAACTTCGCCCTGGTCAAGTAGCCGAATTTCCACCTCGACCTCTTCCGCGCCGACACGGTTACGCCACAGGAAGCGACCATTGGCCAGGTTGGCAGCGTAACGGCGTGCCAACTCGGTGAATCCCTGCTCGGCGACGTATTGCTGTACGGTCATCTGCAACCGCTCCTGATAGTCGGCATTGTTGCAGGCGGAGGGGACGCCGGCCCCGCCGAGGACCCGCAAAGTGAAGCGGGCCCGGAGCGTATCACGGTCGTTGGGAAGGGTGGCTACGTCCACGGTCTGGAGATTCGGAGCCTGAATCGAGGCATCCAGCTTGGCCGGGTCCTGCTCTTTGGTCTTGAGGCGGTTGGAGATAGTGCCCCGTATCGATTTCTCCCGCACGGTCACCGCCGGCCAGTCGGCGCCGTTGCTCCGGTCATCCCATCGGCCTGCACTGAAAAGGGCGTCCGAGGGGTCGAGTTTGCGTTCGAAGGCGAGGACGGAAGCGGTTTTCAAATCGGTCTCGGCCATGCATGGTTCTCCTTATGCGATGCTTTCTGCGGTGCTTTCCAATGCCACGTAATGATTGATGCAGCGGTAGAGGCCCTGTTCCGGGTCGGAATCGGTGTGCCACAGCAGCTGATCCACCCGATTCAGCCGGTGCGGCCCGACCCACTCGCCGAGGGAATAGAGGCTTTCGACGAAGCGAAAAGGGGTCGAGTCGTCCCGGGCGTTTCTGACCGTTCCTGGCACTTGAAGTGGTGTCAGGGCAGCGTAGCCAACAGGAACCGGGGCCAGCCAACCGGCGGTTCTCCGGATCCCCCATTGTGGTTCCCCTGGCTTGTCCGGGTTGGGCTGATCGGGCTCATAATTGAGTCGTGTCAAATCGAGCAACGCATCAAGGGCTGTGGCTGTCGGTCGAGTTTCTCTCAGCTCATCGAGATGCTGCGCAAGTCGGTCCTCGCGTTGGACCAGCGCAAACCCAGGCAGGAGCTGGCGGCGGAATTTTCGAAACTCCTCTCGCTGACTGGCTAGGTCTTCGGACAGGGGAACCCATCGGGCAGTGAAGCGTTTCCCCGGCCGCTGTGGGAGAACGCTGCCACCGGCGATCCGCATCGAGCTCACGGCGGCCATCACGGCCTCGGCGAGTCGTTCGCCTTTGCGGATAGAGAAATAGTCCCGAACGGCGATCACGAGGCTGACCTCCAGATGGGCCCGCCCCTCCTCGACCAGGGCCTGGGTGGAACCGTCCTTACCTACGGGGTTGCGCGTCAGCCGAAATACCTGGGTCCGCTTGCCGGGCGGCCGAAACACCTGGGGCTCGAATCCGTGGCAGACGATGCCCACGCCCCGGAAACCCCGCTCCAGTTGGTCGGCAAAGTGCCGTTCCAGTGCATGCACAAAGCCCGTGAAGGCGGTGGGCGAGGGAAATCCCCAGGTCAACGGGCCGGAAATCGCGTTGGCGTTCTGCACGCGCAGGCGCGGTAGCAGCAAAAGGGCGGTAGCGTCCGTCATGTATCGAGCTCCCGGCGCATGGCGTCCATCTCCTTCTCCAGTACCGATTGCCACTCCGCAGCCTCGGCGGAACCCATCGGGGTTCGGGTCGAGGTAAGGTGGGCATTGAGCCAGTTCGCAAAGCGGCGGCCGATTTCCTCCCGCCAGTCCCCGGCGGCGCACCGCTCGGCAAAGGCCTCGTCGAACTCGGCGCGTGCTGGGTCGAGCCAGCATTGCTCGTCCATGTTGAGGAGGCAGGCTTCGTCCTGAGACCAGCCTGGCTCCAGGCCGTGGAGCTCGGCCGCATAGAGTAGAACTTCATCCCGCAGTTGATTGATCAGCTCGGCACGGGTGCGGCGTATCCGGATGTTGGTTCCGACCTCCTGAACTCGGGCGAGAAAATCGCGAAGGACGTAATGTAGACGGCGAACACCGGGCCGCCAATCAAGAGGGCGGCCGAAAATCGTTTTGGTACGCGATGGCCGCCGCACAGGAGCCGACTGCCAGAGCGGTGGTACCGATGCCAGCAGATAGTTCTCGCCGTAGCGCTCGCTGTTGAGTTGGCTAATGTTCTGGGGTTTGGTCCCGCCGAAATTTTGGATAGCCAGACCAGGATATTCCCTGAAACCGTCAGGGTGTGCCTCGCGATTCCGATAGGCCTGCCGAGCGGCCTTGGCCTCTTCAGAGAAGCGGTCATGCCGGATTTCGCGCCATACCCGGTGGATTAGTGAGGTGGGAAACAGCGGCGCGAGCAGGTGATAGCCGCCCGCCTCCAACGGC
>Ga0102944_1001583_pt1 | contig 14890 bp, 14 predicted proteins | sample SalPonD_shore_MG_FD_78172 | JGI IMG/M metagenome (GOLD analysis project Ga0102944, IMG submission 78172) | Salt pond soil microbial communities from South San Francisco under conditions of wetland restoration - Salt Pond MetaG... | ecosystem: Environmental > Aquatic > Marine > Intertidal zone >...
GGTATAATGCAATTTCTAAATAATTAAACTATTCGAAATGCTAAAGATTTTCGTTGAATTTTTACCGATTTATTATAATAATTAACTTTTTGTAAGGTTTTAAATTGAAATAAATTATATTAAATTCATATTAAATTGTAAGGTAAATAAAGTGTCAAACGAGAAAACCGATATTTACAAACAGTTGCAAGCACATCTTGAGGAAATGCCTATAGGAATGCCCCCAGTGAAATCGGGATCAGGGCTACGCTTGCTAAAAACTCTTTTTACTCCTGAAGAAGCAGAAATTGCGATGTTTTTACGATTTGGTTGGCATAGAGATCTTGAGCCTTTGGATGTAATTTATGAAAGAGCAAAAGAAAGCGGTATCTCTCTGGAAAAATTGGAAGAAAGTCTGGATAAAATGGTTAAAAAAGGTCTAATTATGTATAAAAGGGAGAATAATAAAAAATTTTATGGAAATGCGGCATTAATGGTTGGAATGTTCGAGTTTCAAGTCAATAAATTAAAACCTGAATTTATTGAAGACTTTCATCAGTATTTTGATGAAGGCTGGCTCCCTGAAGCATTAAAACTGAAAGCTGCCCAATTACGTACCATTCCTGTAGAACAAAGTATTCAACATGATATAACTGTAAGCAAATTTGATGACTTGGAACGCTTAATCGAAACAACAGATGGACCTTATTCTGTAGCAAATTGCGTCTGTCGACAATTGAAGGATATGGAAGGTGAACCCTGTAAAGCAACCTCACGAAGAGAAATTTGTTTACAATTTGGTTATGCAGCTGAAATGTATATAGAGCAGGGTAATGGGCGTGAAATAACTAAAGAGGAGGCTCTCGAAATACTCAGGAAAAGTGAAGAAGAGGGACTAGTTTTGGAACCAGATAATTCTCAAGAATTAAATTTTATCTGCTCCTGTTGCGGATGTTGTTGCGAAAATTTAACAAGGATGAAAATGTTCCCAAATCCTGGCAATTTTACTGTCACCAATTATTATGCCAAAGTTGATAAAGATCTATGCGTAGGATGCGGAACTTGTGTGGATATATGTCCAATGGACGCGATTGAACTTGAAGATGATATTTCTTCGATTAGTAAGAAGCGTTGTATTGGATGCGGAAATTGTTCGGCGAAATGCCCTCAAGATGCCATCAGTCTCGAAAAAAGAGAACGGCAATTCACTCCATTTCCCACGATGGATGATTTATTTGATAAGGTACTTGAACGTAAGAAAAGGCTTAAGAGTAAGAAATTAAAAAATTAAAAAACTATTAGCTTTTAATCTATATATCCAATTTCTTAAATATTTTAGATTGATTTAAGTCAGCTCAATCATTTCTTTAATGGATTCTAAAGCGAGCTTTTCGGCTGTATTAATTTTTACTATTTTTTTTTCATAATAATGAGGATTTATCTTTGACTTCTCTATTTCTTTATGTAAATTAAAGAAATGTTTTTCTGATTCAAGCTCCATCGTATATACGTGTTCGCGAGAAGTAGCATCACTCATTTTTACAAAGCATCCATGATCATGAAACCGGTGCGATATTGCTGGAAAATAAGTATCCCATAGTAAGTCATCTAATTTATGATAGACTTTTTTAGCCAGGCGTTCACAATAAGGTTTACTTCTTTCACTATAACAGAAATAAAAAGATAATTTATCCTTATTTTTGGCATAGAAATCCTCTAATTTTTCATGTACCGTTTCTATTTGCTTCATTGATAAATTAATATGACTATGATCGGCTGAGGGAGTACATTTATAAAATAATGGCGTTCTATAATAGGGAATATCATAGAGTTTAATAATATTAAAAAGGATCCCTTCTTTTAACCAATGATCGAACTTATAAGTGATAGATTTTTCTTCAAGATTATTAACCAAATGTCCTAGATATCTCTCGAAAAGGGAGGTTTCATGGAAATCCAAGAGTAAAATTTTAATGGAATGGTTATTCCAGTATTTTTCTATAACAGATCTTACAAATTTTGCATGAGGCGGGATGGGATATCCTACGCTGTCATCTTTACTAAGCGGTGATTCTGGAGCAAATGTTCTACGCCAATACCTATTAAGATTCGTACCATTTTTTAAGTAATACCCAGATTTATTATTTCTGCTAGGATTGAGAAATCCATAGGGATTCATAAGCGGGAAAAAGATCAAATCTTGATTTGATTGTAAAATCTTTTCAATGGGAATCTCTTCATCAATAAGGTATTCAAAAAATAATAGTGTACCAAAAAGGCCATTATATTCATTATGCTGAGCTCCAATAAAGACCTTAAGAAAATTTACCTTCTCAAAATTGTCATTTCTACATAAAATGCAAGGTAAAGGACCCTCTGGGGTTTGAAACTGTTTATATTCAACATTCTCTAATTTGGAGAAACTCTCAAACTTTTTGAGCAGGTTAATAAATAATTGCTTTCGTTTTGTAATATCTAATAATAATTTTAAAGTTTGTAAATCCATTTTCCTCAAAAACTTAATATTGCGTATTTTGACCAATAATTTGATTCCATTTAGAAAAATTTATGATTTTTTTATAGTTTTCTACTATGCTTTTAAAGATAATACAAGAATTACAGAAAATATCTACGAAATGATCTATTTCAAGGTTTAACATTTCCGATGCCTTCTCTGATAGTCCTAATCCTCTCTCGACTTCAATTTTACCATCATATCCTGAGAGGTTAACGACGAATTCTTCTTTTTTTATACCACTAACATAGGCACCTCGTGCTATTCTTGCTAATCCGCCAATTGGAATTATTTTTCTGCCTATTTGAGAAAGATAAATTCTTAAATCATAAGCACGTTTCCCACCATTCCAATCTATCAAGGAAAAATCTGCCATTTCTTGAAGAGTATATGGATAAGGATCTCTATTTTTCATAAATTTAGCAAAAAATTCCTTATTGCTTTGGGAAATAATCCTTTTAATTTTTGAGGTATTTTGCTTAATTTTATCGGGGAAAATAGGCATTACCCCAGCGCCGCCCGAACCAGCATGAGGTTTAATAACGAAAGGTCTATTATATTGTTGAATCGCTAATTGAATCTTGTCTATAAGATCTTTTTCATTAAAAGCTCTTGTAAATAGAAATTTCGCTATATTATATTGTTCTAATATATCATTGACATAATGTTTTGCCAAATAAGATAATGCTTTATCATCTGTAGTTAAATACACTGGATTAATAATAATAGTATTAATTTTTTTAAAATCTTCTTGTATTAATTTATTAAACTTAGGATCTTCAATACGTCGAGCAATCCCATCTCCTATTAAAACATCAACATTATCTTTCTTAAATTTCACCCAATTATTTTCAAAAAAGAGCGTTGAAGATAATTGCTTATAATCGGCGATTAAAAAAGCTATATCGCAACTAAAATTCGAATTATATGTATATATATTGAATACTTTTGCTTTTAATCCCTTTTGCTTGATTCTTTCCCGTAAATAATTTATGAGAATCGCTTTTTCATGAATCAAACCATCATTAATTGGGCCCCCTACAAGAATAAGTATTTTATTGTATTTTTGTTCGCTTCTTTCAATGGCTTGTCTTACGGCTCCGAAATACCCCTCATATACCAATTTTTGTTGATCTTTTGTTAAAATGGACAATCCTCGATTGCTCGCTCCATTAGTTTCCAGTAAAAAATAATCTAAATGATCATTATGAGGACGCACCATAAAATCAATACTTCCCGAGTAGAAGGATTTTGTATCGTCAATTCTGTTTTGGTTTTGAGTTTCCATTAATTTTAATGCTTTTTCTCGTATTTTAACTGTAAAAGCTTCTTCTTGAGAAGCCCATAATCTTGAAAGCGGTTCTAAGTTTAATCCTAATGAGTTACCTAAGATTACTAAATCTAAATCCGAATTAGTCAACGGATCTTTTTGCATTACTTGTACGAATCTTGTAAGTAACTCTTTACTCATAGTTTATTTACATCCTTTTCATTTGTTTTCCTAAATTTTTAGGTGTTTTTATTTAACTTCAGGTTTAATTATCGTATTATTATAATGTATAAGACACTAATAAATTGTGAATTTATCTAAAGTAGAAAAGATAAAAAGTATATTAAAGATAGAGGTATCCTTGGTGGTTACCCTTTGTACTCAAGCGTAGGCTCCCCACAAGAACTTTTTTAATTTTTAATTGTGCCTTATAACTCAAATCGGAGAAAATAAGAAAGTAATCCTTTTCCAAATCAATAGAAAATAAAAGTCCAATATTAATCATCTTAGAATTTTCATCCAAAAGGGAAATAAGGACATAATGGTATGGTAATGTGATAAGATTTTTCAAATCAATTTCTCTCTCAATAATTTTATTATTTTCTTTATCATATTCATTTTTTACAAATTTAATCTCATCTAAAGGAATAGTAATTTTTTGAAAATCTGCTAAAACTTTGGAAAAGCGGCTCTGTCTCAAGAATCTTCTATCTTCTTTATCTTTATCATAATAATATTCATTTTCCTTTTTAATTAAAAACAATTCTCTTTGTTTTTCGGACTTTATTTTTTTCTCAATAAGTTTTAATTCTTCTATATCATCATCATGAAACGCAATAACAATATCTGGATCTATTGTTTTTATAAAAAATGTTTTATAAATAACTCCTGCCTCTGATTTAATCCATCCGTCTGTATCAATTAAAATGAAATTACTATCTTGATTTTTTTCTATAAAATCATTTATTAAGTTTCTTGTGGCATGAGAAACTATAAATTTGAGATTTTCTTTGGGATAAGTCGCGCCAATAAATTTCGTAAATTCTGGTTCAATATCCTCACCTGAAATTATTGACCTTCCAATTGATCCAATATTAATTGTGGTGGGGATATACATTATTTGTTGTCCGAGATCGGAATCAAGATATCCTCCAGTTAATCCTTCTCTTTTAAAACTATTTGCGAGATATTTTATAAGTGTTGTTTTTCCATGACTTAGACCAAGCACCATTATTTTTATAGGATGATTTACCTTATTCTTTTCAATATATTTCAAAATAACATCCTTAATTTCGATCCATTCTTTTGAGATTGAATTTTCTTCGATTATTTCCAGATTTTCATCGGGATTGCTAGTATATATCTCTAATTTAGAATCTTCCAATGCATACACAGGATATTGATTCGCACTTGGAATTATTAATTCTGAATCTTTCGATTCCTCACCTTCACCGCTTCCAATTTGATCAGATGTTATGAGTTTTCCAAAAACTTCAACTTGACCTTCTAAAATACTTAGTCTTGTCGGGCCTTTAACTATTAGAGTGTTCCCCTTATGTAATTCTTTAATCATATAATTACCGTCTTTAGTATAATATTATAAAATACTTTTATTTATTGGTCTCATAAAATTTCATATTCTTAAATTCCATATTTCAAATTTTTTTTTAAATCCTACCTTAGTGAAAAGTTTTTCTGCCGCTTTATTCATATCGGACTTTAATGCTAATCGGATGGAGTCTACATGATTTCTTTTAAAATAATCTATAGCATGATGTATTAATGATTCTCCAATTCCGGAGCGTCTTTTTTCTTCTCTCACTATTAAATTAGATAAATATCCAAACCGGAGCCCATTGTCCGATTTTTCTATAGAACAATTAGCCATACCCAGAACTTGATTTGTATTTTTATCGAATGCGACCATTACTTCGCTATTTGTATTTCTTCTCATATGTTGCTCTAGACTACTTCTCCATCGTTCCTCATCGAAGTTTTGTCCTTTTATTTCACAGAGTTTTTTCATTAATTGGGTAATCTCCTCAATGTCGCGCTCTGTAAATTCACGTATAATCATAGCAACATATTATTAACTTTAGTTATTATTAATTTAAATTAAAGAATTAATAAATATTTATGTGAATACGATTGGGAATTGTCGTTATTTTGTTATTAAGAGCCAATTTATGCGTATTCATCATCTAATCATTGATCTTTCAATCTTCTACTTAGTTTTTTATTTTAGAGAATTTTATTGAGAAATTTTATCAATTCTTGAATAATTACATTATGGTCTGGACTTTTTAAAATGGGATGATCTTGGTGTTCTAACCACACTTTCCGTTTTATTGTAGAATTAACGCTTTCAATTATGGTATCCATACTGGAGGTTTTAATAACTTCATCCAATCTACCTTGGAATGCAATTATGGGGCATTTTATTTTAGGGAGAGCCTTGTTCATCTCTTTTATTAATGTTTTTATTTTGGGAGCGATATTTAATGGAATTTTATCGTAACCAACCCACTGGCCGTCAGTATCCTCTTTAAGTTGTTCAGAATCCACAGGATAATATTTTAGAAATATTTTAAAAAGGGGTACTAATTTATGGACAAAACCTTTAAGACCCGTGGGAGTGCTTATAGTAAAAATGCAATCAAAATTATGCTGTGCTGCTAAAATTAACGTTAAAACTCCGCCCATTGAATGTCCTCCAACAATTATCTTATCACATTTATTTCTTAATTCAGCAATTTCTTGTTCTAAAAAAGACTTCCATTCATCTAATGAAGTAGTTCTTAAATCCTCCGGTGATGTCCCATAGCCGGGTAATAGAGGAACTTTTATAGTGAATCCCTCTCTTTTATGCAACTCTTCGGCTAAAGGTTTTAGGTCCGCTGCTGTTCCTCCCCCCCCACCATGAATTGCGAGAATACCAATTTGATTACCCTCAAAATAAAAGAGTCCCGCTCCGTTCATTATTTTTGAATTCTCCATATTTGCAACCTAAATTAATCGTATAATATATTCAAACTCAATAATTAATAAATCAATTAATTTACATTATTTATTAGATTTTCTATTATAAAATAAACTTATATATACGAGAAGAAAGCAAATGGAAAAATGGAAAGATATTTACTCCAATTTAAATAAATATTTACTCTTGGCGACTTATCCAGTAGGGATAAAACTCTTAAAAGATGAAAGCGAATTTGAACAATTTAATTATTTAAAACGACCAGAAGAAAAAATAGCCTTATGTCAGATATTTAGTTATTCGCGATATTATGGGTGGACTATGGGATGCACTAAGGAGGATAATATATGTCCTTTAGCGAATATTTCATTAGGGTTTGAAAAGCCGTATCCATTATATGAAGAGGGTGCATTTTTCATAGGAAGATATAATGCGACGAAAGAAGGCGCTAAAAAAACCACAGCTACTATCCCTTTAATAGAAGAGCACAAATACTCTGCGATTGTTTCTGGTGCCCTTCATCGGGTTGATTATGATCCTGATATTATAATGATCTGGGGAAATACTGCCCAAATAATGAGATTAATTCAAGCTTCATTATGGAAAGAAGGGGGACGATTTTATATGTCAACATTTTGCGATGGAGTATGCGCAGACATCATTTCAGAGGTGTATATAACTAATAAAATGCAAGTGGCGTTTCCATGCCTAGGAGATAGACGATTTGGTCTCGCAAAAGATTCGGATTTAATCGCTTCCATTCCGAAAGATCTAATTGGGGAGATTTTGGAAGGGTTAGAAAAAACACATAAAGGAGGCACAAGATTTCCCATCCCTTATCAAATGTGTACTCCAAAATATTTCGTGAAACTTAAAAAGCAATTAGATAAAGTGAAATATAAATAAATTTTTATTATTTATTTTTTAAAGAGATAATTATAAATTTTTGTACACTTCTTTATTTCTATATTATTTGTTATTTAGCAAATAAAAAGTCGAAGAATATGGAAAGAAAATCAAAATTAATAATATCAGTTATTATTGTAGGTTCTTTTATTTTTGCATCCTGTTTTATTTATTTATATCTGAATTATAATTCTATGAGGAATGACTCTGAAGATGCTTATCCCTATTATTATCTCTTGCTTAATCCCATTGAAGAGAGTAGTATGCCTCAAGGAATTAGATTAACAGTTATAGACGGGTTAAATAATTCCATTGGAATTTCCTGGTTTACCACTAAAAATGCATCAAACCCAGAAGTCGAATATTCTTTAAATTCTGATTTCTCAGATAGCAATTCTATAGATGCTAATGTTTCCTATATATCTACTTTCTTTATTTATCATGCTAAACTAAGTGATTTACAGTCCAATAAGACATATTTTTATCAAGTTAGTTCAGATATTACAACTAAAAGAGAAATCATGAATTTTACGACGCTGGCCACGAGTTCAAATAATACCAAATTTTTAGTCTACGGAGATAGCAGAACCCAGAGGACAGTAAGAAATATGTTGGGGCAAAAATTTATGGAGAATTTTACAAATTATTTTGATTTTTCTATCCATACGGGAGATATCGTACATCACGGAAGTATTCAAGACGAATGGAATAACTATTTTATCGATATGGAAGTGGTTTATGGGTATAAACAAGGTGTATTTGTAGAAGGCAATCATGAACAAGGAAGTAGCACTAAAATGTATGATAATTTACTAATGAATTCCACAGCCGATAATAGATATTATGCTTTCAGTTATAACGATATCGGATTCATTATTCTTAATTCAAATGCTGCTGCTGTCGATGATGATACACAAACTGATTGGTTAAATGAGACCTTATTTGATTTTTCTCAAAAAAATTTGTTTAATTTCGTCTACTTACATCATCCATTATTACATTCCAGAATTGATCCATATTTTCAGGAGAAATTGAGCCCTTTATTTGATAAATATAATGCATCTATTATTTTTTGCGGGCATAATCATCATTATGAAAGAAGTTTTCCTATGATTAATTCTACTAGTTTAGAATATAATAATACTGAGAAATATAATTATTCTGAACTTACAGATCCCATTTATATAGTTACTGGTGGTGCGGGTGCTCCCTTATACGGTTTTGATCATGATAATTTTACTGCCGCTAGGGAGAAAGCATATCATTTTGTTATAGTTGAAGTTGAAAAAGAATTAAATAAAACTGAAATATCTCTTGAAGCGTATGGAATGCCCGAAAATTTTGGCCCACTTCAACTTATTGATAATATAACAATTACCAATTTTAATTAAAAATATTAAGTTAGAATTTAGGAATTTTGAAGTTCTTCAAAACAGGGAATGCATACTTGCTTTCCATCAAATTTTTTAATTCTTGTACTCATCGTTGGATCTCCGCAGTTCTCACAAATTAGAGACTCATGAATTTGCGCTCTTTTTGGTGGATTAAATTCTACTTTCTCAATCTTAAAGATATCTTCCGGATTTGATTTCAATAATTTTTCTATGCGTTCTTCCCTGGTGAATTTATCATGTGAATATGGTTCGGCTTTTAAAGAAAGTTTCACGGCTGTTTCTCTATCTCTGTTATAAAAGGTATAATTATTTTTCCCATAATCCTTAAACACAAGATTTCCTTTCCCGAATGTGGTTGCTAAAAGTGCTTGAATTCCATCAACGCTGCAATTATCATTTTCTACGACTGCTACTAATTCTTCGTCCGTAGAAAAATCATTTCCATGCTCTAGAATATATTTAGATACTAAAACACCGAAAGCCACTCCAGGACACCTATGTCCATGAAATTCTACTGCCTTTTCCATTAATTCTTTTGTTTGGGCCATCTTATGTATTATTTCTAATCTTCTATTAAATATTTTTTCCCTTAAAATTATTAATAGGACTTTTATAACTGAATTATTTAATCAATACCAAATTGGAATTAATTTCTATGAGTAAAAATGTTTCATTTTCGATTTTTTGAGAGAGAATTCTTTTTCTCTTATCTTTTTATATAGTTCAAAAAAATATAGATCCAAAAGATATTCCTAAAAAAAATAAGACAAATGATATATTTATAAACTTAAGGTAACTTAAATCATTCCATTAAAAACAAAATTTAATCATAATGGCTGAAAAAGAATATAAATTTCTCACTGATGCAATGTTTGGAAAATTAACGGTATTGTTACGAATATTTGGCTATGATACCGTGTATGCGAATGATTTATATAAGTTAGATTTACCTATATCACATTTTTTCCCAAATCCCCTTCCAAATCCTATTCCAGATGAAATTCTTTTAAATTATGCTAAATTAACGAATAGAATCGTGTTAACTAAAGATTATCCTTTTTATAAAAAAAACATACATAAGATTTTTTTCTTGGAAGGAAAAGGGGTCTATAATTATTTAAAGCAACTCAAAAAGGAGTTTGGATTAAATTATAAATTTGAGATGGAAAAAGCGAGATGTTCCACATGTAATGCTCCCATAAAAAGAGTTTCTGAGAAAGAAAAAATAAAAGAATATGTAAAAGGATCGACATACAGCCACTATGACAATTTTTTTCAGTGTTTTAATCCAAAATGCAAGAAAGTTTTTTGGAATGGTCCTCATATTAAAGATATTAAGAGAAAATTAAAGAAAAATCATCTTGATCTATAATTAACAGTAGTTTGTAAAATTGTATTTATAGCACCTAATTAAGATAAAAATAGGTATATCACTATCAAATGAAGATAATTAGCTTATTACTTTTTCTTAAAATGAGCTTCTTTTATTTCTGTAAATTGTTGTTTCGCTCTCTCAGCATCTTCTAAGCAATTTCCTTTGGTATACATGGAATAAGCTTGATTTAATAATTCGAGTGCTTTTCGATATTCCTTATTAGAAATGTGATTTTTGGACAACTCCATTAAATTATCTCCCTTTTTTTTGTAAAATTCAATCCATTGGCTTGATGTATCTGTATCTTTACTCATAACATTCTATTTCTCCTAAAATTTTAGCTTGTTAAAATATTATTTTAGCTCTATATTATTATTTATGATACTCAACATTTTAAAATTATTTAAAATGCGAAAGCTTCTCATTCTGATTATACTAAAACTTATTTTTATAATTATTGTTTTTAATTTTTTTTTTAAGAATTGGAATCTGATAATTTTATAAATATTCAAATAATAATTTCCATAGAAATAGAATATTAAATAATAATATTAGGTGGAAAAATATGAAAGTATGGCTATTACACGATACTAAATTTGGGAATGGAAAAAAATTAGCCGAATTTCTTGGAAATGAATTTCCCAAAGAAAATGAAATTAAGGTAGGAGATGTGAAAAAGGTTTCTCCATTATCAGTCGCCGAGGAAAATCCAGATGTAATTGTTTTAGGAGGCGCAATTCGGATGTTTAGAGGTGCTTCAGCTCCTAAAAAATGGTTAAAGAAATTAAATAAGGAATTAGAACGGTCTAAAAATAAAATTCAGTATGGAACTGCATTTTTAACTCATGGACTACCTACAGATAAAATTCAAGGCTTTGGAAAGCGATTCTTAAAAAAAATGGAAAAAGCTTCAATGATTGAAAAAACTTTTCCTACAATATTAACTACTCAAGTTGAGACGACAAAGGGACCTATCTTGAAGGAAGAAATGGAAAAGGCGAAAGAGTATATATATAATTTTATAGATTGGATTCAGAAATAATTTTAATTATAGGAATTGTACATTAAGTGTTAATTTTAAAATTGAATAAAAAGATTCTAATTCTTATTTATTTTTAATATTTTTTTCCCGAAAGCTTTCCATATTAATGACTTTATGGGATAAGCGTGCTTTATCTGCAGCAAATGCCATAATATGACTTTCCAAAACTTCTTTCGCATCAGTTAAAGGATTCTTAGATTCCGTGGTGAGATCCTGAATAAATGCTTCTAATAATTGATAATCGCCGCCTCCATGCTGAGCTCCAGTTACATCTAAGTCTTTTTCATAGATGATCTCTTCTTTTCCATCGAGAGGATCCAAAAAAGTTAATTTTTCTCCATATGCCATAAATTCTCCAATAAGAGTCCCTTTTTCTCCATCTATTCGTAATGTCCTTCCTTCATAGGGGCTGAATCCGTGTACGCATAAATTTGCTGTACTTCCATTTTCGAATTTGATGTTAACTAACTGATGATCAACCACATTATTATCAGCCTGATATACGCACCTTCCATAGGGATTAGTTTTTAGAATTCTCCTCTTAGCCTCATCAGAGTAATCTTCTGGCTCATTCTCATAGAGATAATTGACCGGCCAATCCCTCCAATATCTTAAGCGTTTTAATAGTGAAATGAATTTGGAAAGAAAGGTTAATAATTTCAAATGGTTCTTTCTTAAGTTTACGATGAATTTATAGAATCCTCTATTACTTTTATTAACTATTTGGATTATGGGCTCAATATCAATATAAATTCGTGGCGCATAATATAAGCATATATCTTCTATGGGACAGCCCTCTATGCAATATTTGGGTGCTCCCTCCGGAGCGTTTTCTTTTGTGAAATGAATCAAGTCTCCGGTGGAGGAAATCTCTTTAGGTAAGGATCCCATGAACCAATATAGTAGATCTAAATCATGACAACACTTCGCTAATATCATTGGTGAAGATTTATCTCTATTTGCCCAGTTACCTCGTACATATGAATGAGCAAAATGATAATAAGCAACATTCTCTCTCTGAGTAATATTGATTACTTTTCCCAATCTGCCACTCTTTATTGTTTGAATTACTTTTTGAAAAAAATCTGTATAGCGAAGAACGTGGCATACACCTAAAACTCTGCCTGTTACTTCAGCTTTTCGTACAATTTTAATACAATCTTCTAAGGTATGAGCCATAGGCTTTTCCAATAATACATCATAGCTTTTTTCTAATGCCATTAAGGTGGGTTCGAGATGCATTTGGTCAGGGGTACAAATAACTACAATATCTGCGAATCTTTCTCTATTTAACAGATCCTTCCAGTCCGCGGATGTATTTTGAGAATTAATTTTATGATCCTTAGCAAATTTTTCTCTTCTGCGATCTAATGGTTCTGCTACTGCTATAAAATTAAGTTTTTCGGGATTTTCGAGCGCATATCCTCCATACGTCACACCTCTATTACCGGCTCCAATTAAAATCGCACGTATAGGTTTTTTCATGATTTATACACCTTAGTTATGAATAAGAAAGATTAATAATATCTTTTCAGAATAAATCTCTCTTAAAAATTATAATATTTTCCAATATCCTGGTACTCAAACTCCCCGAGCTTTCGAGTATTTACCACTCTTAAGAAACGATTATACATTTTCCAGGTAAATTTTAGTTTTTTCTGTGATTGATAAATCTTTAGCCATTCCAATAATTTCTCTTGAAGATCTTCAGAAATTTCTATTTCTCTCTGTTTCCTTTTCGAATCGTCTTTGAATTTCCCATAAGAGGGAATGAAATAGACCCAGAACTTTGCATCTTTTAAGTTTAATTCTTGAGCAACTTTTATCGCAATATCATGAGTTGCTTGATGATCTCTATGAGCATTATTATCACTCGGCAGAACAATGATATCAGCATCCTTAATCAATGGTTTTACTTTTTCAACGGCATCATTTACATATTTCGGTCCTTCTGCGTCGTGAAACTCTAATAAAAAGTGCTTTTCTCTTGGAATTCCTAAGAATTTCGCAGCTTCTTTAGCTTCATTAATTCGCATCTCAGCCACTTCATCTTCAGTCATAGCTTTTGCTTCGTTAGTTAAGGAGTCTTTCATTTCTCTATAGCAAGCCCTGCCATCTGTGACTGTTATAATACTAATATCATGTCCTTTCTCAATCCAATCAAATATAGCGTGCCCCACACCGAAGAGCAAATCATCAGGGTGCGGTTCAAATATCACAATTTTCATATTAATTCAACAAATATTATTTTGGTCTAGAAGGTTAAATAAATTTTGCATTTATTCAGAAATTATTTAGAAAAAGCAAACTTATTATAAAAATCCCATAATTTTTATTATTATGTTTTAGTTTCCAATACGTCCGGAATTTTTCCTTGACATAGTAAATGATCTAGCAAAGTTACCGCCGTCATAGCTTCAACAATAACAATTGCTCGTGGCACGATGCAAGGATCATGTCTTCCAGTAAGTTCAAATTCAGTAGTTTCCATTTTTTCAATATTTACGGTTTTTTGCTTCTTTCCGATGGAGGCAGTTGGTTTTACTACAACTTGAAATTCAATGGGCATTCCGATGGAGATCCCTCCAATAATTCCTCCAGAATCATTTTTAGCAGTCTTAATCGTTCCATCTTTTATAATCCAAGGGTCATTATGTTCAGATCCCTTCATTTTTGCGGCTTGAAATCCCGCCCCAAATTCAATACCTTTAACCGCAGGAATGGAAAACATAGCATGGCTAATTGTCGATTCTAGGCTGTCAAATACAGGACCTCCAATCCCTGCGGGAAAGCCTTTTACAATACATTTAATTATTCCGCCTATTGAATCCTTCTGATTTTTGATTTCTTCAATTAAATTAATCATTTGAGCAGATATATCTTTATCTAAACATCTTACTACTGAACTCTCTCTTTTTTCAACTAAGCTTTCGATATTTTCTATTTCATATTTATTTTCATCTTCAATATTTCCTATACTTTTGGTATAAGCAAAAATAAATATGTTATGTTGTGCCAATATTTGTTTAGCTATTGCACCAGCCATGACAAATCCCGCAGTTATTCTGCCCGAGAATCTTCCAGAACCCCTATAATCTGCATAACCTCTATATCTCTTTAAAATAGAATAATCCACATGGGAAGGGCGCAAATAATTCTTAAACTTCTCGTATTTGGAAGAATCAACATCTTTGTTCTCAATAATCATACAAAGAGGAGCTCCTGTAGTTCTCTTATCAAATACTCCAGAAAGTATTTTTATTTCATCCGATTCTTTTCTAGAAGTGGCTAAATCTGATTGCCCAGGTTTTCTTTTATCGAGTTCTGTTTGAATAAAGTCCCTATTTATTTTCAATCCCGCAGGGACCCCATCAATAACAATTCCAATAATTTTTCCATGACTTTCCCCGAAAGACGTTATCCTAAAAA
>Ga0102944_1001584_pt1 | contig 14889 bp, 15 predicted proteins | sample SalPonD_shore_MG_FD_78172 | JGI IMG/M metagenome (GOLD analysis project Ga0102944, IMG submission 78172) | Salt pond soil microbial communities from South San Francisco under conditions of wetland restoration - Salt Pond MetaG... | ecosystem: Environmental > Aquatic > Marine > Intertidal zone >...
ACCATCGAGACCTCGCGCTCGAAGTCCACGAACGCTTCCAGCACGGCCTCGCTGGTGCCGAGGCTGCCCCAGGCCCGTTCCAGCTCTTCCTCGCCGCGCACCACGACCTGACCCTTGCCGTCGTAGCCGAAGCCGGCGGTCTTCAGTACGGCCGGCAGCCCCAGGCGGCCGGCGGCCTCGCGCAGGGTCTGGAGATCGGTGATGTGCTCGAACGGCGTGGTCGGGAATCCGGCGCCGCTGAGGAAGCGCTTCTCGCGCAGCCGATGCTGGGCGGTGTGCAGGACCCGCCCCGCCGGCCGCACGGGTACGTACTCGCCCACGCACTCGGCCGCCTCATAGGCCACGTTCTCGAACTCGAAGGTGATGACGTCCACTTCCGAGGCGAAAGCCCGCAAGGCCTCGAAGTCGCTGTACTCGGCGTAGACCTCCCGGTCGGCGACCTGGCCGGTGGGCGTCTCCCGGTCGGGCGAGAAGGTATGCACGCGGTAGCCCATGCGGCGGGCGGCGATGGCGAACATCCGGCCCAGCTGGCCGCTGCCCAGCACGCCCAGGGTGGCACCCGGCAGTATCGGCTGGGTCATGGCAGGCTGTCCTCCATGACTTTTTGTGCCTGCTGCTTGCGGAATGTCCTGAGCCGGTCGCGGAGATCCGGCCGCGTGGTGGCCAGCATCGCGACGGCGAACAGGGCCGCGTTGCGGGCGCCCGAAGTGCCGATGGCAAAGGTAGCGGTCGGCACGCCGCCCGGCATCTGAACGATGGAAAGCAGCGAATCGAGCCCGTTCAGCGCCTTGCTCTGCACGGGCACGCCCAGCACCGGAACGGTGGTCTGCGCGGCCACCATGCCGGGCAGATGGGCAGCACCGCCCGCGCCCGCGATGATGGCCTCCAGGCCGCGCTCCTCGGCGGTATGCGCGTACTCCCGCATCCAGTCCGGCGTGCGATGCGCCGAGACGATGCGGCACTCGTGCGGTACCTGGAACTCCTTCAGCAGGGCGTCCGCCTCGCTCATGGTTTCCCAGTCCGAGCGGCTGCCCATGATCACGCCCACCAGGGGGCTATGCTCGTTCATCACTGCTCTCCGCTGCCGGGGAAAACCGCCGAGTCTAGCACCGTTTAGGGGGCGCGATCAGGCTCGGGTGCCGGCCGCAGTGCTTGCGAACGCCAGCAGGTCGTCGACGAAGCGCCGCGGGTCCTCGACGTGCGGCGCATGGCCCGCGTCCGGATAGACGTGCAGGCGGGCATTGGGGATATGCCGCCGCATGTACTCGGCCACCGTCCGGCCATAGTAGCGGCTGAGGGCCCCGAAGACGAGCAGCGTGGGTACGGTCACCGCCGGCAGCAGGTCGCGGTAATCCTTGCCGATGAAGCTCTCCCAGGCACGGATCCAGGGCTCGGGCGGGAGCGCCTCCAGACGCTGGCGCCGGGCCTCCAGGAATATGCGCATGATCCCGGGCCCCGGGCCGCCGCCGTCCGTGATCCGGCTATGGGCGATGAGATCCAGGACGGCCTCGGGGAAGTCGGTGCGCAGGGCCTGCAGATAGCGGCGGTTGTCCGCTTCCGTGAAGCCGCCCCACAGCCCCAGGGGCCAATCGGGCGCGGTGAGCAGCCGCGGAGATTGGTCGATCAGCACGATGCCGCCGATATGGGCCGCGCCGAACTGGCGCAGATGCTCCAGCACGACCATGGCGCCCATGGAATGGCCGGCCACCAGCGGCCGGCGCAGGCCCAGCTGCTCGACGAGCGACCGGAGGTCGCCGGCCATGGGCTCGATGCCGGGATCGACCGGCTCGGCGTGGGGCCGGGCCCGCCAGGTGATGCAGCGGAAATGCCGGCTGAGCCGGGACACGGCGGGCTGCCAATCTTCGGGGCCGGCGGTCCAGCCGTGCAGCAGCACGAGGGCCGGGCCCTCGCCCCGGATCTGCACCTGAATCGGCGTGCCGTCCTCGGCGTGAACGACGAAGTCGGTCATAAACTCGACGGTGAATGCCTCCTGGGAAGGCCGATCATAGCCGGGAACCCGGCATTGATCGATACCGCGTTCAGGGGGGTCCCACCGCCAAGCGCGCCAACGGCATGGTCATTTCCAGTCATGTGATCAATTTCACCGTTCATCCCGGCATCACGCCCTCCGCGGTGCGCTGATCCCCTCGAATAAGGCGACGCTGACCACCATGGCGGCGCCGACCAGCGTACGCGTGTCCGGTATCTCGGACAGTATCACCGCGGCGGCCACGATGCTGATCACCGGCTGCAGGGAGGCCATCAAACCCGCGGTCTTGGCGGGCAGATGTCTCATGCTGCCGGCGAACAGGCTGTGCGCCACGGCCGTGAACACCAGCCCCAGCAGCGCGAGCGCCAGCCAGGAGTTCGGATCGATTTCCGATGGGGACGGCGCGAAGGGCAGCAGGCAGAGCATCACCACGAGCAGCTGATAGGCCATGGCGAGGGAGATCGGGTACTGGCGCAGCCAGCGCCTGTGCAGGATGTTGCGCAGCGTGAACATGGCGGCGGAGAACAGCCCCCATGGCACGCCCGCGACCACCGCGCCTCCGCTCCCTTCCGGGGCGGCGATCAAAGCCACGCCGGAGAACGCCACCAGCGCCAGCGCCAGATCCACCCCGCGCGGCAGGGCGCCGCTGAACAGGGGCTCCACCAGCACCGTCATCACCGGGAAGGTGAACACCGACGCCATGGCCACCGCGACGGTGGAGATCTGGATGGCATGAAACAGCGTCACGAAATGGACGGCGAACAGCGTACCCACCGCGAACATGCGGGCATAGTCGCGCGGTGCGTCCAGGCTGAAGTGGCCGCCCCGCCAGAGCAGGAAGGCCAGCAGGCCCAAGCCGCCGAACACCGCCCGGAAGAAGATGATGCCGGTCGCGTCCAGGGGTACCAGCTTCGCGAACAGCGGCACCAGACCCAGCATGAGAATGGCGCAGACCAGCTCCGCGAGACTGCGATGGGCGGGAGAAAGCGTTGTCGGCATGGCTTCGGATTGCACAAGAAAAACCGGCTGGCAGGAACATGTCAGCCGGTACGGAGCTTGGAAGCGGTTCGTCCGGTCACAAGGGAAGCGCGCCGCGATTCCCTCAGTCGTGGCGCTCCTTCACATAGCTCCCGGGGGCGTCCTCGATGGGCTTGTAACGGTCGCTGCCCACAGCGCTCGCCTCGACCTTGGCACCGCCCTTGTTGGCCAACCAGCGGTGCCAGTCCGGCCACCAGGAGCCTTCGTAGCGCACCGAGTTCTTCAGCCAGGCGTCCGGGTTCGCCGGCAGCTTGCCGGCCTTGGGGTTGGTCCAGTAGCAGTACTTGTTCTTGGCCGGCGGGTTGACGACGCCGGCGATGTGACCGGAGCCGCCCAGGGTGAACTTCACGTTGCTGGAGAGCAGCCGCGCGCCCTCATAGGTGGCGCGCCATGGCGCGATGTGGTCCCGCTCCGTGGAGATGTAGTAGGCCGGCACCTTGACCTTGGACAGGTCGATGGGCACGCCGTCTAGGGTAATGGCACCGGGCTCGCGCAGCTTGTTCTCCTGGTACATGTTCCGCAGGTAGAACGCGTGCATACGGTACGGCATGTTGGTGGCGTCCTGGTTCCAGAACAGCAGGTCGAACGGGAACGGGTCGTCGCCGTGGAGATAGTTGTTGACGAAGAACGACCAGATCAGGTCGTTGTCCCGCAGCATGTTCATGGCGGTGGCCATCTGGTTGCCCTTGAGCACGCCGCGCTGGCTCATCTGCTTTTCCAGCACGTTGAGCTGCTCCTCGTCGATGAACAGCTCCAGGTCGCCCGGCCTCTCGAAATCCAGCAGTGAGACGAAGAACGTGGCGCTGTGCGGCCGGGTGTCGCCCTTGGCGGCGCAGTAGGCCAGGGTGCAGCCGAGCAGCGTGCCGCCCAGGCAGTAGCCCACCATGTTGACCTCGGACTCGCCGGTGATGGCCTCGGCCACGTCCATGGCGGCCAGCGGCCCCTCCAGCATGTAGTCTTCGAACGTCTTCTCCGCCAGCTCCGGGGTGGGGTTGCGCCAGGAGATGACGAACACCGTGTGGCCCTCGTCCACCAGGCCCTTGACGACCGAGTTCTTGGGTTGGAGGTCGAGGATGTAGTACTTGTTGATCCACGGCGGGGTGATGACGATGGGCCGCTTGTAGACCTTCTCCGTCGCCGGCTCGTACTGGATGAGCTGCATCAGCTCGTTCTGATACACCACCTTGCCCGGAGTGACGGCCAGATCCTTGCCCACCTCGAAGGCCTCGGGATGGGTCATGCGGATCCTCAGCTCGCCCTTGCCCCGCTCCAGGTCCTCCAGCAGCTTCTGCAGGCCGTTGAGCAGGTTCTGCCCGCCGGTCTCCATGGTCTTCTGCAGCACTTCCGGGTTCGTGGCCACGAAGTTGGAGGGCGACAGGGCGTTGACGAACTGCCGGGTGTAGAAGTCCACCTTGCGGGCTTCCTTCTCGTCCAGTCCCTCGGCCGTGCGCACCGTGTTGTGGATATAGTCCGCCGTCAGCAGATAGGACTGCTTGATGAAGTCGAACAGCGGGTTCTCCTCCCAGGCGGAGTCCTTGAAGCGCTTGTCGCCGTCGGCCGGCTGGATGACCGGCTCGGACTCCACGCCCATCATGCGCATGGCCGCGTTCTGCATCAGCGCCATGTAGTCCTGCCAGAACGCCATCTGCGCCTGGACCAGGCCCACGGGGTCGGTGATCAGACGGCCGTAGAGGTCCTGGAACAGCCGGCTCATATGCAGGGCGTCGTCCATGGAGATGTTCTCCATGGACTGCTGGCGCGCCAGGAAATCCTGCACCAGCCTCTGGCTCTTGCCGGCAATGTCCACCAGCGAGCGCGACAGCTCGGCCGGATCGTAGTTGTAGGGCTGATTGTCGGATGCGCTCATAGGCTCCTCTCATCGATCCGTGTGACCCGGACGGGTTGCGGGGGCCGGCGGCGCGCCAGTCCGCTCGATGGCGTGAAACGGTACACTTGGAGCATACTGCATGCCCAGATTCAGCGACAAGAAAGCCGCCCCCATTGACTGCCGAAGTGCAGCATTCGCCGCGCTCAGTGCTGGCCGGGCTGCTCGCCGACCCCGGCGTCGACCCGAACGAGGCCCGTGCGCTCGCCGAGCGGCTGGAGCTGGCGCTGCTGCATGCCCCGCCCTCCGACCGGCTGCTCCTGCACCTCACCGCCGAACGCCTCACCCTGGAAGACACCGCGCCGCGCGGGCCGGGCCCGGTGGCCGTGGACTTCGACGACCCCGCCCTGCGCCGCCGCATCCGCCAGGCCACGCCCCGGCGGGAGGCACTGGCCCGGGCAGTGGGGCTGAAAGGCGGAAGCCCGCTGACCGTGGTGGATGCCACCGGGGGACTCGGCCGCGACGCCTTCGTGCTCGCCAGCCTGGGGGCCCGGCTCTACGTGATCGAGCGCCAGCCGGTGGTCTTCGAGCTGCTCGGCGACGGCTGGCGGCGGGCCCTGGACAACCCGCGCACCGCCGAGGCCGCCGGCCGCATGACCCTGATCCACGCGGATGCCGCCGAGTGGCTGCCGGCAGGGCACGGTGGCGATGCCGACACCGTTTACCTCGATCCGATGTACCCGCCGGAGACCAAAGGCGGCGAGGTCAAGAAGGGCATCCGCAGCCTGCAGCGGCTGATCGGCCCCCAGGAGGACGCGAAGCGGCTATTCTCCGCTGCCCGCGCCGCCGCGCCGCGGCGGCTGGTGATAAAGCGCCCGCGCAAGGCGCCACCGCTGGAGCCGGGTCTGGCCCACTTCAGCATCGAGGGGCGTCAGACGCGTTTCGACGTCTACCAGCCGGCGATCGCCGGCGGCTAGCCGCGAACCAGCGGTGAGGCGAGCAGATCCTCCGCCGGCATGGGCGCGCCGTAGAGGTAGCCCTGGAGCCGCGGGCAGCCTTCGGCCGCCATGAACGCCGCCTGCGCCTCGGTCTCGATGCCCTCGGCCACGACCGTAAGCCGGAACTCCCGGGCAATATTGAGGATACTGCGCACCAGCGCGGCGCTGGAGAGGTCGTCGGGCAGGTCGCGGCAGAACGCCCAGTCGATCTTGAGCCCGTCAACGGGAAGGAACCGCAGGTAGGCCAGCGACGAGTAGCCGGTGCCGAAGTCGTCGATGACCACCCGCATGCCGGTGGCCTTCAGAGCGCGGATGAGGTTGGGCATGCGCTCCGGCTCGGCCATCATGCCGCTCTCGGTGATCTCCAGGACGATGCGCCGCGGGTCCACGCCGGCCTCGCGCACGATTTTCTCCAGATCGCCCGGCAGGTCCGGGTAGCCGAGCTGGCGCGCCGAGATGTTCACCGAGGCCGTAATGGGGGGCGCGCCGCTGCGATCCAGCTCCACCAGCCATTCGCAGGTCTGCCGCAGCACCTCCTCCGCCAGCAGGGAGATGAGCTCGCTGCGCTCGGCCACGTCGATGAACTCGTACGGCCCGAGCAGACCGCGGCTCGGGTGCTGCCAGCGCGCCAGGGCCTCCACGGCGCGCAGCCGCCCGGTGGCGCTGTCGACAATGGGCTGGAAGTAGGGAACGATCTCCCGGTTGCGCAGGGCCTGGCGCAGGTCGGTGGACACCTCCACCAGCTTGCGGGCCCACTGGTCCTGCCCCTTGGCGTAGAAGCGCACGCCCTGCCGGGCATGCTCCTTGGCCACCGCCAGCGCGGTCTCGGCGGCCTGCAGCAGCGTGCCCGGATCCTCGCCGTCGTTGGGATAGTGGCTGACGCCGATGGTGACGGTGACGCCGATGCAACGCTCCTCCACGCGAATGGGCGTCTCGAACAGCGCCAGAACATGCTGCGCGGCCCTGGCCCGATCCTCCTGCGAGATGATGCCGTTCAGCATCATCAGGAAGGAATCGCTGGTATGGCGCGCCACCATGTCGCCTTCGGCCACGGCCCCATGCAGCCGGCAGGCGATCTCCCGCAGCACCTGGTCTGCGAGCTGCAGGCCGAGGGATTCGTTAACCGCCCGGAAGTGGTCCACGTCGATCATGAGCACGGTCAGCGGGTTCTCTGGGCACCCCGCGATACGTTCCCGCAGGCTGCGCTCGAAGCGGACCCGGTTGGGCAGCCCGGTCAGCTGGCAGTAGTCCGTCAGCGCCTCCAGGCGCCGCGCGTAGTCGGTCAGGTGACTGACGTCGGAGAACACGGCCACGAAGCCCATGTCCTCCCCGGCCTGCGCGCCGGCGGCGACCACGCGTCCGCGCAGGGTAAGCGGCTCCCCGGCCGCGGTGCGCGAGGGCAGTTCGCCCGCCCAGAAGCCCTGGCGGTCGATGGTGTCCATGATCCGCCGGCGAAGACCCTCATTGCCGGCCAGGGACTCGTAAACGGGCGCCCGCCGGCCGGCCACGTCGGCGAACCGACGTCCGGTAATCACCTCGAAAGCCGGATTCACGTAGAGCACCCGCCAGTCCGGGCTCAGCACCGCGAACGCCTCGGCGGTGTGCTGCAGCGCCAGTGCCGCCAGGCCCTGCCGCTTGCCGGCCCACCATTGATCCGTGATATCGCGGATGACCATGGCGGTGCGCCGATCCCCGGCCGGGTCGCTAAAAACGGCGCTGGAGACCTCCACCCGTGTCCGCCCGCCGTCCGGCTTCAGTGCCCAGATCTGGCCGCGGACCGATCCTTCACGCTCGCGGTGTTCCAGCAGGGCGGCAAGCTCGGGGTCGTCGGCATCGAACAGGGACGCGCGGCCGGTCGCGCGCAGCTCTTGCAGGCTGCGATCCAGAATACGGCAGGCGGCGTCGTTGGCTTCGAACACGCGCCCGTCGGGTGCCGTCAGCAGAATGCCGTCCATGCTGTTCTCGAGGATCAGCCGGTACTGTTCGCGCTGGGATTCGTGCTCGCAGGCGAGGCGGTCCAGAAAGCGGTACATCAGCGGCGCCGTCACCAGGATAAACAGGTATCCGGCCGCCACGTTCCCCAGAAAGCCGTGCAGGTCCGCGCCATCGGGAAAGATCGCAACCATGCCGGCCCCGGTGGCATAGACGACGCCCAGCAGCGCATACAAGAGGGACACGTTGCGCGGTGCCCGCAGGCCCCGCATCGCGGCCGTCGACATTCACCCCCTCCTTAGTCCGCGAACGGCGCGGTCTGGCGGGCATTAGACATGACGCATGCAAACGCGAACTTCGTCACACGTCACAAAATGGGCAACCAGCCTTTCCCAAACCCAGGCAGGGTCAGGCAATAGGGGATTTCCGGGGCAGCCGACGGCAGGCCTCGGGGGACGGGATGTGGACCGGCGGGGGGAGAATAAACGAACCGCGCGGTGGCGGATTGGCGCAGAGGCCGACCGGGGAAAGACCGCTAGCGATCCAGCTTCACCGACCTGCCGTGGGGCGTCCGCAGGTAGGCTTCCACCCAGGCCTGCTTCAGTTCGTCGAGAGCCCCTTCCGAGGCACGGCCCTTGGCGATCAGCAGCGCTTCCAGCGCCGCCAGCCAGTCCCGGTAGTACTGCTCCGGTGCGTCGGCCACGCCCTCTTCGGCGGAGCGCCGGCGCTCGGTGGAGAAGGCCTCACCCCACTCGCGCCAGGAGAATACGCCCTGCTCGTTGAGACAGACGGCCATGGCAAACACCTGGGCCTGCCACGGGGCGCTGAACGGCGGCTGATCCTGCGCGTCAGACGGCATCGAGATAGGACTCCCACAGATCCAGAGTGACACTGTCAACAGCGGAGGCATCGGGGCCCCAAAGCTCCCGCGCGGTGAAACGCACCGCATAGAGGTGCTGGGGACACTCGCCGCGGAAGTGGGCGTTGCTGTCCGGCAGCACGTGGGCCCCGTGATGGCACACCACGACGCCGTTTCGGCCCCGGGCGTAGCGCGGCAGGCGGGTGTGACCCGCCGGGTGACGGTTTACCGTGCGCACGCCGTCACCGGCGGCGAAGCGCGGCTCCGCCTGGATGGTACGCAGCGTGGAGCCGCCCCGGCGGAGCATAGCCCGGGCCGTCTCGGCATCCGGAGGCGCCGCGGCGTCATGCCCGGCGCCCGCTCCCCCCGGCCGGCCGGTGCGCAGTTCGTCCTCGGTCACCAGCCCGGCATCCAGCATCTGCCGGGTGAGCGCGCTCAGCCAGCGCTCGTAGTAGCTCATCTGCAGGTACGCCGCCGGCGGGATCGCCTCGCGCGCGCAGCGAGTGGCGTCCAGGTTCCAGCGCTTCCAGGCGCCCACGGCCAGGGTGACGGCGAGGACCCGGGCTTCCCACTCCGCGTGAAAGACGGGCTCATCCTCCTCGATGGGGATGCGGCCGAAGCCGTGCATCCCGCCCATGTCGTGAATGCCATTCATGGCCGGTCCTCCGGATCGTCGGGGCGCAGCGGGAGCCCGGTGCCGATCATGGAGTCCCGGGTTACCACCTCCGCCAGCGCGGCCTCGTCCCAGCCTTCCGTTCCGGCGGGACGCATCGGGATTACCAGGTAGCGCATCTCCGCCGTGCTGTCCCAGACACGGACCTCCACGTCCGGCGACAGATCCACACCGAACTCCGCCAACACCGCCCGCGGCTCCCGTACCGCCCGCGAGCGGTACGCCTCCGACTTGTACCAGGCCGGCGGCAGGCCCAGCACCGGCCATGGGTAACAGGAGCACAGGGTGCACACGACCATGTTGTGCACTCCCGGCGTGTTCTCCAGCGCCATGATGTGCTCGCCCTGCCGACCCTCGTAGCCCAGATGGGCGATGGCGGCGGTCGCGTCCCGCAGCAGCCAGTTGCGGTAACCCGGATCCACCCAGGCCCGGGCCACGACCTGCGCGCCGTTGCGCGGCCCCACCTGGTTGGCGTAGGTGTCGATAATGGCGTTCAGCGCCTCCGGGTCCACCAGCCTCTTGTCCACCAGCAGGGTTTCCAGGGCCTGCACCCGCAGGGCCGGCTCCGCCGGCACGTGGCTGTGGTCCTCGTGGTGACCGAGATCGCCGTCGCCGTGTTCGTGTGTCACTGTCCCGCTCCTGTCAGTCCCGCAGCATGGGTGCCCGGCCCAGGCGCTGGTATGCGGCACCGAGGCACCGCTCCACCGCCATGCCGATCGCCATCAGCTTCTCTTCCGCCCGCGGTGCCGCCATCAGCATCAGCCCCACCGGCATCCCCGCCCGGTCCAGCCCGGCGGGCAGACTCAGCGCGCAGAGGCCGAACATGCTGGCGATGGAGGTGTTGCGCAGCGCCAACATGTTGATGCGAGGATACGCCCCCTCCGGCTCCAGCTCCGCCAGGGTCGGCGGCGTGATGGCCACGGTGGGCACGGCCAACACGTCTAGCCGCTCGAACAGGGCCTCGGCCTGCCGCCCCAGCTCGGTCAGGCGATGCCGAAGCTGCAGGTATTCCCAGGCGGGTGCCTGGCTGGCGGCCTCCGTGCGCTGGCGCACGTTGGCGTCCAGGCTCTCCAGCCACTCGGGCAGCTCCTCGCGGAGGAAGCGATAGAACTCCGGCGTCGTCAGCCCGCCCTTGCGGAAGTAGCCGAAGGCCTCGTCCAGCCCGGCCATTTCGGCCGCGGCCAGCCGCGCCCCGGCCTGCTCCAGCTCCGACAGCGCCTGCCGCACCGCCTCGGCCACGCCCGGCGAGCAGTCGTCCCAGAAGAGATCCTCGGGGACGCCGATCCGCAGCCCGTCGACGTCGATTTCCGGTACTGCCGCAGTCCGGCCAAGACCTCGCTCGATGGCGCGGAACGCCCAGGCCGAGTCGACCACCGAGCGCGTCAGGATGCCGGGCGTATCGGTCGTGGTGCTGAGCGGCACGATGCCGTCCAGCGGCCAGCGCCCGGCCGTGGTCTTCAGCCCGACCGTCCCGGTCATGCTCGCCGGAATCCGCACTGACCCGGCGGTGTCCGTGCCGAAGGCCAGCAGCGCTGAGCCCTCCACCAGGCTCACTCCGGCGCCGGAGCTGGACCCGCCGGGCACCCGCGGCTCGTCCGTCGCCCAGGGATTGCGCGGCGCGCCCCAGTGCGGATTGGTGCCCAGCCCGCCATAGGCGAACTCCACGGTATGAGTCTTGCCGGTGACTGCCGCCAGCTGCCGCCGCACCGCCTCGATGACGGGCCCCGGCCGCTCCCAACCTTCCGGCAGCGCCCGGGGCGAGCCGGCATAGGTCCGGAACCCGGGCACGCCGTAGAGATCCTTCACCGAAACCGGGATGCCCTGCAGGGGCCCCAGATCCAGCCCCCGGCGGAACGCATCCGCCGCCAGACCGGCCTCAGCCGCCAGTTCATCGTTCCACGCCCGATAGGCGCCGAATGTCTCCGCGTACCGGGCATGCCGCTCGGCGCAGTGCTCCGCCAGCGCCGCAGGGCTCAGGGACTGATCCCGGAAACGGCGGGCCAGCTCGGGCAGGGTGAGGTCGGCAAAGCTTTCCAAATGTATCGCCTCCAGAAACGCACGGCCGGCTCACGCCGGTCTCATGGTGAGCAGTCTAGAACATGATGCGACGGACGGCGTACCGCGTGCGGGAAGGTCCTGACGAGTTGTGCCGGAGCGCTGCCAGTGTCATGTGCATGACTACGATTCTTCCTGGGCGAGCTCCTGCGACGTCCACTCGCCTGCGGCGGTCTTCACCATCATGTCGATGACATGGTCAGCGTCGATCGACAGCGCGTAGCCGTTGATGCGCAAGAATGACGTCCATGGCCACGAAGGCGGTACGCTTGTTTGCGTCATTGAAGGCATGGCCCATGGCGATGGTCATCGCGTAGTGCGCGGCGACTTCCAGGACGTCGTTAACCAGGCCGTAAGCGCGCGACCTGAATCCATTGGCAATCTAAAATGCCTTGTCGAGGCCCGCTTGCTGCAGAACGCCGTTGGCGGTGTGGCGCGACTTGATCTTGCTATCCACAGGGAAGTAACGATTGGAGAGTGGGCTGTACCAGATTTCGTGATCGCCCTTTCCCTGGCGAACCCGATAGCATCCTGCCTGGTTAAGCAGCTTTTCAGCTTCCCTGCAAAGTCGGCCACGCCTTATCCTGTTGCCGGAATCGTGAAATCCTTGCTCCGCTCCGTGACGAGATGAAGCGGGATCCGCTGATCCCCAGCGCGAACCACGCCATTGAGTTCCAGCAGCTCTGGGACAAGGACACGTAGCTTCTGCTCCAACTCGCGTTTTGTCGCTGCCTCGGTCACCAAGCCGGGGACGTCATCGCTGGTGGCCACGTAGACTTCTGCTTCCGCGTCCCAGACAGCCCTTATGTTGTAAACCTTGCGTCCCATATCAATACCCGCGGGCGTGATGAACTCGTACCCCAGGAGTCTACCAACTGGGACCGGCCAAAGACCACGCGGGTTCAGCCCGTTCGCGTGTTGATATTTCGCTGACACGAAAAAGCCCGACACATGGCCGGGCTTCTCGTAACTCACTGACTTGTCTGGTGGCCAGGGAGAGAATCGAACTCCCGACACGGGGATTTTCAAGCCCTTGAGGCGGTCCACTGTGTTGCACAAAAACACGTTATATCAATACGTTGCACCACCCGCGCTCCACTGTACACGGCAATACTCGCCTCTCGTGTCGACACCTGGTTGACGCCTACCGCGACACGCCAGCTATGGTTTTCTATATCAGGACTGATATAATTCCCAACCATCATGAAGGACGTAGAATTCTGGGGCGACAGCGTGGACGTCATCCGGGCCTTCCCGGACTCGGCCCGGCAGCAGGTTGGCTACCAGCTGGACCGCGTACAGCGGGGCGTGCAACCGGACGACTTCAAGCCGATGCGTAGCGTCGGCCAAGGCGTCGAGGAGATCCGGATACGGGAGGAAGGCAACGCCTACCGGGTCATCTACATCGCCCGATTCGAAGATGCGGTTCACGTCCTTCATGCGTTTGAGAAGAAGACCCAGAAGACCGCGCAGCGGGATCTGGACCTGGCGAAGCGCCGACTTAAGGAGCTGCTCGCCAGCAGGAGGCAACGAAGATGACCGATAGCAAGCGATTCAAAAGCGTCTGGGACGCACTGGAAGACACCCCGGAGAAGGCGGAAAACCTGAAGCTCCGCGCCGAGCTTATGAATGCCGTCCGCGAGGTGGTCGACGAGATGGGGCGGTCTCAGGCCGAGGCGGCAAAGCAACTCGGCATCACTCAGCCGCGGCTCAACGATCTGCTCCGGGGTCACATCGACAAATTCAGCCTGGACGCCCTGGTGAATATCCTTGCACGTGCGGGAAAGCATGTGGAGGTTCGCCTTACCAGCACGGCCGCATGATGCTGGATTGCAAGACCTGGCCCTGAAGGCCGAATAGAACAGGTGACGGGGGCGAAATATGACGACAACGCCGGACTTTATCGAGAGCGGCGAACATGCCCGTTTAATCCCGGTCGTAGCCGATACCAACCGGGAGCAACGCACGGCCTCTATCGTCCTCGCCGCGCTCCGCGGTGTATACGAGTTCCGCCAGACCATGCTCGGCTCTCTCGGGGTGCGCGTCGGCAAGCGAGCCGAGTTGTCCGCCTGGACAGAAGTCACATTCAAGCATGATCCCCACAGCAAGAACGGCAAAGCACCGAACAAGCATGAACGCCCGGACGGTCTGCTGGTGCTGGATACTGGGCGCAAGCGATGGACCGCGCTGGTGGAAGCCAAAGTCGGCAACGCAGAGATCGGCGAGTCGCAGCTCACCGATTACATCAAACAGGCAAAGGCCAACAACGTTGACGCGGTTATTACCATAACCAACCAGTTCGTCGCCCTGCCCTCCCATCATCCCGTCAAGCTCCCCAAGAACGTCACCCGCGGCGTGGAGCTGTTTCACTGGTCGTGGATGTACGTGCTGACCCAGGCAACCCTGCTGCTGGAAGACGACGCGATAGCCTCCGAGGATCAACGGTTCATTCTGGAAGAGGTCGTGCGCCACCTCAGCCACGATTCCAGCGGCATATCACGGTTCGACAGCATGAACCGGGAATGGAAGGACGTGGTCGGGAGGGTAAAGAGCGGCGCCACCCTGGCCAGGACGTCCGAGGAAGTGGAAAACACCGTCTCGAGCTGGCACCAGGAGCAACGGGACCTCTGCCTCATCATGAGCCGCAGGCTCTACCGGCCGGTCAAGCTGAAGCTCTCGCGACAGCACCGAACCGACGCACCGGGCCGTCTACACGACGACTGCGAGGAGCTGGCCAAGAACCGCACGCTGTCCTGCATTCTGGAAATCCCGCATGCGGCCGCGGACCTTCACGTCACGGCGGACCTGACAACCCGAACCATCGTCTCGTCCATGCGGCTCACCGCACCGAAGGACAAAAAGAGCACCAAGGCCAGGGCCAACTGGCTGGGGCGACAGCTCTCAAAGGCCCGCCCCGAGGATATCTATATCAAGGCGATCCGACCGGGGAGAGCGGAGGACACGCAGGCACCTCTTTCTGAGGTGCTCAATGACGCCCGTGTACTGGAGTCATCCGGAACTAACGTCGCACCGGTAGCGTTCGAGGTGTTCCACATGCTCGACCTGGCCGGCAAGTTCTCCGGCAGCAAAGTGTTCATAGAACGCCTGGAAGATGCCGTGCCCTATTTCTACGAGCAGGTCGGGCAACGACTGCGAGCCTGGGTGGAGCCCCCGCCGAAGATCAGGCAGCGCGATCCTGTGGAGGACGCAGAACGTTCCGCTAACGAAGGGACTGTCGAGTCAAATGAGATCCGCGCGAAATGACCAAAGCGCCTTGTCTTTCTACGAGGCGAAGCGGCAACTATCGACCCATTGCGGACGGTCGCTACCGACCCCGTTACCGGTCTTCATGCGCGCAATTCGTTATTGCTCCTGACCCAAACTGCCAACGACATATCACAGGGCCGACCGCGGTTGCGACCTGGATTGCCTTTTATTACATGCAGATACGAGCTATCGTGAACGGCGAACGACCCGTGATATGACGCCGGCACGTTCATTCAATATTCGTGCTGGCTA
>Ga0102944_1001585_pt1 | contig 14874 bp, 11 predicted proteins | sample SalPonD_shore_MG_FD_78172 | JGI IMG/M metagenome (GOLD analysis project Ga0102944, IMG submission 78172) | Salt pond soil microbial communities from South San Francisco under conditions of wetland restoration - Salt Pond MetaG... | ecosystem: Environmental > Aquatic > Marine > Intertidal zone >...
GGAGATGCTGGAAGGCTTCGAGTTCAGCGCCCGAGCGTACGGGTTCAATCTCTGGCTGCAGGTACCGGAGCCCTGGCGTGCCCTGGAGCTGGTAGCGGCCTGCGAGCGCGCCGGCGTGCGCCTGACCAGCGGCGAGCCCTTCGCGGTGGGTCGCTATGCGGTTCCGCAGGCGGTGCGTCTCTGCCTGTCGTCCCCGCCGACACGGGAGGCGGTGCGCGAGGGGCTGGCCACGGTGCGACGGCTCCTGCGCAGCGAACCCGACGCCGCGAGCGCCACCGTGTAACCGACCTAGCGCGGCGAGAGCAGGGCCGCCGCCGTCTGCGACCGGGTCGTGCCGACCACGAAGTCCAGGTCGCTGCGGCTCCCGTCTATGGAGACCGGGGAGACGTTCCCGAGCACGGGGTAGGCCCCGCAGGCCTCTCCCGGGTCGCAGATGGTGCCGTCCCCGTCCAGGTCCGTGCCGGCGGCGATGCGGTAGCTTCCCGTCGACACCGAGTCGATCCGCCAGGGGTAGGCCCCGTTGCCGCCGTTGGCGAGCGGGCCCGCCTGATAGCGGGTCGCGCCGCTGCGCGGGTCGACGAACAGCACGTAGACGACACCCGCGTCGGGGGTGCCCGGCGCCACGCCTTGCCTGGCAAGCACACTGACCGTGGGGCCCATCCCCTCCGTCGTCTGCACGGTCAGCGTGGCCTCCGCGGTGGCGGCCGTGGTCGTGGCTGCGAGCGTCTGGCGGTCGATGCCGACCGCGTACACCCAGGTGCCGGCCGCGGAGTCGGAGCGACTCTGGGAAACGGTCACCCAGGGGGCATCGGCGCTCACCGAAGTCACTCCCACGGGCTGAGCGCCGCTGCCGCCCAGACGCTCGAGGGTGAGCTCGACGCTGCCGCTCTGGTTGCGGTCGAAGACGATACGGCTCGGTGTGGGCACGATCACCCCGGGCAGCGGGGCGCCGCCGGCGAGCTGCTGCGCCTGGAATACCGCCTTGTAGGCATTCAGGATGCCGTAGCCGGTGTCGTCGTCCCGACCCGCCGGGCCGACGTCGTCGGTGATCTCTCCGCTGCGCAGCAGAGTGTCGAAGTCCTGTGGCGTCAGGCCCGGGTCGGCTGCCTTCATCAATGCCATGACGCCGGCGACGTGCGGGGTCGCCATGGATGTTCCCTGGAGATAGGCGTAGGTCGGGTGACGGCCACCCTGATCGTCGACGCGAACATAGGTGCTGAGCACGCCCTGGTCGGTGCCGAGGCGTGTTTCGCCGCCGGGCGCCGCCACGTCGACGTAATCGCCGTGGTTCGAGTAGCTGGCGCGGGTGCCGTCGGGCGCGACCGCGGAGACCCCGATGACGCCATCGTAGGCCGCGGGATAGGTCGCATCGCTGGTGTCGCCGTTGCCCGCGGCGGCCGCAATGAGAATGCCCTGATCGAGCGCGTCGGCGATGACGCCGGCGAAGGTGTCGCTGCGGTTGGGGCCGCCGAGGCTGAGGTTGATGACGTCCGCGTGACGGGACGGCGGAGTGACGCCCACGTCCGTGGCCAGGCCGGCCGCGTACTGGATGGCCTGCATGATGTCGAAGTCCAGACCCCCGCCGACGCCCACGGCCCGCAGCGGCATTATCCGGGTGCCCCAGCCCACGCCGGCGACGCCGGCGCCGTTGTTCGTCGCCGCCGCGACGGTGCCGGATACGTGGGTGCCGTGCCAGCTGGCGAGTTGGGGATCGGCGTTGTCGCCGGGGTCGTCTGGGTTCGCGTCTATGCCCGGTGTGGCGTCGTTGTCGGACACGGGGCAGCTCGATACCCCGCTCAGGAAGCGGCAGTTGCTGACGAAGTCGTACCCGGCGGTCAGCTTGCCCGACAGGTCCGGGTGAGCGAGATAGACGCCGGTATCGATCACCGCCACCAGCGGCGCGGGATTGGTGCTCGTCGCGTTCTCCAGATCCCAGGCCGAGGGCATCGCCATCAGGTCGAGGTCCCACTGCTTGGCGTAGAGGGGATCGTTGGGGGTGGCGCTCGGCTGGCGCACGAAGTTGGGATCGGCGCTGATGACGTCGGGGCGCCGCCGCAGACGCTTGAGAGCCTCCAGCGTTCGCGCCTTGCGACGCATACCGGCCGACATCTTCGGCCTCCCACCGGGGGCGAGCGTCTTCGTCACCGGTGCCCTCTCGTCCACCTGTAAGAGGGCGAGCCCGCCCGCTGCCTGGCGGGCGACGTGCATGCGCTCCAGCGCTCGGCTCCCGCTGATCCGCGGTCCCGACCGGAACCGGGCGACGATCTGATCCGGTGCGAACGCCGCCGACAGGGGCGCGCTGCACTGCTCCGCGGCCGGTATCGAATCCGGGCCCATGTCCAGGCGATAGCTCGAGGCGTCGTCGCCGGCGGCGTTGGCGTTGGCGGTTACGCGGACGGCGTAGTCGCCGTCGGAGGGCACGCTCACCGTCTCGATGCGCGCGCTGCTCATGCAGCCGCCGACGACCGATCCACTGTCTGCGTCGATCAGTGTGAGGTCCAGGTCGGGATTGGCGGCGTCGGAAGCATTTCCGTTGTGGCCGATAATCTCCAGGCGTACCGAGTCGCCGGCGTTGAGGTGTGCCGAGAAGTAGTCGTCGGCGTCCGCCCGGGTCTCGAGAGGTGAGCCCGGGGTACCCGTTGGCGTGGCGGCGACGAATCCCAGCACCTCCACGGGAGCCCGCAGCGGTTGGGCCTGGCCGAGTGTATCGTTCGATGCGTACCCGTTGCCGGCGCCCACCGCGAGCGTACCAGGGTCGTTGACGTCGCTGTCGACGGCCAGACCGGAGGCGGCGGTGACCTCGCCGGCGACGCGTACGGATGTGGCGGCCGATCCGCCCGATCCGCCGCCCCCGCATCCGGCGACGACCAGGGCGGCGAGACACATCGCCAGCGGGCCGTGAACTCGCACGAAATGCTCCTTGCTTGATACCGGGACACGTCACCTTAGCATCGGACCGAGTGCCCCGAAGCCCGATGCGCTGGCCCGAAGTGCCAGCGTCGCCGCGATAGCACGGCTGCCTGATCCGGTCATGGTCGATCCTCACGATCGGTGTCTGGTTGGCGTCGGCCGGCTCCCCCGCCAGCCGCCGGACCGGCGGAAAAAATATAGTGCAGCGCGGAAGAGATTGCCGGGGGCGAGGTCAGTCCTTCCCGGCATCGGCCTCGAAGAGCTCGCGCAGCTCGCGGGCCGCCTCGAGGTGGGACTGGATCAGGGCCTCGCGGTCATTGCGGATGGCGTACTGGCGGGCGAGCGTCTTCTCGTCGTGGCCGCGGAACAGGTCCTTCGCCTCTTCGGCACCTTCAGAGTCGAGGCCCAGCCCTTTCAACACTTCACCGCCCAGCCAGAGGCTGGACAGGAATGTCTCGCGGACGATGGCGGTGCAGCCCAGGTCCATCAGGCGGTGAGCGTGATGTCGGTTGCGGGCCCGGGCGTACAGCTTGAGATCGGGGAAGTGGCGGCGCACGACGCGGGCGATCTTCATCGATGTCTCCATGTCGTCCACGGCGAGCACGAAGACTCGGGCGCGCTCGATGTGCGCCGAGCGCAGCAGCTCGAAATTGGAGGCGTCGCCATAGTAGATGCGGTTGCCGTACTGGCGTACGAAGTCCACCTGAGTGGGATTCGCCTCCAGCGCCGTGAATCGGATGCGCCGGGAGGCGAGCAGACGGGCGACGACCTGTCCGAAGCGGCCGAACCCCGCGATGATCACCTCGTGGTCGCGTTCCTCGACCTCGTCGAAGGCAGGCGGCTCCGCGGACCGTGCGAGGAGGCGCTCCAGCAGCGCCGTGATCGCCGGCGTCGCCGCCATGGAGACGGTCACCACCAGGGTAAGCAGGTCGACCAGCGGTCGGGGCAGAACGGCGTGTCCCGCCGCAGCCCCCATGAGCACGAAGGCGAACTCGCCGCCTTGGGCGAGATTCGCTCCCAGGCGCGGCGCCTCGGCACCGCGAAGGCGCTGCAGGCGGCCGATGCCGGCGATCACTGCGGCCTTGGCAACCATCAATCCGGCCGCGAGCAGGAACACCGTCACCGGTTCGCTGAACAGCAGTCCCAGGTTCGTGCGCATGCCGACAGCCATGAAGAACAGCCCGAGCAGCAGGCCCTTGAACGGCTCGATATCGGCCTCTAGCTGGTGGCGGTACTCCGAGTCCGCGACGAGCACCCCGGCGATGAACGCCCCCAGCCCCATGGACACGCCGACGGCGTCCATCAGCATCGCCGCGCCGAGCACCAGCAACAGGGCGGCCGCCGTGAACACCTCGCTCTGCCGGGCCTGCGCGACGATCCGGAACACGTGCCGGAGCAGGATACGACCGCCGAAGATGAAGCCAGCCACGGCAATCACGACCTTGCCGGTCTCCAGGGCCATTTCCGTCGGCGAGCCGGGCGCGTTGCCCGGCGCGAGGAAGGGCATCAGGGCGATCATGGGGATGACCGCAATGTCCTGGAACAGGAGAATGCCGAATGCCGCACGGCCGTGGGCACTCTTCAGCGTTCGCCGCTCCGCGAGCATCTGCAGCACGAATGCCGTCGACGACAGGGACAGGGCGAGTCCGACAACCACGGCGGCGGTCCAGTGCAGACCGAGCAGGCGGCCGGCAAACGCGAGCACCGCCGAGGTGCCGATCACCTGAAGGGCGCCGGGCAGGAAGATGGTCCTGCGCATGGCGCGCAGACGGGCCGGCTGGAGCTCCAGCCCGATGATGAACAGCAGAAACACGACGCCGATCTCGCCGAAGTGGAGCACGTCCTCGACATCGCCGGACAGCCCTAGCGCCCAGGGGCCGATGGCGACGCCCGCCGCCAGGTAACCCAGAATCGCCCCGAGCCCCAGCCGGCGGAACAGCGGGACGGCGATGACGGCCGCGGCGAGAAATACCGCGATCTCCGTGAGTAGCGACATGGTGGATGATTGCCCCCCCCTCGGTGGTTCGTCCGGTCTCCCCTGACGACGGTATCCGGCGACCACGAAACTACGCGAGAATTGCGCTACGCGCATGAGGGAGACAAGTATATTGACCATGCCGAGCCTTCAAGGATGGCCCCGATCCATGAGAATGAATCTACCGGGGCTGCGATTTCCGCAGTTCTGGCGTGCCCTCGCGATTCTCGCCACGGTGGTGGTCGTGGTCCTGTCGCTCATTCCCAAGCCACCCGAGCCACCCGGCTTTCTCGCCTGGGACAAGGCGCAGCACTTCACGGCGTACGGCGGACTAGCCGGCATCTGGCTCCAGGCGACCTCCGGCCGCAGGACGCTTGCCGTGATCTGCGGCCTGCTGGCACTGGGTGCGACGATGGAATGGCTCCAGAGCTACAGTGCATTTCGCACGACCGACGTTATGGACATGCTCGCCAATACGGTTGGCGTCGGAATCGGGACCGTGCTGTGTCTGACGCCGCTGGGCAGACTCGCCGCTGGCGCGGAATGGCTGATGTTGAAGGTTCTCTCCTGAACGGATCCGGGGCGCTGCCGGGTGACTGCGGTGCGTCCGGTCACGAAACGGAAAGAAAAACGCCCGGCGAACCGGGCGTCTGAGGGGGCGGGGGAGGGTTGCAGGTCGAACTCGCCTGTGTCTGTTTATCTCGTTTGCGTCATGTGCGTTGGCTCGCCGAGGCCGCCGTGCGATGCGCCTCAAGCGCTGAAACGTCTGGGGCGTCCGCGGCGCCGCTCCAAGGCCTCGTAGATCGGGAACAGGCTCTGCTCCTCACGGTCAATGCGTTGGTTGAGCAGCGTCGAAATGTGACGCAGGCGCTCCTCGAACAGGTCCGCGCTCCCGGCGTCGACGCCGCGCTGTTGCCACTCGTCGATGAACTGAAGCGTCTCGCGGGAGAGACTGCCCATCTCCCGGCGCAGGTCGCGCATCAGTCCGGCGTTGTCCGGCGCGTCTGACATCTGCTCCTCCAGACGCGCATAGAGGCGGTAGTTCTCTGTCAGAAGGTGCGCCTCCAGCCGGGTCTTCAGCGCCCGCAGGTGATGCGGCACGGCGGAATACTGCGCATGATCGACGGCCTCGCGCAGTTCCACCATGCCGATCTGCATCTCGCGATGATCCACCTTGAGCTCACTGATCAGTCCCTGGTCGCGAACGCCCGACCGGTCCCCGGACACCCGCGGGGACAGTCCATCCGGAATGTGGCTCAGTGCTGGCGCCTGCAGCTTCAGGAGGCCGTTGAACCAGCCCATGACGTCGCGAACCTCCGTACCGAGAAATAACGATCAACGTGGCTCCCAGTGTCCAACCGAACCGCCGTTCTTTAGTACCTGTCAATTTCGACAGGTTAGTTGAGGTTGGGCATGAGAAGTATCTTATAGCCCTTTGAAAGGTAGTATGTTCAAAACAGGCGCCACCGCGCCCCGGTCGTCCTAGTTTCGCCGCGCCAGGGGGCAGGGACTTCTGTCGAGCGGACGGAACGCGTCACTGGCGGGAATCACGCGCCGGACGTTCAGGTTGTCCCCGGCGCGCTTCACCTCGGCGGGCTGCTTGACCTCGACCAGCAGCATGTCGTGCATCATGCGCCCGTCGGAGCGGATATGCCCGTTGCTGGTGAAGACACCGTCGTCGACGGTGGTGGCCCGCATCTTCGACATGACCTGGCTGGCCTCGTCGTTCGCGAGCGCATCCACCGCCTTTAGGTAGTGCAGCGTGGCGGAGTAGACGCCTGCCATCGGGGAAGTGGGGGGCAGGCCGTAGCGCGCTCGGAAGGCATCGGACCAGGCTCGGCTGGTGGCGTCGCGGTTCCAGTAGAAGCTGGTCGCGTAGCGCAGGCCCGCGGTGACGTAGACGCCGAGCCGGCGGATGTCGGAGATGTAGAACTCAATGGCCACGAGGTTGATCCCCCGGGCGCCGAGACCGACCTCGAATCCCTGCCGTATCGCGAGCTGCGTGTCCTCGCCGGCGTTGGCCAGACCGACGACGTTGGCGCCGGAGGCGGCGGCCTTCTTCAGCTCCTCGGTCATGTCGGTGGCGGGGTACGGCACCACGGAGGCGCCCAGCACCCGACCTCCTTCGGCCTTGACCACCCCCGACACCTGCTTCTGTAGATCGTGTCCGAAGTTGTAATCGGCGGTCAGGAAGTACCATTTGTCGCCGCCGTCCCGCACAGTGGCCGCGCCGCTCGCATGGGCGAGGGCATAGGTGTTGAATCCCCACTGCACCGCGAGCGGCGAGCAGGACTCGCCGGTGAACTGCGAGCTCGACGGGCCGCTGTGCAGGGTGATGATGCCATGCTTCTCGGCATAGTTCTGGACCGCGAGGCCGACGTTGGAGGCGATCGGGCCGGTCACCATATCGACGTGCTCTTTCTCGTTGGCGGTCTCGAGCAGTTGCACGGCACGCTTGGGGTCGAGCTTGGAATCCCTGACCAGGATCTTCACCGGGGCGCCGCCGGCGGTGTCGCCCAACTTCTCCGCCGCCATCTCGGCGGCGATGACGTCGCCCTGGCCCGCGAGTTCGGAATAGGTGCCCTCCATGTTGGTCAGCACCATGATTCTCACCGCTCCGTCGGACATGGCCGCCGCCGGTCCCGATATCGTTGCGAGGACGGCGCCCACCGCCAGCACCGCGACGCGCACGCACTGGCGCTGTGCGGCGGGCATGAGGCTGAGCAGGTGTCGCCGTATCGGGCGCCGATCGGTCGGTCGTTTCCTCTCATCCATGGTTATTCCCCAATTTCATCCGTTGACGATCAAGTGAACCATCGACGGGCCGCTCGTCCACGCCTCGAAAACCGGCCCATGCAGTATCCCTCCCCGCACCCGCAATTCGGCTGGCCGCAATATCAAGAAATGAGAATATGTTCTCAATACGGGAGACATGCCACGGCCTAGTCTGCAAAATCGAGAAACTATACGAACGCCGATCTAGGGGGAGGCGCAGGAATGGGTGCTGGATTGAGGGGGGTGTTCGCCGCGGCGCTACTGTCGATGTGCGGTGTCGCCACCGCTGCCATCTCCGACGGCGTGGTCCGGATTGCCGTGATCACCGATCTCAATGGCATCTACGCCGACTGGGGCGGTCAGGGCATCGTCGTGGCCGCGGAGATGGCGGTCGAGGACGCGGGCGGTGAGGTGGCCGGCAGCCCGGTGAAGATCGTCGTCGGCGATGACAAGCTCGATGCCGACCACGCCATCGACGTCGCCACCAAGCTCAACGCCGAGACACACGTGGACATGGTCACGGGCTCGACCGGGTCCAATGTGGCCATTCCGTTGCAGAAGTGGGCTGGAGAGCGAGGCATCGTAAGCCTGACCAGCGGGGCGGCGTCCACCGATCTCACCAACAAGGCCTGTACGCCGACCGGGATCCACTGGACCTACGACACCTGGGCGCTGACCTCCGGCAGCGTGCCCCTGATCATGGAGAACGGCGGCGACAAGTGGTTTTTCGTGACGGCCGACTATACCTTCGGCCATATCCTCGAGCGGCAGACAGCCGCTGCCGTGGAACGGGAAGGCGGCAAGGTGCTCGGTAATGCGCTCGCGCCCTACCAGGGTTCGACGTTCGTCAGCGAGCTACGGCAGGCGAAGGATTCCGGCGCCAATGTGATCGCGTTCGCCAATGCCGGCAAGGATACCCAGCGCACGATCCGGGAAGGCTACGAGCTCGGCATGCCGGGGCCCGGCCACCAGTGGGTCGCCCTGCTGACATTCCTGACCGACATCAAGTCGCTCGGGCTCTACGTCACTTCCGGGCTGAAGTTCACCACGGCCTTCTACTGGAACCTGGACGAAGAAACGCGCGCGTGGTCCGAACGGTTCTACCGGCGGGTCGGGGCGATGCCCACCATGGCCCAGGCGGGGACCTACTCGGCGGTCAAGCACTACCTCGAGGCGGTGGACGCCACCGGCAGCGACGACGGCGTGACGGTGGTGAAGAAGATGAAGGCGACGCCGGTGCACGATTTCTTCGCCCGCAACGGGCACATTCGCAAGGACGGCCGGATGGTGCACGAGATGTACGTGGCACAGGTCAAGAAGCCGAGTGAAGCCACCCATGCCTGGGACTATCTCAACATCATCCGACGCATTCCCGGAGACAAGGCGTTCCGTCCGCTCAGCATGTCGGAATGTCCGCTGGTGCAGTAGCAGGTTTGGCCGGGAGCCTCTCATGCCGTAGGAGCCGCGCCCTCGCGGCGAACGGATGCGGGCACTACGCGCGCCGGAGGTTCGCGGCGAGGGCGCGGCTCCTACAGTCAGTGGAACGGCTTTGGCTCGAAGCCGGTTGGAACCTCGAAGTGCCACTCGACGATCTCGTCGGTAACGTCCTCGATCCGGGCCGGGTCCCATGCCGGGTTGCGGTCCTTGTCCACCAGCAGGGCCCGCACACCTTCGGCGAAGTCGTGGCTGCGGGTGCACTGCACGGACATGTTCAGCTCGCGCACGAACACCTCCTTGAGAGACAGGTACCTGCCGCGCCGGAACTGCTCGAAGATGAGCCGGGCCGAGGTCGGCGAGCCGGATTCCAGCGTTTTGACGGCGTTGCCGATCCACTCGTCCTCGTCGCGGTGTTCGGCGGCGGCGTCGATGATGCCGCGCACGCTGTGCCGGTCGGTGACGTGATCGATGAGGTCCAGGTGGCGCAGCACGTTGGATGCCGGGCGCTCGTCCTCGCAGCGGTCCTGGTGGCCGCGCAGCAGCATTGAGAGGTGGCCCCGGTTGAGCTCGGGATCGTCGTCCCAGTCCACGTCGGTCAGTGCCTCGAACACCGCCTCGCGCCGCTCGGAGCCAACGAAGTAATCCGCCAGACTGGTGTAGAGCGCGTCGGCCGCGTTGATGCGGGCACCAGTGAGGCCGAGGAAAAGGCCCACCCGTCCCGGCATGCGGTTGAGGAACCAGGTGCCGGCGACGTCGGGGTAGAGCCCGATGGTCACTTCGGGCATCGCGATCCGGGAGCGTTCCGTTACCACCCGGTGGCTGCCTCCGACCATCATGCCGAGCCCGCCGCCCATTACGATGCCGTCGCCCCAGACGAGCAGCGGCTTGGGGTAGGTGTGGATGGCGTAATCCAGATGATACTCGCCCTCGAAGAAGCGCTCGGCGAGCGGCACGGGACCGCCGGGGTTCTCCCGGATGGCGTGGTACATCGATACCACGTCGCCGCCGGCGCAGAACGCCTTCTCGCCGGCGCCGTACAGGACGACGCAGGCGATCGCCGGGTCCGCCGCCCAGCGCTCGAGCCTGGGGTGTAGCCGGTCGATCATGGCCTGGCTCAGTGCGTTCAGCGACTTCGGCGCGTTCAGCCGCGCGAAGGCCACACGGCGGCCGTTGCCGGCGCGATGCTCCTCAAAGGTGACGGGCTCGTCGGTCATTCGGGTTCCTGCAGGGTTGCAATTCTTTCCGGGCGTCCGATCAGCGGTTGCGCCACTGGGGCGTGCGCTTCTCCAGGAACGCGTTGACGCCCTCGCGCTGGTCCTGCGTATCGAACAGCGACACGAACAGCTCGCGCTCGATCGGGAGATTGTCCGCCATGGGCCGTTCCCGCGCCGCCCCGATCAGCCGCTTGCAATGGGCGACGCTGATGGGGCTCTGGTTGCCGGCCATCTCCGCCAGGGCCAGCGCACGGTCGCGCGCCTCGCCCGCACCGACCACTTCCTCCACCAACCCTATGCGCAGGGCGGTATCGGCATCCACCTGCTCGCCACAGAGGATGATGCGCTTGGCCCAGCCCTCGCCCACCAGCCAGGGCAGCCGCTGGGTGCCGCCGGCCGCGGGGAGAAGCCCGACCTTCGCCTCCGGCAGCCCCATCTTCGCCTGGGTCTCCGCGATACGCACGTCGCAGGCGAGCGCCACCTCCAGGCCGCCGCCCATGGCGAAGCCGTTGATGGCGGCGATGGCCATGCCCCGAAACCCCGCCAGGGTCTCGAAGGCCTCGCCGAAACGGCGGCCCATCTCCGCCGCGACGGCCGCATCGCCTTCGGCGAACAGCTTCAGGTCGGCGCCGGCGGAGAAAAACTTCTCCCCCTCGCCGGTGAGCACGAGGCTGTAGACCTCCCGATCGGCGTTCAGATCCTCGATGAGAGCCTTCAGGGCGAGCAGGCCGTCCCGGGTCCAGGTGTTGGCCGGCGGGTTCGCCATGGTCACCAGTGCGACGTGGCCGCGCTTGTCGAGCCGGAGGTTGGTGTACTCGGTCATCGTATGGCCTCTGTTGCCCCATCCATCAGAATGCGCCGCCCGATAATGACACGCATGATCTCGTTGGTGCCCTCCAGGATCTGGTGTACGCGTGTGTCGCGCACGTGGCGCTCCAGGGGGTATTCGCGGATGTAGCCGTAGCCGCCGTGGAGCTGAAGCGCCTCGTTGCAGACGCGGAAACCGACGTCGGTGGCGAACCGCTTGGCCATGGCGCAGTAAGTGGTGAGGTCCGGGTCGCCGCGGTCAAGCTTGCTCGCGGCCAGCCGCACCATCTGCCGTGCGGCCACCAGCTCCGTGGCCATGTCGGCGAGGCGGAACTGCAGGGCCTGGAACTCCGCCAGCGGGCGGCCGAACTGCCGCCGCTCGAGAAGATAACGCCGGGCGGCCTCCAGTGCCACCTGCGCGGTGCCCACGGAGCAGGTGGCGATGTTGATGCGCCCCCCGTCCAGCCCCTTCATGGCGAAGCGGAAGCCCTCACCCTCCTCGCCCAGCCGGTGATCGACCGGTATACGCACGTCCTCGAAGGTGACCGAGCGGGTGGGCTGGCTGTTCCAGCCCATCTTCGCTTCCTTGCGGCCGTAGCTTATGCCGTCGAGGTCCGCGGGCAGGGCGAAGGCCGACACGCCGCCGGCCCCCGGGCCGCCCGTGCGGGCCATGACCAGCAGGAGCTGGGTATCGCCCGCACCGGAGGTGAACACCTTGCCGCCGTTGATCACGTACTGGTCGCCGTCGCGCTTCGCGGACGTCGTCAGGCTCGCGGCGTCGGAGCCGGCGCCGGGTTCGGTGAGGCAGTAGGAGCCCAGATGGCGTCCGGAGGTCAACGCCTCTCCCCATTCGGCACGCAGGGTATCGGTGCCCCAGGTGGTGACCATCCAGGTAACCATGTTGTGGATGGTGATGAAGGCCGCCGTGGAGGTGCAGCCGCCGGCCAGCTCCTCGAAGATGATAGAGGCGTCCAGCCGGCTGAGCCCGAGCCCCCCGTACGCCTCCGGTGCGTAGATGCCGCAGAAACCGAGGTCGCCCGCCTGGTGAATGACGTCCGTCGGGAACACGGCCTCGGCGTCCCAGCGCGCGGCGTTCGGGGCCAGCTCGTTGACCGCGAAGTCGCGTGCGGCGTCCTGAAAGGCGATCTGGTCCTCAGTGAGCTCGAAGTCCATGCCGGCCCCGCTCAGCCCAGGTTGATGGTCATGTTGGGGCCGTGGCCGACGGGAATATCCGATTCAAACCAGCGCTCTATCACCGTGCGGGTCTCGGTGTAGAAACGCACCGCCTGTTTGCCGTATGCGTGCAAATCCCCGTAGAAGGAGCCCTTGCCGCCGGTGAACGAGAAGAACGGCAGCGGCACGGGGATCGGCAGGTTTACGCCCACCTGCCCGACGTCCGTGCGGTGTCGGTACTTGCGGGCGGCGGCGCCGGAGTCGGTGAATATGGACGTGCCGTTGCCGTAGGGGTTGCGATTCACCAGCGCGATGGCCTCGTCCAGCGTGTCCACGTGCATCACGTTCAGCACCGGGCCGAAGATCTCCTCGCGATAACAGGTCATCTCCGCGGTGACGTTGTCGATCAGTGTCGGGCCGATCCAGTTGCCGTCCGGATACCCGTCCACCCGGTGGCCGCGTCCGTCGAGCAGCAGGGTCGCGCCCTCGGACTCGGCGGTACCGATGATGCGTTCGGCGCGCTCCTTCGCCGCCCGGCTGATCAGCGGGCCGAAGGCCGCCTCCGGATCCTCGGTGACGCCGGGGTGGATCGACTGGAACGCCGTCCTGAGATCGTCGACCCAGCCACGGGTCTCCTCGCCGACGAGCACCGCCACGGAGATGGCCATGCAGCGCTGACCGGCGGCGCCGCAGGAGGAGCCCACCAGGTTGCTGACGACCTGCCCGCGGTTGGCGTCCGGCATCACCACCATGTGGTTCTTGGCCCCGACCATGCACTGGCAGCGCTTCAGGTGGTCCGTGGCCGTGCGATAGATGTGCTGGCCCACCGGCGCCGAGCCGACGAACGACACCGCGCGGATATCGGGATGGGTCAGCAGTGCGTCCACCTGCTCCTTGCGGCCGTGCACGATCTGCAGCAGGCCCTCGGGGAAGCCGGCCTCGACCCAGAGCTCCGCGAGACGCATGGGTGTCAGCGGGTCCTGTTCCGAGGGCTTGAGCACGAAGCTGTTGCCGCAGGCCACTGCCAGCGGGTACATCCACAGCGGAATCATGGCCGGGAAGTTGAACGGCGTGATCCCGGCGCACACGCCGAGCGGGTGCACCCAGCTCGTGGTGTCCACGCCGCTCGCCACCTGCTCCACCGTCTCGCCCATCATGTGCGTGGCCACGCCCATGGCGTGCTCCACGACCTCGATGCCGCGCCAGACGTCGCCCTTGGCGTCCTCGAAGGTCTTGCCGGTCTCCAGTGCCAGGGTGCGGGCGATGTCCTCCTGATGCTCCTTGAGCAGTGCCTGGTAGCGCATCACATGACGCGCCCGCTGGGGCACGGGCACCTGGCTCCAGTCCTCCTGCGCCGCCTTGGCGGAGGCCACGGCGCGCTCGATCTCACTGTCGGTCGCTACCGGGCAGCGGGCGATCACCTCGTTCGTGGCGGGGTTGGTGACGTCGATCCAGTCGGACGCCTCGCTCTCGGCGAAGCGGCCGTCGATGAATAGGGGTACGGTCTTGCTCATGGGGAGGGTCCTCTGTGCCGGGCGACGCGTGGTGCAATAGTCTAGTGCATTAGTTACGTTTACGTTAACGTCAATTTAGCGTGGAGCGGCACGGAGGAAAACCCACATGGACCTTTCGGGCAAGGCGGTGCTGGTGACCGGCGCCGGGTCGGGGCTCGGTGCCGCGACTGCGCGGGCGCTGGTCGCCGAAGGCGCGAACGTGATGCTCGCCGACGTCGACGCGCAGGGTCTGACGGCGATCGCCTCCGAACTCGGCGAGCCGGCCCGCTGCCGGCGCACCGACGTGACCGACGCGGACCAGGTCCAGGACGCCGTGACCGAGGCGTGCCGGAGCTTCGGCGCCATCCACGGCGCCATTCACTGCGCCGGTGTCGTCCACGGCGAGCGGGTGATCGACCGCGATGGCAACGTGCATGACCTGAGCGCCTTCGCGCGCACTGTCACGGTCAATCTGACCGGCACATTCAACGTGGTCAGGCTCGCTGCGCGGGCGATGGCCGACAACGACCCGGATGCCGAGGGCGAGCGCGGCGTCATCGTGTGCACGGCGTCCGTGGCGGCCTTCGACGGGCAGATCGGACAGGCGGCGTATGCAGCTTCCAAGGCGGGCGTAGCCGGGATGACTCTGCCGCTCGCCCGGGACCTGGCAGGACGCGGAATCCGCGTGGTGAGCATCGCGCCGGGCATATTCGAGACGCCGATGATGACGGGAATGCCGGAGAAGGTGAGGGCTTCGCTCGGCGAGCAGACGCCGTTCCCACCGCGGCTGGGCAGGCCGGCCGAGTTCGCGGCGCTGGCGCTGCACATCGCCCGCAACGTCATGCTGAACGGCGAGGTGATCCGCCTGGACGGCGCGATCCGTATGGGCCCGCGGTAGTGTTTCGTAGAGCGGCGCCTCGCCGCGAATGGCGGAGGGCAGCGTGCCGGTCGAAGGCTGGCCTGCACGGGAGCCACGGATGAACACGGATCAACACAGATAGGTTGTCGGGTTTCCCCGATTCGATTGATCCGTGTCCATCCGTGTTCATCTGTGGCTAATAAAAACCTTCGGCGATTCGTCCGCCGGAAC
>Ga0102944_1001586_pt1 | contig 14866 bp, 11 predicted proteins | sample SalPonD_shore_MG_FD_78172 | JGI IMG/M metagenome (GOLD analysis project Ga0102944, IMG submission 78172) | Salt pond soil microbial communities from South San Francisco under conditions of wetland restoration - Salt Pond MetaG... | ecosystem: Environmental > Aquatic > Marine > Intertidal zone >...
CTGCACCGCCCGGATCAGGCCGACGGGTCCGCACACGTAGACCTCGTAGTCTTCCAGTCCCGGGAAATCCTCCAGCACCGCTTCGTGCACGAGGCCGGTGCGCACCCCCGCGGCGGGGGGCTCCTCCGAGAGCACCGGGACAAAATGGATGTTGTCGTGCAGCCGGCCCCAGCGCTGCGCCAGGTTTTGCAGGTACAGATCCTCGCGCGTCCGCGCTCCCCAGTACAGGTACACGGTGCGGTCTATCTGTTCGTGAATGATGTGTTCAATCAGGCTCTTGATGGGGGCAAAGCCGGTGCCGCCGGCGATCATGATGATGGGACGTTTGGAATCATGGATGGAGAACTCGCCGTGCGGCCCCTCGATGGTGACGCGGGCGTCCTCGTCCAGGTCGTGCTGCAGCCAGCGCGCGAAGCGACCGCCGGCATTGTGACGTATGTGCAGCTCGATAAGGTTGTCCTCGCGCGGGGCGCTGGCCAGGGAGAACGGGCGGCTCTCCTGGCCGTTGAGGACGATATTGATGTATTGCCCCGGCCGGAAATGCAGGCACTCGGGCGGATCCGGCTGCAGCAGGACCTGCATGATCTCGTGGTTGAACTGCGTCAGGCCCGCGACCCGGCAGGTCAGCCGCTGTGATGTGGATTGCTGCTGCGTGGATGAGGACATCGGATCTGTAAATCAATTGGCGCCGGAATAGCGCCGGCCTACGTTAACATTAAAAGGGCGAACGTTGTTATGAAAAAAGCCGGTATTCGCCGGCGGGCCGGGATTTCAGCCGGGCAGGCTGCGGACGCTGGAGAGCCAGCGCATCAGCGGCTCCCACTGCTCGCGGTCATAGACGGTCTTGGAAGGAGCGAATTCGAAAATGCTCAAACCGCGCTCGGCCGCCTTGACGTAGTTCTGGCTGTTGCGCAGCACCGTGATGAACGGCATGTTCCTGCCGTCGGGCAGTTTCATCCTGTCCAGGTAATGCTCCAGCCGGGCGGCGGCGAGGGTGTCTTCGCGGACCCGGTTGGCAACGGTGGCCAGCTTGATCTTCTTGTTGATGAGGCGGCGCAGGGAAAACAGCTCATCGACGAAATGCTCGCCGGCGCGGATATCCATGGGCGAAGGCAGGAGGGGGATCACCATGGTCTGGCCCAGGCGCGCGAAGTTGGCCAGGCGCTGGCCGTGCAGGGCGGCGGGGGTGCCGATGATGATGACATCGGCGGGGCCCGGCGTGGAAATCCGGCCGGCGCTGACACTGGCGGCCATGATGGCCGGGGCCGATTCGGGGCGGATGCTCAGCCAGTCCGCGCTGGAACGCTGGGGGTCGCAGTCCGCCAGGGCGACGCGCTTGCCCTGCAGGGCATACCAGGCGGAGATGTTGGTGGCGAGCGTGCTTTTGCCGCAGCCGCCCTTGGGATTCAGAACAACGATTGAACGCCTGGCCATGCCCATTGCCCCCCGGAAATTGTTGTTATTGCCGCCCCGCCGCGGATTCTCTTCTGCAAACCTGCCGCGCTGCCTCGTGTTCCTTCATACCGAGGATCGCGAGCGTTTGTCAAATCCAAATCCGGGAAGGGGGTGCGGGGGTGACCGCCGCGGGTGCCCGAGCTGTGCCGGGCAGGACTGCCTAAGTACTTGATCCGTGGTGCTCCCTGGCCTCGTCCCGCGCCCGGATCAGGTGGGTGACCACGGGGGTGATGATGAGTTGCAGGGCCAGGATCCGGACCCGGCCGGGTACGACGAGGGTCCCCGGCGCCGACAGGAAGGCGCCTTCCAGGCGTTCCAGCAGCTGATCCAGGTCGACCTGTACCTTGCGCTGGTTGCGGATGTGGATGACCGTGAAGCTCTGATCGTCGCCGGGGATGGTCTCCGCGGCGAAGGGATTGGACGTGTCCACGGTGGGCACGCGCTGGAAATTGAGATCGGTGCGTGAAAACTGGGGCGTGATGTAATTGACGTAGTCATACATGCGATTCAGGATCATGTTGGTGGCGTCTTCCGCCGTGTAGCCCCGCACCGCCTTGTCCCGCTGGATCTTCTGGATCCATTCCAGGTTGATGATGGGTACGACCCCGATGAGCAGATCCACGTAGCGGCTGACATCGGCGCTGTCAGTGACCAGGCCGCCGTGCAGGCCTTCGTAAAACAGCAGATCGGTATCCGCCGGCAACGGTTCCCAGGGTGTCAGCGAACCGGGCGGGTACCCGTGGCGCCCGGCCTCCTGCTCGTTGTGGATGTAGTAGCGGCGGCGGCCGCTGCCGCGCTCGGCATATTCAGCAAACACGGCCTCCAGCTCCCCGAACAGGTTGCCCTCGGGGCCGAAATGGGTGAGATTCCCGCCGCGCTGCCGCGCCTTTGCTACCTCCTCGTCCATGCGCACGCGGTCGTAGCGGTGGAAGCAGTCGCCCTCGATGAGGGCGGGCGCAATGCCCTCACGTTCGAAGATCTGTTCGAAGGCGGTCTTGATGTCGCTGGTGCCGGCACCGGAGGAGCCGGTGACGGCGATGATCGGATGCTGTGTTGACATGGACGTCCGTGGTGTTGTGGTCGGTTCAGGCCCCGGCTACGGCCGCCGCGCGATACGGTATAATTACCCGCGGTCCGGATGCTATCCCCGGTGCCGGGCTGCGGAACACGCCAAGCGTGATTTTCATTTTTCTATATGCTTCAATCACTTATTGTGATGGTCGCCGGGCGGTCCCCGCCGGGATCCTCCCGGTGCGGATCCCCTGCCGCGAAGCGCCGAGAAGCACGGGGTTGCCGCTGCGGGCTATTGTAATCGCAGCGGGCGCAATTCACGAGGGCAGCAGTCAGGTTGATATGAAAGAGTCGGACGGGAAGAGCACGGATCTGGGGCTGTATCTGCGGCTGCTGCGCTTTGTGGCGCCCTACTGGCGGGTATTTTCCCTGTCCGTGGCGGCCATGGTGGTGCTGGCCGCCACCGAGCCGGGGATCTCGGCGTTGCAGAAACCCCTGTTCGACAATGCCCTCATCGGCAAGGATCCCGGCGCGCTGATGCTGATCCCGGCGCTGTTCGTCGCCCTGTTCGCGGTGCGCGGCCTGGCTTCCTACGGCAGCGGCGTGGCCCTGCACTCGGTGGCTACCAAGGTCATTATGGATCTGCGCGAAGCTATGTTTGCGCGCCTGTTGGGCTTTCCCAGTCGCTACTATGATCGCCATACCACCGGCAGCCTCATCTCCCGTTTCACCTACGACGTTACCCAGATCCGGGAGGCGGCCACCAATGCCCTGACCGTGCTGGTCAAGGATTCCCTGGGCGTGCTCGGCCTGCTCGGCATGATGTTCTACGTGGACTGGCGCATGACCCTGATGGCCATGGTCGGGGGGCCGCTGATTATTCTCGTGGTCGCCGCGGCGCGGCGGCGCCTGCGCCGCATGAGCCGCCAGGCCCAGTCCGCCATGGGCGAGATCAACCAGGTACTGCGCGAGGTCATCGACGGCCAGCGGATGATCAAGCTCTATGACGGCGCCGCCCAGGAGCGGGAGCGTTTTCACCAGGCGGCCAACGCCAATCGCCGCTATACCATGAAATTCGCCATGGCCGCGGTGATCACCGCTCCCGCCGTGCTGCTGATTGCCTCCATTATCATGGCCTGCATTATTTATTACGCCGCCACCCGGGTGCAGGCGGGCAATCTCACGGTGGGCGAGTTCGCCTCCTTCTTCACCGCCATGCTGCTGCTGCTGGGACCGCTGAAGCGGCTGGTGGGCGTCAACGAACACATCCAGCGGGGACTGGCGGCCTGCGAGACCATTTTCGGCCTGCTGGACGAGCCGGTGGAGCCGGAGGCAGGCGGCACGGACATCGGCCGCGCCCGCGGCGAAATCCTGCTCGCCGATCTGGATTTCCGTTATGACGACCGGCAGCCAACGGTATTGGCGGGAGTGAATATTCACATCCATCCGGGGGAGACGGTAGCCCTGGTGGGCGCCTCGGGCAGCGGCAAGACCACCCTGGCGCACCTGTTGCCCCGCTTCTACGAACACGCCCGGGGGGCCGTTACCCTGGACGGGCGGGACATTCGTGATATCTCCCTGGCCTCCCTGCGCGCCAATATCGCCCTAGTCAGCCAGGACATCGTCCTGTTCAACGACACGGTGCGCGCCAATATCGCCTACGGCGGCAGCAGGGAGGCCGCGGAGGACGAAATCGTGGCCGCCGCCGACGCCGCCCACGCCATGGAATTCATCCGCGCCCTGCCGGCGGGGCTGGACACAGTACTCGGCCAGGGCGGCACCCAGCTGTCCGGTGGCCAGCGCCAGCGTATCGCCCTGGCCCGCGCCCTGATCAAACAGGCACCCATCCTCATTCTGGATGAAGCCACCTCGAGCCTGGATCCGGAGTCGGAGCGCCAGATCCAGCAGGCCCTGGAAGAAATCCGCCACCGCCATACCTGCCTCATCATCGCCCACCGCCTGTCCACCATCGAATCGGCGGACCGCATCATCGTCCTGGAGGAAGGCCGCGTGGTCGAGTCCGGCACCCATGCGGAGCTCATGGTCAACGAAGGCGTTTATTCCCGCTTTCATGCGGGAGGGGAAACCAAGCTTCGTGCCTAGTTCAAGTTCTCTTTGAACCACGGAGAGCACGGAGGACACGGAGATACAAAACGCACCAGGTCGGGCGGCAAGATTATTCCCGTCATCAAATCAGAACGGCTGGTGAAATCCACAATACCTGAATTTGAACTCGCCAAGGCGCGAAGACGCAAAGGAATTTAATTTTTAATGTATTCTTGGCGTCTTCGCGCCTTGGCGAGATCCATTTTGTTTTATTTCATCTCTTTCTCCGTGTCCTCCGTGCTCTCCGTGGTTAATACAATGTTTATCCAGGCTGGCGTTTAGGCGGGTGGAATGCCTTGACCCGCTGTTTGAGGGTTTCCAGTGCAGCGGCTTCGCCGGCATAGCGCACGGCGATATAAGAATCGGTGATGCGGTCTATATCTGCAGCGAGATCGCGGCGGCGGCGGGTGGCGCGGGCGGCGAAGTCCAGGGGACCCTCCCAGTCGCGGGCGTCGATGCCGCAGCGGGCCAGGCGGCGGCGGAAGCGTTCGTACCAGTAGCGGGCCTCGCTCCCCTGTGCCGCCGTCCGGCGGAACATCTGCAGCGCCAGCACGCCCAGAAAAGCGAGGATCGTGAACGTCACGCCGAGCAGCAGGTCCCGGTACTGGAGTTGTCCCAGGCCGATCTGGCGCAGGAACTGGTACTGGCGTTCCCGGTTGTAGCCCAGTACCCACTGGTTCCAGCGGTTGTTGATGGCGTCCCAGGTGTCTGCCAGTTCCTGCCACGCCGCCCGCAGCGTGGAGTTGCCCTGCAGGCCCAGGGGCACGTCCACGGCGGCGTTCGGCAGGGCGCTTTCTATGCCCTGGCTGACCCGGTCCGGGGAAACCGCGGCGGTGGGATCCACGCGCACCCAGCCGCGGTCCGCGCCCAGCCACACCTCCGTCCAGGCATGGGCATCACGCTGGCGCACCACCAGGTAGCCGCCGACGGGATTAACCCGTCCGCCCTGGTAACCCAGCACCACGCGCGTGGGGATCCCGGCAGCGCGCATGAGTATGGTAAAGGCGGCGGCATAGTGTTCGCAGAAGCCCTTGCGCGTCTGGAACAGGAATTGATCCACCGTATCGTTCAACAGCGGCGGCGGCGTCAGGGTGTAATAGAAATCGTTGTCATGGAAATACTTCAGGGCGCGCCGCACCACGGCTTCGGCGTCCGGCTCCTCCCGGGCCCAGCGGCGGCCCAGGGCCACTGCCTGCGCGTGCCGGCCGGGCGGCAGCTGCAGGGCGCGCTGGAGCGCGCCCGGTCCGCTGTCCATGAGGCGGTAGTCCAGATACGAGGTCATGGTATAGCGGCGGCGGGCGCTGAGACGGCGGCGGGTGCGCAGTTGCATATCCCGGGTGTAGTGGGCGTGGGGTGGCGCCACGGTGGGCATTTCCAGGGCGAACAGCCAGTGCTTGTCGGTGGGTTCCAGGGTCACGGTGTAGTGCACCGGCGCGCCTACCTGCTTCACCTCGGGGCGGCCGCGGCGGGTCTGTTCCGGCATCCATTTGAAACCGTCGGTGAACCACAGCACCGGCCCGCGCCAGTAGAGCTTGTTGCGGGGCGGCACCTTGCCCTGGAACTTTACCCGGAACGCCACCGCGTCGGACTGGGACAGCCGGCTCAGGGTTCCCGGGCTCATTTCGTCGTCGATGCTGGTGACGCCGCCGCGGGCATCCCGGGGCAGGCCCCACAGCGGTCCGGGGGCGCGCGGGAAAAACAGGAACAGCAGCAGCGCCAGGGCAGGGCCTGCAGCAGCAGGCCGCCGGCCAGGCGCAGTCGCCGCGGCGTGGACAGGTGCCGGTTCCTGTCGTTGAAACCGATGAGGGTGCCGACTGTCACCACCACGGCCACGCCCATGTAGGCGGCGGTGAAAATGGTCTGGGAATACAGGAACTGGGTCAGGATCAGCAGCAGGGCGATGAACAGGGCAATGTAGTAGTCGCGTTCTCCGCGCAGCTCGATCAGCTTCATGGCCGAGAGCAGGATGAGCAGGGCCACGCCGGCGTCACGCCCGGTCAGAGTGCCGTAGGTGATGAAGATCCCGCACAGCATGGTCACGGCGAAGGCGGACTTGACCAGGACGAAGCGGAGGGATTTCTCCTGCGCCTGCAACGGCACGTACAGCCGCCAGGCGATGAGCAGACAGAACATCACGGGGATCCAGAGAGGGACGCGCAGGAAATGCGGCAGCACGGCCAGGGTAATGGCTGCCATCAGCCAGGCCAGGTGCGGCGGCAGGGATTGCAGCCGGTGGCTGACACTCTGCAGGCTAGGACTGTGCATAGGTCGCCAGCGCTCTGAGGCAGAGATGTTTGTGCGCCTCGCCGTGATCAATGGGCAGGCGCGTGCCGGGAATGTCGAGGCCGTAGTGCAGGCCCTGCTTTTCCGCCTCCACCACCCACAGGCACAGCTGCGACAGGCGCCGCTCGGTGTCGGCCAGGGGGGCGGTCTGGTCCCAGTGCAGCAGCAGGCGGTGACGGCCGCTGCCGCTGAAGCGCTTGATCAGAACCCCCTGCTCCCGCGCCAGCACCTTCCAGTCGATGTTGCGGATGGAATCGCCGGGGCGGTAGGGACGGAAACCGGTGAAGTCATCGGTACCGTCCTTGCTGCCGGCCTGGTATTCCGGCGCGTCCTCCAGGTAATACGGCACGGTGGCATTGCCCGCCGGGCGCGGGTAGACCACGGCCTCGGCATCACTGTCGATATACGACCAGGCGCGAAACAGCCCCAGGGGCCAGGTGCTGGTGATGCGCAGGCGCCCGGCGCGCAGCAGGCCACGGCGGTGGGTGGGTATGGACAGGTTCTCCTGCAGCAGCGCGGCGCCGGGCACATCCAGGTAGTGGGCGTCCGCGGCCTCCCAGCGCAGCAGCCCGCGTCGCTTGGCGGCGGGATGCACGGTGATACTGACGCGGTCCGCGCCGCCGCGGTTGTCCAGCAGGACGGGAAACCGGGCCTCTGCGCCGGCGAATACCGGCGGTGCCGGTTTGATGCTGAGCACCAGGCCGCGCAGGTTGCGGTAGGTGTGCAGCATGCACACCAGGAACACGCTGCCCAGGGTGAAGGCCAGCAGGTAGGCCATGCTGTTGGAATAGTTGATGGCCCCGATGAGCATGACCAGGATCACGGCGGCGAACAGCAGGCCCTGGCGGCTGGGGAAGATATAGATGCGGCGCCGGGTCAGGTGCTCCGATGCCGGGTTGCCCGCCAGCGCGTGTTCGAGAACGAAACCGGCGCTCATGATCTGGCGTTCATGCCCCGGGCGGGTTCAGGGTATCGGCACCTGCCGGATCAGGATCTCCGCCGGCGACGCCGCCCCGCCCTCGCGCTCGCCCGCCGGGCTGAGGCGATGGCCGACGATACTGGGGAGGACCGCCTGCACGTCTTCGGGCAGTACGTGGGTGCGGCCGTGCAGCAGCGCCCAGGCCTGGGTGCCGTGCAGGATGGCCAGGCCGGCGCGGGGTGACAGGCCGTGGACGAACTCGGCGGAGATGCGGGAGAACTCCAGCAGATCCTGCAGGTAATCCAGCAGGGCGTCGGCCACGTGGACATCGGGGACGGCTCGCTGGATATCCGTGAGCTGCTGCGGTGTCATCACCGGCGGCGTTTCCGCCAGCAGTTCGCGCCGGTCGCGGCCGCGCAGCAGTTCACGTTCGGCATCACCGCCGGGATAGCCCAGGTGCAGGCGCATCATGAAGCGATCCAGCTGCGATTCCGGCAGGGGAAAGGTGCCGATCTGGTTGGACGGATTTTGCGTGGCGATGACGAAGAACGGCTCCGGCAGCGGCCGCGTCTCTCCTTCCAGGGTGATCTGGTGCTCCTCCATGGCTTCCAGCAACGCGCTCTGGGTGCGCGGCGTGGCGCGGTTGACCTCGTCCGCCAGGATCAGCTGGGTGAAGATGGGACCGGGATGGAAACTGAAGCCGCCGGTCTCGCGGTTGTAGATGGAGGCGCCGAGGATGTCGGCGGGCAACAGGTCGCTGGTGAACTGGATGCGCTGGAAGCCGAGGCCCAGGGTGGTGGCGAGGACGTGGGCCAGGGTGGTCTTGCCGACCCCGGGCATGTCCTCGATGAGCAGGTGGCCGCGGGCAATAAGACAGGCAAGGGCGAGGCGGATCACCTCCTCCTTGCCGAGGATGATGTGGTTGGCCACCTCGATGACCCGTTCCAGGGTCTCGCGGGCGGTGGCGGTTTCCAGGTTTGCGCGGGGTACGCTCATGGCTTGCTCTCGTCGCGGCGCACTATTCGCCGGCCAGCGTCATGGCCTCGATCAGCACCGATCCGGTCTGGATATTACCGCGTTTGTCCACGTCCGTACCGATGCCGGCGATATTTTTGTACATGTCGGCCAGGTTGCCCGCCACCGTGATCTCCTCCACCGGGCAGGCGATTTCGCCGTTTTCCACCCAGAAACCGGAGGCGCCGCGGGAATAGTCGCCGGTCACCTGGTTAACGCCGAAACCGATGAGATCGGTGATCAACAGGCCGGTGCCCATGTCCGCCAGCAGGCCGTCCAGATCCCGGTCACCGGGTTCGACCAGGAGATTGTGTACGCCGCCGGCGTTGCCGGTGGGTTCCATGCCCAGCTTGCGCGCCGAGTAGGCGCTGAGGATGTAGCCCATGAGTACGCCGTCGCGGACCAGGTCGCGATCGCTCGTCGCCATGCCCTCGTTGTCGAAGGGTACACTGCCGATCCCCTTTTTGATGTGCGGCCGTTCGCGGATCTGCAGGAAGCCGGGGAAAATCCGCTCGCCCTTTTTGTCCAGCAGGAAACTGGACTTGCGGTACAGGGCGCCGCCGGCGATGGCGCCGATGAAGTGGCCGAACAGGCTGGCCGCCGCCGGCGCCTCATAGATCACCGGTACCTGGCGCGTGGACAGGCGTTTTGCGCCGAGGCGCGCCACGGTGCGGCGTGCAGCCTCGCGCCCGACTTCGGCGAAATCGTCCAGTTCGCGGTAATCGCGGCGCCGGGTGTACCAGCCGTCGCGCTGCATGCGCCCGTCCTGCTCGGCGATGAGCGTGCAATCGACGCTGTGGGTGGACCAGTCCCAGCCGCCGGCAAAGCCGTTGCTGTTGCCGTAGGCGTGGCTGCCGGTATAGCTGCTGAGCATGGCCCCGTCGGAATTGGTGATGCGCTGGTCCATGGCGCGGGCCGCGGCCTCGCAGTCGCGGGCGATGTCTATGGCCTGTTCCGGGCTGATGTCCCAGGGATGACAGAGATCCAGATCGGGGATCTCGGCGGCCAGGTATTCCGGGGCGAGCAGGCCGGCGTACTGGTCCTCGCTGGTATTGCCGGCGATGGTGCAGGCGGCCTGCACGGTTGCCTCGATGGATTGATCGCTGAAGTCGGTGGTACTGGCCGAGCCCTTGCGCTGGCCCAGGTACACCGTCACCGCCAGCCCCTTGTCGCGCTGGTGTTCCACGGTTTCCACCTCGCCCATGCGCACGGCCACGGACAGCCCCCGGCCGGTGCCGACATCGGCTTCAGCCGCCGTGGCGCCGCGCGTTTTGGCCAGCGCCAGCACCCGTTCGATGGTTTTCAGGAGATCGGTATTGGACACGTCGGAGTCAGTCTCTGAATGGAAAGTCGACTATTCTAGCATCACCAGGAACGTTAAAATGTGTTGATGGATATATCAACTGTGCTGGACGGTCTGAACGAGGCCCAGCGCGAGGCCGTCGGCGCCCCGTCGGGCAACATTCTGGTTCTGGCCGGTGCCGGCAGCGGCAAGACGCGCGTCCTCGTTCACCGCATTGCCTGGTACATCGAAACCGGCCAGGCCCATCCCTACGGCATTCTCGCGGTCACCTTCACCAACAAGGCCGCGGCTGAGATGCGCGCCCGCATCGAGACCCTGCTGCAGCGGCCCATCGGCGGCATGTGGGTGGGGACCTTTCACGGCATCGCCCACCGCCTGTTGCGCGCTCATTACCAGGAGGCGGGCCTGCCCGAAAGCTTCCAGATCCTGGACAGCGATGACCAATACCGTACCATCCGCCGCGTCCTGCGCAACCTGGGCCTGGACGAGGCGCAGTATTCGCCGCGCGAAGTGCAATGGTTCATCAACGGCCAGAAGGACGAGGGCCTCAGGCCGCAGCACATCGACGATCACGGCGATCCCAACCTCAGACAGCTGCTGCAGATCTACCGCGCCTACGAGGAAGCGTGTGAACGATCCGGCCTGGTGGATTTCGCCGAGCTGCTGCTGCGGGCGCACGAGCTGTTCCGCGACCAGCCGGCGCTGCTGGCCCATTACCGCCAGCGCTTCCGCTTCGTACTGGTGGACGAGTTCCAGGACACCAATGCCCTGCAGTATGCCTGGCTGCGCCTGCTGGGCGGCGACGGCGGCAGCGTCTTCGCCGTGGGCGACGACGATCAGTCCATCTACAGCTGGCGCGGCGCGCGCATGGAAAACATGCAACGCTTCCAGAAGGACTTCCCCGATACCACTCTCATCCGCCTGGAACAGAACTACCGCTCCACCGCCACCATCCTGAAAGCTGCCAATGCCCTGATCACCCATAACCAGGGCCGGCTGGGCAAGGAGCTGTGGACCGACGGCAGCGAGGGCGAACGCATCGATCTGTATTCCGCCTACAACGAGTACGACGAGGCACGTTTCGTGGTGGATCGCATTATCGCCTCCCGGCAGCGGGGGGAGAATTACGGCGATAACGCCGTGCTCTACCGGGTCAGTGCCACCTCGCGCGTACTGGAAGAAGTGCTGATGCAGCAGGGCGTGCCCTACCGGGTTTACGGCGGCATGCGTTTCTACGAGCGCGCCGAGATCAAGGATGCCCTGGCCTACCTGCGCCTCGCTACACTGAACGACGATGATGCTTCCTTCGAACGCATCGTCAACACCCCCACGCGCGGCATCGGCCAGCGCACCGTGAACGAGCTGCGCAACGCGGCGCGGCGCGAGCAGATCTCCCTGTGGCAGGCGGCGCTGCAGGCGGTGCGGGACAAGTCCCTGGGATCCCGCGCCCTGGGGGCGCTGGAGCGGTTCCTGCGGCTGATCCACCAGATGGGTGGGGCCGTCCGCGATCTGCCCCTGGAAGAAGCCATGGATCTGGTGGTCAAACAGAGCGGCCTCATCGAGCACTTCCAGAAGGAACGCGGCGAAAAGGGCGAGGCGCGCATCGAGAACCTGGAGGAACTGGTGAGCGCGGCGCGGGAATTCCAGGTAGACAAGGACATCCACGGCGATCTCGAACCGCTGCCGGCGTTCCTCAGTCATGCCGCCCTGGAAGCCGGCGATGCCCAGGCCGACGCCCTTTCGGATTCGGTGCATCTCATGACCCTGCACGCGGCCAAGGGCCTGGAATTCCCCCGTGTCTACCTGGTGGGTGTGGAGGAAGGCCTGTTTCCACACCAGCGCAGCAGCAGCGACCCGGTCAAGCTGGAAGAGGAACGGCGCCTGTGTTACGTGGGCATTACCCGTGCCCAGGAACACCTGACCCTGAGCCACGCCCAGCACCGGCGCCTGCACGGCTCGGATTATTACCCGCAGCCGTCGCGTTTCCTGCGCGAACTGCCGGCGGAACTGATCAGCGAGGTGCGCCTGGGCGGCGTTGCCCAGCCCCTGTTCAACGGGGTGCAGGATAACGCCCTGGATACCGGCGACGCCGGTGACTTCAGCCTGGGCGAACGCGTGGTGCACGCCCGCTTCGGCGAGGGCGTGGTGTTGAACCTGGAGGGCCAGGGCAGCCACGCCCGCGTGCAGGTGAACTTCGAACGCGCCGGCAGCAAGTGGCTGGTCCTGGCCTACGCCGGTCTGGAACACGTCTGACTGTCGTAACAACAACTGATAGCCACAGAGGACACAGAGGTCACAGAGAGAGGTAATAAAAGTTGTTAAGTGAATCGCAGTAAATTGAGGTTCACCGTCATTCGTCAGGACATGCAACAGGCCAATTTATATTTTCTCTGTGTACCTCTGTGTCCTCTGTGGCTTTAAAAAAAACAAACTTGAATGAAGGCACACCTGGTGGGGGTATACCGATGTTTCGATTAGCTGAAGGTGAAACAATGAAGATTATGAAAGCGGTTTGTGTCCTGCTGTCGGCATTGCTGCTGGCGGCGTGTGGCGGGGGGAATGGCGGCGGCGGTGCCACTGCCGGTGCCGGGACAAAGGCATCGAGCAGCAAGGTGTTTCACTGGAAGATGGTGACCACCTGGCCGGCGAATCTGCCTGTGTTCGAAACCGGGCCGGAACGGTTTGCCGACGAGGTGCGCAAGATGAGCGACGGCCGGCTGGACATCAAGGTGTACGCCGGCGGCGAACTGGTCCCGGCCCTGGGCGTGTTCGACGCCGTATCCCAGGGCACGGTGGAAATGGGCCACGGCTCCCCGTATTACTGGGCGGGCAAGGTGCCGGCGGCGCAGTTCTTCGCATCGGTTCCCTTCGGCATGACCGCCAGCGGCATGAATGCCTGGCTGTATGAAGGCGGCGGCCTGAAGCTGTGGCGGGAGGTGTACAAGCCTTTCAACCTGGTGCCCTTCCCCGGCGGCAATACCGGCGTGCAGATGGGCGGCTGGTTCAACAAGAAGATCGAATCACTGGACGACATCAAGGGCCTGCGCATGCGCATTCCCGGTCTTGGCGGCAAGGTCCTGGCCGCGGCCGGCGGCAACCCGGTGCTCATGGCCGGCGGCGAGATCTACACGGCGCTGGATCGCGGCGCCATCGACGCCACCGAATGGGTGGGTCCCTATCACGACATGCGCCTGGGACTGAACCGTGCCGCCAAATACTACTATTATCCCGGCTGGCACGAGCCCGGCACCGAGCTCGAGTTCATGGTTAATGCCGATGCCTGGGCGCAGTTGCCGGAGGATCTGAAGACCATTGTGCGGACAGCCGCACAGGCGACGACGCAGTGGATTTTTTCGGCCATGGAAGCCCGCAACGCCGAGGCCCTGCAGAAGCTGGAGGCCAGCCAGAAAACCCGGATCCTGGAATTTCCGCCGGCGGTTCTGGATGAACTGAAGAAAATGACCAAAAAGACCCTGGACGAGGAGGCGGCCAAGGATCCGGAATTCAAGCGGATCTACGACGCCTACCGCAAATTCCGCGATACCTACGCCGACTGGAACCGGATCGAGGTGGAATCCGCCAACGTATATATGAAAAAGTAGGCGGTTGCCTTACTGGCTGTTGGCCACCATGTAGTCCACGGCGGCCTTGACCTCGGCATCGGACAGGGCCGGGTTGCCGCCCTTGGGGGGCATGGCCAGGGGGCCGCCGCTGCTGAAGCCGTGCAGGGCGTGTTTGTACAGGGTGGCCTTGCCCTTGGCGATACGCGGTGCCCATTCTTTCTTGTTACCGAACTGGGGTACGCCCGGCAGGCCGGCGCCGTGGCAGGATACGCACAGGCCGTTGAAGACTTCCTTGCCGGATTTCTGTCCGCCGCCGCTGGCGCCGCTGCTGCCCGTGGATGCCTGCTCGGTGGAAGCCTGCTGCGAGGATGATGCCTGTTGCGAGGATGATGCCTGTTGCGAGGATGCCTGGGACGTCTGCTGGGAGCTCTGGGATTGCTGCGGCGCGGCTTCCCCGGTCATGCGCGACTGGCCCACCGGCTGGGTTGCCTTGGCGACCTGGTCGGACTGACCGCCGTCCATGGCCCGGGTCTGCTCGTGACTCAGGCCGACGATGCGGGCGGCGATCAGGAAGCAGATGATCATGGCGGCCAGTATGCCGAGGACAATGGAATAGTTTCGGAAAAATATTTTGTCTTGTTCGTTACTCATGGGATCCCCTGTCAGCTTTGGCAAATCGCGGAGGCGTCAGCCGTCAAGTATACCCGGTGAAGCCGGCGCTGGAAACTTTGAATCATGTTTTGGCGGCCGGCGGGATGGCTGACAATCGCTTTCCGGCGGCGTAATAGTAAGGCACAAACACAAAATTATTATGGTTGTTTTTATAATCGGTATCGGGATTTGGAAAAAACCGGCGGTGAAGACGGGCCGGAAAGAGGCCGGGTTCGAATCGGTAAAATCAAAAGCAGATCAATGTCATATGAGGATATAACGGCACGGCCGGAAGCAGTGCCGGGTGGCAACGGTCCATTAGCAATATACGCCATGCGCCGTGCCAGGCCCTTAAGGAAGCGAACGCACAATCACTCCAGCGACAGCTCCGGAAACCGTAAGCCGAGGGCCGACCAGGCCGCGGTCACGGCGTCCACTGCTGCATTACCACGCTCCAGCCGGTCCGCATGCTGCTGTGCCTTGTCGTAGATACGGAAGGGCTCCGGTGCGGCCCCGGCGTCACCGTAACCTTCCCGGAATTCACGCACCACCCCTTCCATA
>Ga0102944_1001588_pt1 | contig 14844 bp, 12 predicted proteins | sample SalPonD_shore_MG_FD_78172 | JGI IMG/M metagenome (GOLD analysis project Ga0102944, IMG submission 78172) | Salt pond soil microbial communities from South San Francisco under conditions of wetland restoration - Salt Pond MetaG... | ecosystem: Environmental > Aquatic > Marine > Intertidal zone >...
AACAAATTAGAAGATATTAGGTATGGGATTAAGTATAATCTTGAATTCGAGGAAAACTCATTTGATGAGGATACTGAGGAAATTATCGGTCTTGGTCATTATGTCCAAGTATCTACTCATGATCTGGATGAGGAAGAAATCGTGGATTTCAGAGAGTCTAAGAATATTGAAGCGTCAGAATTTTATGATCTGATAAACAATAAGCATTTTTTATCAGGAATTATAACTACTAATCTCCAATTCAAACCCTTATTCCCTCTCAAATATCTCCAATTCAATAAAGTAGAACAAATCTACCTGCTAGAAAATCTGGTTAAAAGCTATTTGTCTCTTTCCTTTTCTATTTATCTAAAAAACAAGGAGGTTGGATATTTAGGTGGAACAAGATACTGGATGATAGGTGATAGTATCTCACATCAAAAGATTAGAAAATTAGATTCTTACATCGACAAATTACGAGAAAATATTATTCAGGAAAACACAATATGATGTATCTCAGAAAAAAATAAAAAAGAATTCAAGATCACTTTATTTCCCTAAATGTATTTAAATTCTATTCGACCACCTTTACAAACTATTAAATGTTCTAATAGCCTTTTGTACTCTATAAATTAGGTAGTTAGTTGTAATTGTAGTCATCCTAAATCAGAAAGTAAATTAAATTTGTAAGAGTCTAATCACACAGAATCATGGTAATCGAACTCATCTCAATCACTACATCAAAACCTATGAATTTGATTCTTTTCTGTTGATAAGTCTTAATTATTATTCCTCACCATATAAATTAGGGATATATTCCCTAGTTGATCATAGTGGAAAATACGGAAGACCAGGATATCAATGGTACAAAACATCATTATACCAAAGAAGAGAAAGCCAAGCTCATCAAGGACAATAAATTACGTGCCGAGGAACTGGTCAAACAATTGAATCTGAATGATGATTCATCAAAAAAATTACGAACTATGGTCAAGGAGGAAGTTGCCCAACGCAAGATGAACAGTTATGGTTCCAACAATCTTCCTGCGGGACCAGATATCTACGATGCTAATAGTATTATCCTGGTAGAAGGTCGTGCAGATGTGATCAATCTCATGCGGTACGGAATTGATAATACCATCGCAATTCAGGGGACCAATGTTCCAGGAAATGTTATTCATCTCTGTAATTCTCGAAAGGTGACTGCATTACTTGATGGTGATCGTGGTGGCGACTCCATCCTCAAAGAACTCCTCCTGAAAACAACCATAGAATTCGTTGGTCGAGCTCCTGAAGGGAGAGAGATCGAACATCTTAATCGTGAAGAGATCCTGGAACTAATGGAAACGGGGATTAAACCTGTTTTGGAAGCAGAATTTATCAACGAGAGGATTTCACTGATTGATTTTCTGAAACGTAATGGACGGTATAATGCCTATCGAAAATAGAATCTATTTTCAGAATTATTTCAATTGAGTATGAATAATATTCAAAATAACTTACGAATTTCAACGAGAAAGTACTCATCCACTGATTGTTTCGATAAACTCAGGGGGGTGTCTTCGATCAGGATTGAGCTGCTCGAATGCATAACCAAGTTGAATGATTTTTTTATCATCGAATCTTCTTCCGATAAAAGATAAGCCTATAGGCAATCCATGAATATATCCTGCTGGGATGGTGATAGATGTGAACCCTGATACTGCGGCAAATTGCGAGGTACCTCCTCCATAAGCATCACCATTGACGAGGTCTGTGACCCATGCTGGCCCACCTGAAGGCCCAATTAATGCATCTAATTCATTCTCATCCAGTAATTTGGTAAGATTCTCACGAAATACCTCATAAGCTGCCATCGCTTCGGTATACTCCGCCTCGTCGAGATCACCTTTAGAAGCTGCTGATTCAACATGTTCCTGACCAAAGAATGGCATTGTGATTTCTTCATTTTCCTTATTATATTGGATTAAATCATCGATATCATGGATTTCAGAATTTTTCCGACTGGCAAAATACTTATTCAATCCAAATTTATATTCGTATAATAAAACGTTAAATTCCTGAGATCCCCATTCTTCAGGATATTCCATCTCAACATCAACGACTTCGGCCCCAGCCTCTTCCATCTCTTTGATAACAGAATTGATAATTTGATCAACTTTGGGATGAAATCCAAGGTTTTTCCTAAGTATTCCTAACCGTTTACCTTTCAAACTGGTATCACCTAGGTTTGCGGTATAGTTCTGATCAATATCTGATGCTGTCTCAGTAACAGGGTCTTCAGGGTCCTGACCAGTAATTACCTCTAACAGTATCGCTGCATCTTTGACATTTCTTGCCATCGGTCCTGCTGTATCTTGTGAATGAGCAATGGGTATGATACCGGATCGAGAAACCAGTCCAATACTGGGTTTAATACCCACAATGCCATTGGTCTGGGAGGGAGAGATGACTGAACCATCAGTTTCTGTACCAATTGCTACCGTACAAAAATTAGCAGCTACGGCAACAGCCGATCCCGATGAAGACCCTGAGGGATTACGATCAAGAACATAGGGATTCTTTGTTCTACCACCACGACTACTCCATCCAGATACTGAATTTTGGCCTCGAAAATTAGCCATTTCCGATAAATTAGTCTTGCCAAGAATAATTGCCCCTGCCTTTCGTAATTGTTTGACGACAAAGGAATCCTGTTCTGGTTTCCCTCCATATTTTTCAATCGCAACGGAGCCTGCAGTAGTCTTCATCTTATCCGCAGTATCAAGATTATCCTTGATCAGGACAGGGATTCCATGAAGGTTACCTGTTTTGCCATTGTTTTGATATTCCCTATCTAATTCTTTTGCAATTGTCAGAGCATCTGGATTGATTTCAATCACTGCATTCAATTCCGGTCCATTTCGATCCAACTGCTCAATCCGATCAAGATAGTCTTTTGTCAGTTGTTCTGCGGTTATATCTCCAGATTCAAACATCTGGTGGATCTGATCAATACTGTACTCAACCATTAAGCTCTGTTTTGCTGCAGTCATTTTAGTTCTTTCTTCGTAGCTAAATTATGTCGTTGACTACGCATCAGTATCATAAGCAGAATGTCCTCTGTTGAGTATAATGAAGAGATACCGTTCTGAAAGCTCATTGGAACAAGGATTTATTATTTACAAATGCTCAATTTACGTGTTCAATCCCTCTAGGATTGGAAGTTGATGGCTATGAAAGGTAGAGTTGTTAAGCTAGCAAAAGACAAAGGATTTGGATTTATTCAGAGCAATGACCATGATATGGATTTATTGTTTCGGTATTCTGATGTTGTAGGTATCTCTTTTCGAGAACTTGGGATTAAAGATCTTGTTCAATTTGATGTCAAAGATACGGATGAGGGAGAAAAGGCAGTAGATGTTACATTGGTCAAGAAGTATGAAGAAGAAGATGATTTTGATGCAATATCAAAATATGCGATGATGTAATCATCAAGTAATTATTATTCTGATTCAGTTCTCACTAATAGATGGTTGAGAAATATCCAAAGGAGGCCAAATAAAAAGAATACTACTAATAGCATAATTACCCAGATTATATACCCACTCAGTGGATCCATCGCAAGAAAACCATAGATTGGTTCGGAATAAAGAGAATCATAGATAATGGAGTATACCAGGTAAATTACCGGATATATTAGCCAAATCAGTGAATAAGACCAATCGTAATGCTGACTCTCACTGAGGATAAAATCAATAATAAACAATAGGGTCGAACACAAATGGATGATCCAATCATTGTAACCATCAAGACCAGTAGAGGATTCATACAGAAGACCATAGTAGACGGTTGTGACGACAAGAGTATAACTTAGAAAGGCTCCACGTAATTTTCCCTGAAGTTTGTTGTATAGGTTCTGATTATTTCGCCAGAGTAAGGCTAACATGAACCAGAAGAATAAGAAATAGAGATTTTGCATACTGAAATAGTGCATATTATTGAATCCCTCACCTTCCAGTATCCGAAGTATTCTATTAGAAACGACAGTAAAACCAATCACGAGAAATGTTATAATCCGATAATAGAGTAATTGGGTGGGTGAAATCCATCTGCTGGAGTATACCAAATTATTGTCCGATTTATTCATATTATTTGCAAATCTAAATTCTATTTAGCTTTTACGCCAACATGATCCGTTTTCAATTCATTTCTTGAATACGCCACAAATTCGTATATTGCAAGCTGCTGTTATGAAATTAATTGTGATAAAAAACTTGATTTAATAATCTCCAACATTAAATTAGCTTCTACTGGTAATTATTCATTTACAGAGGTGGATAGTCTAAAAATTTACATTTTACCTACTTTCGGGTGCGATATACTTTTCTATTATCTCTACTTACCTTTGACTATGACCACATATGAAACAATTATTTTGATTGGCAATCTCATTATTCTCATTGGCACCCTGTTAGTAGGTCTCATTGTATTGATTAATGGTTTGTCTCGTAGGATGGATAATTTAGTGATCCTTGGATTACTCTATCTTCTCACCTCAACTGCAAAGATCATTCAAGTTGCATTCAGGTTAAAATGGGCAGAAATTGCATTTTTTCAAACAGCGGTTCCATTGTTAATTCTTGAATTTACCCGTCAGACATTCTATAGAAAGAGAGAAGACAAAAAATTGAAAATTTATTTATTCTACGGTATCACCTTTGTTACTTATGTGATCTCAGCATATTTTGCATTTCTCTTCACACAATCAGATTTCAATGAACGGAATCTTTACAATGTCGCAGCTACGTTTGATATTTTAACCGTAATTCTCCCTAATATTTTCACGATTATAGCAGCACGAGAAGCGATCCAAATGCTTGATCCAATCATTGTCGAGAAATATATTATCTCTCGACTGAGAATTTGGATTATTCTTAGTTTCATATTCAGTCTAGCTTATGGTTCTTGGATCTTTGAATTGATTTTTCCAGGAGAGGCAACATACGCATATTTGAATTCCATATCAACCATTATTGGTATGTTCTATATGCTGGGGAGTTACCTCCTTTGGGTATTGCCTAATTGGTTCAAATTGTACCTCAATAAAGGTAGTCAGGTACGTCAACCCTCATCAGCCGAAACGTCGACTGAGGAAGAACTACAGGAGGAATTGGAGGTCACTCCAAAATTTAAAGGTGAAATGCTCAACATACTGGGTTCCTATTTAGCCGAATCCATACAATCTTCTGAACTGGCTGCGAGAGGTCATTTACGATTCGCTGCAAGATCTGCCTATCCGAATGAAACAGTCATGAATTTCAATTATAGTAAATGGTATACCGTACTTGATCATTACCTGATCGATCAATTGCGGAAATTAAACTTGGATGTAGATTACAACTCGATTAGCCAAAATATGCAACAACAACTCAAAAGATCCCAATCTGTCATTACTATGGCAAAACATTAGATATAACAATTATTTCTGATATTTAATTTGTGCGAAATCAGGCTATCCAATGAGATCCCCGTATTAACTTCAATTTTAAGCAGATGTAGGAAGTCCTGTAATGAAAAATATGTTGTTAATTAATCCGAGTATAATAACAACCTTTCTACTTCAGTTCAAATGTGATTGGATATTATTGAGTATTCTAATATAACATGCAAGTCTCGAATAAGTTATAATTGAAAAGGAGTTACAGAATGATACACTTAGGAAGAGCAAATGAAAGACGAAGGTAAAATTCCTGGTTGGCAATTACAAGTACTGAGATATTCATCTTTTATTTTATTTATTGCATCAATAATCTACAGTCTGTCATTTTTTGTTAATGATCCAACGTTAATTGATTTTATACCGGGTACTCTCGCTTTAATCAGTTCAACAGGTACATTTTTACTTCTAAAGGCTAGGCATACACGAGTAGCAGGTTATTATTTCGCCATCTCCCTGTGGATAGCAATATCAGTCGCATTCACTTGGGCTGGAGGATTATTCAATCCATTGTTCATGCTTCTGATCTTGACAATCGTACTCTCAGGAGTTTTACTTGAACCCCGAGGTATCCTGCTCATGATCTTATTGAACTGTATTACCTCGGGATATTTCTTCATCCGTGAAATCCTGAATCCCTCGCAACTCCAACTCAATTCCTATTATAACCCATATACTTTGATTGCTGCCCATATTCCGGTTTATATTATGATTGGAGTCGTCATGTACCATCTGAATACTACTATCCTCCAACAGTACGATATCATTCATCAAGAGCAGAAATTAACAAAAGAGAGTGAAGAACGCTATAAAATGCTGCTCCAACAAGCAGGTGATCCCATCATCATCTCTAATATAGATGAGCGGATTTTGTTTGCCAATCAGGCAACATCCAAATTATTGCATTATACGATTGACGAATTGCATTCCATGTATATGACAGATATTGTCGATAATACTACAAAGGGAATTGATGCTAATATTACCACGTTATCCCAATTTGAGACCTTGATCATCGAACGAGAACTCATTCGTAGTGATGGTACGAAAATTTTTGTCGAGGCAAATATCAAGTTATTTCCAAATAAAACCATACAGGGGATATTTCGAGATATTCAGGATAGAAAGATAAGAGAAAGATTACAATTAATAGAATTGGAGAAAAATAGCCAGAATCAAAAGATGCAGGCAATTGGAATGATGGCAGGTTCTATTGCTCATGATTTCAATAATACCCTAGGTGCTATTTACGGGTATATTGATTTAGCCCAGATGATCAAATCCGATCCTGATCGTCTGGAAACAACACTTGAGGATATTAGAAAAGCGGCGGAAAAGGGTAGTAATTTTGTCAAGGATCTATTAAAAATTGCAAAACGACATAAGGTTGAGACTGAGGTTTTGGATCTGAATCATGAATTGACGGAAATGCATTCCTTTATTGACCGATTGACAAAGGAAAGTGTGGCATTGACATATGATCTCAGTCCACAAAGTTTGCCAATCAAAATCAATCTCAATCATCTCAATCAGATCATCATCAATATGATTGTCAATGCCAGTGAGGCAATCGATGAACATGGTCAGATAAAAATTTCAACCCAACAATTATCAGGAGAAAATTTGAACGAGATGTATCATGTAAGTGTTGACCCCAATTCCCTTTGGGCAAGTATCATGATTGAAGATACAGGTAAAGGTATTGCAAATGAAGAATTGAAATATGTCTTTGATCCATATTTTTCAACCAAAACTGATGGAACTGGTTTAGGCTTGTCAACGGTCTATGGAATTGTTCAACAAAATAACGGGCATCTCCTGGTACAATCAGAAATTGATAAAGGATCGATTTTTACGATCTTATTTCCGTATATCTCATCAGCATCTGAAAGAGAGCTGGATACTGGTTCAGATATCATCGTTCAACCCGAGATTGGAAATGGTCAATCAATCTCAGTTCTGATCGTTGATGACAACGAGATGCTGTTGTCAACGCTTGTTAAGATGTTTAAGAATGCTAATTATTTAGTCTACAGTGCTGATGATGGTAAACAGGGCTACAATTTCGTAAAGAATAATCCATCTGTAGATATCGACCTGATTATTACCGATGTCAAGATGCCAAAACTCAATGGCGATGAGATGATCCAGCAGATATCAGAACTTCGACCTGATATTAAGGTGATCTTTATGTCGGGTTACCCCAGTTCTGAAGTATTTTCCAATTATCAGACCGAACTCATATTTCAACCAATCTTTATTCAAAAGCCGTTTGATTTTCATAAAATCAATCGCCTGGTACTGAATATGTTCTGATTATCCTTTTATATATGGGATAAATAACTCAGAAGATTATTAATGTCAGATTCATACTGCAGAATTTTACGGTATAATCTCAAAGTCAACTTTTTAGAAGTACATCGTAATCTATTCAATGAATGATATTTCGAGGAATGATTTACTTTACTAAGTTGTTGTTTGATTAATTTATGCGTTGGAGAGAGCCATTTCCTGCTCAATAATAGCCTCGACATCAGCAACTTCTGGAGAAATGAGATAGAAAACTGATCGCATATCTCTGAGGTTTGGAATCTTTCGGATAAGACCTCGCTCGAGGAGTCGTCGAATGCTATATCGAACAGTTCTGGTTGGTAGACCGAGTTCTTCAATAAGTTCTCTTTGAGTCTTACGACCTTGTGCTTGTAGATATCTGAGTAGTGGAATTGCGCTTTCTGGTAGGCGTGTATTTTCTGACATTAGTTTCACCTTATGTTTAAATCGAAGTTTCGCGATTTAAATCGCGATGGCATTCCCTTGGGGAACTCGTCAGGTCAGTTTACCTATTTATTTTTGTGTCGTGGCGTGTTTACCGTCACGAATACGAGTGGTGCCGGAATGTACTGTTCCGATTATGTGCATACTATTGATGCAATGAGTGGTATATAAATCCTTTGCGAAAAGAAAATTGGTCGTCGAACTATTGTTGTATTTTGACAGAACGATTATCAACAGTACAGGTATGTTTATCGTATTATTTATATCTTTTTTTACGATAAACGTAATTGGAAGTCATATATAAGCTTCACTGTACTGATGGGGTACTAATCAAATCGATAATCGGAATATCGAAATAAGTTTTCATCAGTACGAACTTTATAATTTTTCTCAATTAATGGCGCCTTAAATTTTTTGGAGGTTTATGTCATTTGACGAAATCTGCACCAAGATACGTGAAATTTCCTGATTTCGAATCAACCGTACTATTTACATAGGGTGAGACGATCTAGCTGTACTATTTAATGATTTACGGAACAACACCACGTATCTTTTATACATACTTCATTTCTCTACCTAGATACCGTCATTTACAGGTTTTCACACATTCGAAATATGTATTATATCTCCATATAATCACTGTATATACATTTTAGTATCATCACCAATACTTTCGGTCTACCCTCTCTTTACTTCGATCGAATTCGCAACAACTTTTTGGTACTATCAAGGTAATTCATCCCGAACAAGGAACGGTAGTTACCTATTAAAGGAGTAAAACTAGGACATAATAGGAGCTACAATCGATGTCATTATACATTGTAATTGGCGGATTTTATGGTGATGAGGGGAAAGGTAAAATCACCTCATACCTTGCAACAACATCCTCTGACGGTAAACTTGCGGTCGCGCGAGCTGGAGTTGGAACAAATGCAGGTCATACCGTAGTACATGAAGGAGAGACCTACCGGTTAAGATCAGTGCCATCAGGATTTATGGTCTCCGATTCAAAGATGTATATCGGCGCTGGTGTTTATATCAATTCTCAGATTCTCCTGGATGAGATCGAGAAAACTGGACTGGCCGGACGATTATTCATAGATCATCATACTGGTGTGATAACTAAGGATCATATCGAACGAGAGAAAGCCTCAAAACATCTTAATGAAAAAATTGGTTCAACCTGTTCTGGTTCTGGTGCTGCAGGAGTAGACCGAGTTCTACGAAAATTAAAAGTAGCAAAAGATTATGAGGAACTGGCTCCATATCTGACTGATGTTTCGGCTGAACTTAATACTCTACTTGACGAAGGTGCCACTGTTATTGTTGAAGGCAGTCAGGCGACATTTTTATCGGTATATCATGGATCCTATCCCTTTACCACTTCAAAAGATGTGTGTGCCTCTGCCTTGTTGTCTGATGTTGGATTAGGTCCTTCTCGAGTGACTGAGGTTGTAGTGGTATTCAAAGCATTTGTTACCCGGGTTGGCGAAGGTCATCTCAAAGATGAATTAAGCTTTGAAGAGGCAAAGAATCGAGGTTGGGATGAATATGGTACAGTAACCGGACGACCCAGGCGAGCAGCTCCTTTTGATTTTGATTTAGCCAAGAAAGCTTGTCAACTCAATGGTGCGACTCAGATTGCTCTAACCAAAATGGATATTGTCTTTCCTGAAATGACAGGTGCTACGAATGTGGATCAGATTACTCCTGAAGCCAGAGAATTTCTGCAACAAGTTGAGCAACGAACAGGTGTTCAAGTAAAATATCTATCTACTGGCCCATCTTCTGGTGAAGTTATCGAACTCTAAATGCTACCACCCTTGTTTATTGCATGAAAATTTGTCGAATCACATTATACAGAGCATTTTAATTACTTTTTATCAATATTATACTTGAATTCAGAGTTGATATCAAGTATGAGTTTTCAATTAGGTAAATTCAAAGATATCCCACTTACGATACATTGGAGCTTTACACTGCTTCTTGTTGGAATTATTAGTGTTATTGGGTATACTCAAGGTATCAAAACTGGCATTCTCTACGGGTTGGGTATTGTTGCCCTGTTTGCCAGCGTGATCCTTCACGAGTTTATGCATAGCTATATCGCTTCACGATTTGGGTATGATACCGATGAGATCGTGCTCTATCCCCTAGGCGGGATGAGTAAAATCCAGGAAATGCCAAGTGATCCAAAAGAAGAATTTCTTATTGCCTTTATGGGTCCTGTAACAAATTTCATTATTGCAGGTTTGGTTTACGGTATCTACATTTACCTTAATCCCCTCGGTTACATTCTATTGGGACGAGATCTTGGAAGCCTGATTCTGTACTATGCTGTCTTGAATGTGGGATTGGGTATTTTCAATCTCTTTGTTCCAGCCATACCCATGGATGGTGGTCGGCTATTGCGGGCTATTCTTGCATCAAGGATGTCTTATCCCCAGGCTACACGTTCTGCAGTACGAGTGAGTAAAATTATTGCTGTTATTCTTGGACTGATTGGATTTATTGTTGATACCTGGTTATTAATTATTGCAATCTTCGTCTTCATAGCAAGCTCATCAGAGTTAGAGGAAAGTCTAACTCAATATATACTTGAAGATATCTCCCTCAACCAAGTTCATACTTCCGATATCGTTACCATAGATGCTTCAACCAATATTTCATCCCTGCTCAATAAAATGCTTGATTTGGGTCATACGGGCTTTTTAGTTAAGGATAATGATGATGCTGTGGGTGTGGTTACCCTATCAGATGTCCAACAAGTAGACCCTCAGAAACGTGATGATACGTCGGTACGTGATATTATGACAAGATCCATTTTGACATTAAGGAAAGGTGCTACCGCCAAGGAAGCCCTTGCTCTTCTCAAAAATCGTGATATTGGAAGATTATTTGTAGAAGACGAAGGTTCAATCATTGGGGTACTCACTCGGTCGGATCTTATTAAATTCGTCGAGATTAAATCCCTGCAAAAAGCCAAACCTAAGGAAGAACAAGCGATAGCAGCTAATTTAGATGCGAATTATACACCATCATAATCCTAGAACTATCCCATTGATATTTCATTTTCCCGTATCTCATATAGTAGATCTGCGATCTAAATCAAATAAACTTGGATTTATCACATCATCGACCAAATTCTCAGATCAGTTAGGGTAATCAAATAAAAACATTTAAACTTCATTCAGAGTACATTTGCATAGAAATGACAGATGATAACAAAGAAGTTGTAAGAGTAAGGCTCCCAGAAGAAGGTGAAATACTTGGTCAGGTCATCCAAATGTTGGGTAACCGCAACCTCCTCGTGAGATGTATTGACGGATTAACAAGGAAGGTCCGGATCTCGGGTAAACACCGACGAAGAATGTGGGTCAACCTTGGTGATGTGATCGCGTTGATGCCAGATTATGGGATGTCACCAGATGAATGGGGAACGATGACCTTTAGATATCAAAGCAAAGGAGCAAATCAGCTCTATGAGCGTGGATTGATCCCTGAAGAATACATCATCTAACTAGTTCTGGATTCTAATTACTCATACCTGAAAAAATCACTCAAAACTAAAATTAGAAATCAAAACAGTTTAAGCAGTATTAGACATGATTCGATTATGAGTGATCGGATGCAAACGGTACTTCGTGGACTGGCTGTATCAAATTTACTAATGTTCATGATCTCACCGTGGTTATTGATTCGTTGGCCATTTCCATTCTCAACAGTACGGTCACCGGCTGATCCACAAATATTATTATCGACCTTGCCTATTCTATTCATATTTTTATTTGATTATGGTTGGACAATCGCCTTCTTTCGACGTGTGAGTCATTTCAGCCATGTAGTCTTGCCAAGTTATTACCGAATTCTTGTCTGGATATATGTCATTATATCTCTCTTTATTAGAATTATCGTTTTCTTCTTTGCCACCTTTTTCTTGGCCCCTTTCAATGGCTATATTTCAATTATTCTGATCTCTATTAATTCAATTTTATTTGCAAGTATCTTGAATATTATCAGGAAATTACCGATGGCAGTAAATGAACGGGGAAAAATAATGGTATTGATTATCTTCAATTTATTTACCCTGGTTTATGTAGTAGCACCAATTGTGACCACTCCCCTAAGTTCGAACGTATTAATTTATCTAATTATATTCTTTATTGGTGGCAGTTTCAAGTCTTTTTCATATTTACTTGGCGGAATATTGTACTACCACTGGTCGAACAATCTCAAAGATCCTGAATCTGACGATACCTATAAACAATTGGCAAATCAGGCTCTTTATCCTGAAGAGAGATAATCTGTCCTCTATCCTTAGTTTTTAGATGATGAGTGTTGATGTTGGTACGAGAGCTATTGTGAACTTGGCAACTAAATTTACCCGGATAAGTCAATTACTGGCACTGACGAATTTTCTCCAATTTCTCATTGTGTTTTGGTTAATTGATGCCGAACGTAGTGTCCAGCGGCTATTCAATCTATTTCGAATATCCACTGCAGTTGTACTCCTACTAGATTTGATTATAACTGCATTATTTCTTATCTCGCTTGCAAATAAACTTGAAACTTCGATCTTTCCTCCACTTTTTGTGATCTACGTAATCTCTTCTGCTATTAGTCGATACGTATCAATCCAGCATATCACCGCAATATCCATCCATGATCTAGTCTATTACTATATGGTCTCTGGTCTCCTGTTTGCCCTGAATTTGCTCTATATCATCCAAAAAGTGTCATTTCCCCATAAAGAGAAATTACAATTTATTGCATTTGTTAATTTAACCGGGTTATTATCAATTCTTGGTGGCAGGTTTTTACTATTCTATTTTGGGACAAAGGTTTTGTTACCATTACCCGCATCAATTATCTATATGATTTTATCTTTTGACCTAGATCGTCCTGATCAAGGGAAATCTGCAGGTGAATTTGGGGATCTTGAGGATCAGGATGATAAAGATATACTTGATGAAGAGTCGATTCTGTTTATCGAGACTGAACCTGAATAATTCTTCAGTTTTATCGCACAATTGTATTGCTTCTAGATAAAATAATGAAATCTATCCATCATATTCAATATGCAAATGTAAATTTGTCCAAATATTTACTCTTAATTTCCTAATATGTCTCATTGATTATTCATTTCGTGTACAGGTGTACAATACTATCGATTTTATAGAACTCTTTTTATGTACTAACTAACTATATTATAGTATATGTTGGAGGAACAAGTCACGAGAAATACCCATCCTGTGATGGTTCTTGGCAATGAAGCCATTGCTTTGGGATTAATCGATGGAGGGATTTCATATGTTGCAAGTTATCCAGGTACACCATCAACTGAGATCATGGAATATCTAGTCCATCATGCTCAGGACAGTCCATATCATGCAGATTGGTCAACAAATGAAGCGGTCGCATTACAAGAATCTATTTCAGCATCAATTGGTGGCCGTGACAGTGCATATATCTCGAAAAGCGTAGGTCTGAATGTGGCCATGGATGGTCTGATGACTATTGCCAATTCTGGGACGTATGGTGCTCTTGTTTTAGTTGTGGCTGATGATCCAGGGATGCACTCTTCACAAAATGAACAGGATACTCGCATAGTGGCCTCTAAATTGGCTCATATTCCTGTGTTTGAACCATCAACTGCTCAGGAAGCCTATTATTACGCAAGACAAGCAATCCTGATTTCACGTAAATATCAGATACCCGTGCTTCTTCGGTCGGTAACAAGATTATCTCATGCACTTTCGCCAATACATCGAGAACCTCCAAGATTAATTGATGATCTTCCTTTCAAGAAAGACCCGTCACGATTTGTGTCTATTCCTGGTAATGCTAGAAAGAATCATCATCAGATTCTCAAGGTTCACAAACAATTACAAACTGATACTACTCATCTGGGGTATTGGAAAGAAATCCTGACTGAGGATAAACCCAACTATCTGATTGTAAGTTCGGGTAATGCTGCAAATTATGTCATAGAGGCTGTTAAAGATCTTAATATCAGTGCACATCTTTTCATCCCCAAGATGATCAACCCCTTACCGGAACCTAAAATTATTGAATTAGCAGAGACCTATGATCAAATTCTGATCGTTGATGAATTAGATCCCTATCTTGAAACAGAATTCAGATTGATCTTATCCAAAAACCAGATTACTACCCCAATTTTAGGAAAAGGTGATCTGACTCAACTCGAAGGAGAGCTGACAATTGAGTTGGTAAAACAACGATTATCAACTGTTCTAGGTCTAAAATATGAACAGGATAAAATTGAATTACCCCTGGTTGATGATTTGACTCGTCCCCGTCCTCCCGTTCTCTGCGCGGGATGTCCACATCGATCAACCTATGTGGATCTAGGGGATTCATTGAAATCATTCAATCCTATCTTCCACAATGATATAGGTTGCTACTCACTTGGGGTGATGCCACCACATCAAACAGCTGATATGTTGATCTGTATGGGTGCCTCTATCCCAATGGCAACCGCCTCGGCGGTCAGTCAACCAGATCGTTTAGCAGTTGCTGTTATTGGTGACTCTACGTTCTGGCACACCGGTCTATCCGGATTGGCAAATGCAATTTGGAAACAGGCAAAT
>Ga0102944_1001590_pt1 | contig 14830 bp, 11 predicted proteins | sample SalPonD_shore_MG_FD_78172 | JGI IMG/M metagenome (GOLD analysis project Ga0102944, IMG submission 78172) | Salt pond soil microbial communities from South San Francisco under conditions of wetland restoration - Salt Pond MetaG... | ecosystem: Environmental > Aquatic > Marine > Intertidal zone >...
AGAAATATTTCAGAAGAGTTAGGAAATAAAATTCAAAATAAAGTTCAAGAATTCCTTAGTTCTCTTTAATTCAGCACTAGCCAGTTTTTCTATTGGCTTATAAGGGCTTATCTATTTTGTTAACTTTTTTTCATTAAAGAGTATAAAAACTTGAGCCTTTTAAATCTATTTGCTTATTAAGTTGGATTAATACAAGATAAACCTTATTAAATTTCCTCTTATCGCATTATCTTAACTTTCGAAAGAAAGGAGCCAGATTTTAAGAATTTTTAGAAAGAGTCCATTTTGAAATAATTCTTTGAGGGCAGAAATTACAAACCGCCTTTCCTCAAATAAACATAAAACATTTATATTTTTTTATCTTAATATTTAAAATAACTCTTTAATAAAAATCAATTAGTTTTATAAAAAAAATCAAGTATAAAAAGAGTGATAAAATATGCCATTATTTGGTGGCGGCGAAAAAGAAAAAAAAGAAGAAAAAAAGTCTTATAGAGTAAAGACAGGAGATATTATTTATCCTGATGAGGAAAGAGAAGGTTTAGCTGCTATAATTAAATTAGCAGAAAATGTAAATGTAGAGCAAGATCATTATGGGGAGGTAGAAGATATTAATTTTACTGGAAAATTGGAAGTAATGAATCCTAGTACAAATAATCGATTATGGGATATTCTTTTAAAATTCGAAAATGTTGAGGCAATTGATTTAAAATCTCCAGAAATCGAAATAAAAGAATTGGGCACTGAAGAAGATAATAATACTTATTCTGAAGAATTTGAATTAGCAGAAAAAGTCCAAAATCTCCTTTTAATTAAAGAATATATTAATACTCTTTCGAATGCTGATGAAATTTTAAGATATGGAAATATTAAGGATAATATATTAGCTCTAAAAGAGCCTGAAGAGGAGAGGGGCGAGCAAAGGAATCTTGAATCATTTGGAATAGCAATTGGACAACTTAATACCGTTACATTTGCTGTTGGTATTTATAATCTATTTGAAAAACCAATTACAAACTTAAAAGTAATTAAAAGTATTCCATCTGAGTTTGAAAACATTCGAATCATAGATACTTCAGAAGGGTATGCCGATGTAGATGGGGAAGAAGTTGAATGGACTATTGACGATTTAGAACCAGAAAGATTAGCAGTTTTAAAGATAAGGGCAGATATTACAGTCGAAACAAAAGATGCAGTTAGCACTGGAGTAATTCAAGTTAGTTATGAGGCTGCTTCATCATTCACCGGTGGTTTAGAAATTGAGACTTTTAAAGGATACACAACCAATAAGCATTATATGGACCTCGTAGAAAGAGAGGAAGAACCTGATATGTGGGAGTGCGATTTGGTATTTGAAAATCCATCAGAATTTGACATAGAGTTATATGATGCGAATATATATGCCCCAGAAGATATTGATAAAAGTTATATTACTATTGATCCAGAGTATCCACTTTTATTACCTCCAAATGCTATGTGGAGGTCTCCTATGTGGGAATATGAAAGTGAAGATTATCCGACATTTAGAAGGGAATTAGGCTTCAGAATATTGCCAGAGTTTAAGGCAGAAGTTGTGGGTGAAACTGCTCTTGGAGAAGAACAATTAGTATTAGCAAGTATTACAGGTACATTAGCATATGAATTTCCAGAAGAGCTTGCAGAAAAATTTCCTCCAAATACCTTACCTTCTTATGAAGATAATGATGTAATCGCAGTTCTAACTCTTGAAAACGATGGGTCTGCGCCTTTAGATGAATTTAGGTTAACCCAAAGAGGATTTTCAGATTATCCTGATTTTAGTCCACCCGATCCCAATGATATGGAAGATTTTGAACGGATGGGATTATTTATTGATGGAGAACCTATTGACTTAGATCTAGAAGATCTTCGGGTAACTAATGATATGATTCAATTGAGTAAATTCGACCTTAAAAGTACGGAAGAAGGAATGATAAAACCCGATTCTACTGTAGAATTTAGATATCCCATTCATGCCATTCAACCAAGAGAAGGAGAATTTGAATCTGATGTGATTTATAATGCGAATACTTATCCTTTGGGAGAAGAATTAGCAACAATTCCGGTTCCAGAAGAAGTTCCCGTTATATCTATTGTACATGTCAGGAGAAAGGTCAGGGTTGGGAAAGAAATTATGCCCTTGGCGGCAGAAGGAAAATATCAAATTACTATCTTCTTGAGAAACCTCGGTGATTCGAAAGAAAACGAGATTGAGAATTTGACGGTTATAGATAAAGTTCCTGATAATTTTGAGTATGGAGAATTCTCATTAGAGCCAGAAATAATTGACGAATATGGAGAAGATACATTGAAATGGGAGATTGAATTATTAGAACCCGAAGAAGAACTCGAAATTACTTATGAAATCGAGGGAAAAGGCAAGTATAATCCTAGCAAGGCCCAATTAACTTACTAAATTACTATTTTTTTTTATTTTGTTTTATTTTCTTACTTTCTTTTATTTTTAGAATGATTTTTAGTTATTTCTCTTACTTTGATAATTTTAATAAATACCAATAATTATCCAATAAATAAGAAAAATAAATTAATCAAGAAAAGAAAGTAAAAAAGTGATTTTCGAATGCAATGGGGTATGCAAAATAGACTCTCTCGGATTATAAATCCAAAAACAGGCCACTGTGTAATGTTGGCGATGGATCACGGGTATTTCGGAAATATTCCAGGAACGTTAAAATGTTTTGATGATCTTAAGCCCTTATTTGAATATGCTGATGCATTAATGCTTACAAGAGGGATGTTGAGAAGCTGTGTTTCTGCGGATATAGATAAACCGATCGTTTTACGAGTATCAGCGGGAGCGAGTATGTTAAAAGAGCTTTCAAATGAAGAAATTAATGTCGCGATAGATGATGCTATACGATTGAATGTTTCTGCGATTACATGTTCAATTTACATTGGTGGGGAATACGAGAAGCAAACAATCATGAATTTGTCAAAATTAATTAATTTAGGTGAACAATACGGAATTCCAGTATTAGCTGTTACCGCAGTAGGAAGAGAAATGGCAAGAGATGCCCGATATTTAGGAATGGCAAGTCGATTAGCAGCAGAAATGGGCACTCATTTTGTAAAAACCTATTACTGTGAGGATTTTAAAGAAGTCACTAGTATGTGTCCTATTCCAATAGTTATTGCTGGAGGAAAAAAAATTCCAGAAAGAGATGCTCTTCAAATGGCAAAGAATGCTATTGAAGATGGGGCAGTTGGAGTTGATATGGGGCGAAATATTTTTCTCTCAGATTCGCCAATTGGCATGATTCGAGCGGTTAGAGAGATAGTGCATAATAATGCTTCTGTTGATGAGGCGTACGAAATATACAAGCAAGGGCCGAAAGGATTATAATTTTTTCTATTATTTTTTATTTTTTTCCACCTTTATTTATCTTAAAAAGGTGATAATTTTTTTTACGGAAAATTGAATAAAATAATTTCCGTGTTAGGGTTCAATTACAACTTTAAGGGACTGATTTGCTTGACAAACAAGATTAAAAGCTTCTGCTATCTCATCTAAAGGAAATCGATGAGTTATGAGGTCTATTACTTCAATTTTTTTCGATTTTATCCATTCATAAGATTCATCCAAATCGGGAGGAGCGGCACCATAGGATGTCATTAATTTCACCTCATTTCTCCAATAATCATTGATAGGTATTTCAAGGTTAATCCCTGGTTTGGGAACTGCAAAAAAGATTATAGTGGTTCCCGGGCCAACGCATTCTAGAGCCTGCCTTGCTGCTGAAACCGCACCCGTACATACAATAATGATATCTGGAGCACGATTCTCATTAAATTCTGTGACTTTAGTTGCTATATCATCCTTCGCATTTAACACTAATGAAGCTCCCAATTCTTTAGCCTTGTTCATTCGATATTCACTGATATCAGTTGTAATTATTTTTTGAACACCCTTTGCTTTTGCTAATTTCAAGTGCAATAATCCCGAGACTCCTGTTCCTAAAATTAATATGGTTTGTCCTTTATGTATATCGGCTAATCTTTGAGCTCTGCAGACACAACCCAAGGGTTCAATAAATACCCCTTCTTCATAACTTACCTCATTATCCAAGACATAGACCCCCCTCTTTTCGATATTAATATGGGGAATCCTTATATATTCGGAAAATCCACCGGGGTCAAAATTTGTATTATGTAATAAATGACAGGCTGTATGATGACCTTCTTTGCAATAATGACATTCAAAGCAAGGTACATGGTGAGATACAAATATTCTATCCCCTCTTTGATAGTTCCTGATATTATCACCTATCTCAACAATGTCTCCTGCAATTTCATGTCCTAAAATCAGTGAATCAACCCCTAGCTTTTCCATTTTGGCAAATCGATAATATTCTAAGATATCGCTGCCACAGATACCCGATTTTTTAACTTTTACTAAGAATTCATCAGAATTAATAGTAGGTTTTGGGATCTGATCAACTCTCACATCATCATTACTGAAATATCTTGCAACCTTCAAATTGTTCACAACTTCTTAAGTCTTTATCAATCTTATAATTTTTAACTATAAAAATTTTATTTTAATAAGAACTCTGCACAAATCGATTTCCATATAAATATCAAATAATTCTTAGTGGAATAAACAATCTTGTTTATCTTCATATTTATCTCTCTTTATCACACTCCACGACCTCAAATCCAATAAGTTTAGCCAGATCTATAAATTCCTGTCTATAATTTCCAAAGAAAGTTACTCTATGATGACCAAACGTTTTCCAATCACGATTATTATGCAGCGCTTTTGCATTGGTTTTAATAGCAACTTTTGTCCTGCATAATAAGTCATCCCAGTATGGAAAAAGTTCTTCACCGGAAACAGTCTCGCCGGTAAAAATTGCTATTTTCTTATTATTGATATCTATTTTTACCACAGTAACAGGTACCCCGATGGGATAATTTACTTGAGCTACAGCACCCCCAGTATTTTCTTTCCGATAAAATGGCAAATTCCTTATCATATAAGGTACCTTTTTTCCATCTCCATATGGATTAAATGGAGCTTCACAATGAGCAACAATAGCTATATTATTAAAAAAATCTATAAAATAATCACCATCCTGACCTGTACTGCCTATGAAATTGAATCCTAACTGTTGAGTAATCAAAGAATTAAGCAAAGTTTCGCCAACAGCTACTATACCTTCTGTGCAAAGCTGTGAGGAAGGTAAACCCTGACTTGGCATCTGAGAAAATCCACCAGGGAATGTGCCATATCCTTCAGTTGCTATTGCTCCACAATTATGAGCTGCCATAAGTTCTTTCATAGCTAAATATAATTTTGCTGATCTTAATATTTGAGCTTCATTTGTCCCTCTAATTCCTGAAGCTTCATCCATCCATTTTTTCGTAATCTCTTTTGCCTTCTCTTCATCTTGAACTTGCAACTTTTCAACCAAATCTTTTTGTGGAATTGGTACAAGAACAGCATCAAAAGTTTCTTTCAAATTCTTAATAAAAATTTTCTCATAATTTATTCTTCTTTCTTCAAGATGAGAATCACCTGATTCTAACCTTTTTAATTCTTGCCTCATCGGAACTTCCTTTTCTGTTATGATCTGAAAGTCATATGGTTCCCATAGACCAAGTGGAGGTTTATCTGTTATAACTAATATTCTTAACCCCCTCATCTTTGAAATTGCTCCTATTAGGTTAATTTTTCCTGCTATATCTTCTATTCGGGATGAATAGATAAACGGATCCTTGTCGGGTAATATAGGCAAACAAGATGTTAAGACCTTCTTTCCTTTAAAATCATTTTGATTATAAGAGAGGGGAAAAAATTGTCCCCATAATCGAAAGACGGCCACCATAGGCAATCCTATTGATAATAATTCATCTGAGGGAGCCCCTAAACAAAGCAACCCGTCTATTTCTCCTTTTTGTGCTTTTATTCTTTCAATAACCTTTTTACTAAGCCAACCTTTTCCTATAAAATCAATTTCATTGCATCGTTTTTTAAGTATTTTTAACACTTTCTTATCATCAAATATTTCTACATTTGGATGATAAACTGAATACCTAAATCCTACCATTACGGTTGAATTAAATACAGTATATATTCGGGCCTTTTTATCTTGATTATTTTCCGATTTAAGACTAGAATTAACCTTCATATTTACAATACCACCATTGATAAGATCGTTGCTTTAACCATTATGGTCTTTTTTCAGAATTCTTTTCCTTAATATATAAAATTAAATTCTTAATGCTCATATAATAAATTTCACCAAATTTTTTATTAAATGAAATTGGTATATATTTTCTTATAGGTTCTAAAAATAAATAAACACTTGTATTTGATTTTTCTAAGTTCTCTTTAGTTCTTATAATTAGTTTTTAAAATATTTTTATGTCTTTATTATTCAGATATGGTATGTTTCTTATTTTTAATTTAAAGATTTTCTAATTTTATTATGGTTTTTTTAATAATAATATACATAAAATAATTAAAAGTAATAAATCTTAATAGATGGTTAGAACGATTATTGAAAGAAAATTTTTAATGAATTCAAATATTTTTTATATATAGCGATTAACAATTTAAAAATAAAATTTTTTACCAATTAAAAAAAAAGATTAAGTATGAGTCAATTATCAATTAATAAAATTCGTGAAATCTTAGGAAATGAAGCAGATGATTTTTTAAATTATAGTTGCAGAGGAATCCCCAAGGAAAATTTGTATCCTCCCGGTCCAGATTTTATTGAGCGTGTAGTCGAAAAATCTGATAGAAATAATAGAGTGTTAAATAATATGCAACGGCTATTTCAAACTGGAAGACTAGCAAATACAGGATATCTATCCATTTTACCGGTGGACCATGGAGTAGAACATGGTGCTGGAGCTGATTTTGCCCCAAATCCTATATACATGGATCCCGAAAAAATTATTGAATTAGCGATAAAAGGGGGTTGTAGTGGCGTCGCATCAACCTTAGGAGTGTTAGGGTCCGTTTGTCGCCGTTATGCTAGAAAGATTCCATTTATTCTTAAAATAAACCATAACGAATTACTTTCAAAACCTAATTTTTATGACCAGACTTTATTTGCAAATGTTGATCAAGCTTTTAAAATGGGAGCTGCTGCTGTTGGGGCTACAATTTACTTTGGGTCTCATGAATCTCGTCGTCAGATTAAAGAAATTAGTGAAGCGTTTGATTATGCCCATGACTTAGGTATGGTGGCCGTATTATGGGCATACCTTAGAAATCAAGATGAGTTTATAAAAGATGGAGTAGATTATCACGACTCAAATGATATGTGCGGCCAAGCAGATCACTTAGGTGCTACTATTGGAGCTGATATTATAAAACAAAAAATTTCTACTAAAAGTAGAGGATTTCTGGAATTAGATTTTGGAAAGACAAACAAACTGGTGTATGAAAAGTTAACACCTACGGAAGGTTTACCCGAAGGGAGTAAATTAATAGAATGGAATAGATTTCAAGTAGCTAATTGTTTTATGGGTCGCGTTGGTCTCATAAATTCGGGAGGCCCATCCGGTGAAAATGATATGCAAGCGGCAGTGAAAGCAGCTATTATCAACAAACGTGCCGGAGGATGGGGTTTAATTATGGGACGAAAATCCTTTCAGAAGCCAATGGAAGAAGGAATAAAAATTATTCATGCCGTCCAAGATGTGTATCTAAATAAAGAGATAACTCTGGCATAATAAAGAATACGATAAAATAAAAAGTCTATATTGTTTTTTTTTAATATTTATTTATTCTCAAATTTTCTAAATTCTACTCATCTAAAACTTTTGAATTTCTTTTAAATCTTACTGTTTCAGATAGATTCTGGTTCTTTAATTGATTATTTAGATATTGAGATAATTTTAATCTCTGTACTGTTCTCCCTTTTTTAAGAAAATTGCATCCACATAAGATACTAGATAAATGAATTACTGAGTCGATTGTTGGGGTTTGAACATTTAAATATTTTGCCAAAGAAGATATAGGAACGAGTCCAGTTGGGACATCTTCTATAAAATATCTTGTGATTAATTCATCAGGAGCAAATATTTCTTTATAAGCTTCAATTTTTTGAATAGTTTCATATATTGAATTTGCTTTTACACCATAAGATTTTTGAGCCCAATCAATAAAATGGAATTGCTTAATTTCTAAATTTTTAAAAATTTTATTTAATTCAACTTCAATATTTTCTAAAACATTGCAGACCTTGGGAGTTGCCCCTTCCTTGTAAAATTTAAATTTCTTACCGAATTCCATTGCGCTTGCATTAAATATAGAGAGAGTAGGATGTAATATACACCCTATATTATTTAAAGTAACCTCTAAATAGTTTTGAATAGGATTAAAATGCGGAAAACATTCCTTTATCCTTTTATCTACATAATCTATATATCGATCTGGATAAGTTGCAAAGTTAACCGAATTTTTAATTTTTAAAATGTTTACTTTATTTGTATGTTCTTGGCGAGCTGTAAACATAAGAGTTTGGGTCTCACCCACATAAACAGAAATTGAGCCTCTTTTTTCTTTTATCTTTTTAAAAACTTCAATAGCACCAAAAGTTCTTCCTGGATTTAAGACTATAATTTGATCATTTTCTAAATAAGGAGCAATCTGCTCCGCAATAGTTGCATGGGCAAATGCAGGAATGACTATCATAATTATGTCCGCATCATTAATTGCTAAACTTAGGTCTTGTGTAATATAATCTAATGGAAAAAAACCATTTAATTCTCCTTCTGCTTCTATACCACCCTTTCTGATAATTTCATAAATTCTTGAGAAAGAGCGATTATATAAGTGAATTGAATGACCTAAGGAAGATAAATATACCGCAAAAGCTATTCCTCCTGAGCCTGCACCAATGATACAAAATTTCATTACTGAATCATCTCCTTCAGGCTCTTCTTGAGATTCACCTTATCTTTTATTAATAAATAATCAGAATATTTTTCAAATCTCTCTTCAATTCGTTCTCTCTCATTTAATTTTATTTTTAAAAGGGAGTCCCAAGAATAGCATGCCCCATCAATTATTTTTGTAGTGATCTCTCCCCTCGCATATTTATTATTTTGTAGATGCGGGGCATCAAAAATACCATATTCAACCAGACGAGTTAAAATGTTAGGATTTATCCAGGGATTTTTTGATTCAGAAGTTGATTCGGCTAATCTGGGTATTTGCTTTATAATCCACTTCGCTTGTGTTATTAATTCATTTTTTCTTGCTAAAACTCTCTCATCCACCAAATTAATGTTACTTGAATATATTTTATTAATTACTTGATCTACAATTTTACAACTTTCTATAACATCCTCTGCCGTAGCAGTATGCTTTCCCTCTGAAAAACTAACAACGTGGACAATGTCAGGCTTAATAGAAAGCTGAATTAATGTGGCTGAAGCTAATTGTCCTTTCGCTTTATCTAGATCAATTGGAAAACTTGCTAAACCTGTTCTGACTTGCTTAATCACATTAAATGAATCATCTATTAATGTTTGTAATAACTCATTTTTAGCTAGCATTTTCGCTAAATCCATTTCAAAAGAAAGAGTAGGTGGTGTATTGAACATATATTGTGCAATAAAATCTTTTACTCCTAGGTTTTTAGCAATTATTCCACATAGATACATATCAGCCACAGCAATGGCATCAGGAGCATCTCTTAAACTCCAATGATGAGAATCATTAATTTCTACAGGAATATTATGTTTTCCATGCCATTTAATGGTTTTAAGATGTTGCTTTATGGAATTTTTCAAATTTAAGGGCCCCCGAGAATCCATTTGATTAAACCAAAAAATAGGAATTGCTGCCCATGCATTCTTAATAGTTTCATTATATAATTTTGCAAGTTCTATGAAATCTCTTGTTCCAGCATAAATCCTTAATAAAGGATAATTTTCTCTAAGCCTTGCTTTATGAATCTTAATAAAATCTTCTTTACATCTTAATGGCACGCCTCCAGCTCCATCATATTCTTCACTTATATCTTCTGGATGAAAATAATTTCTCTGAGTATTTTGATCTGGAGCAATTGAAATGATATCTAAAACTTTTGCATTTGCAATTTTCTCTATTCCTAGAACAGTTTCCCTTAATGAGGGAAGTCCAAAATGAGCCCTTAAGATTGGAAAAGGTTTTTTCCACTTTATTGTCTCTATAAGATCAAAATTAACATTTTTTCTTTCCACTGTTTTATTTGATTGATTTTTTAAAATGGAAATAATATCATATTTAGATTCTCCTCCAACAAAATAGGTATCAAAAAACCTAAGTTCTTTAATGATATTAATGACCTCCGGTGTCCCAGCAAAAAATATCCTTTTTGGTTTATTTTTTAACTTTCTATATTTTTTAATAAATTTTTTCAGGGGAGATACTAATGTTTTTGGAGATAAACGATAGCTTAATCCAACAATTTCAGGTTCATACTTTTTGATATTTTTAATAATTTTTATAAAAGAGGTAGCTGGACCTAAAAATTTACATTTATAACCCATTTGAGTTGCAAGCTGTATAAAATTATATGCTCCTGCAACATGAACGCACGGATTTATACTAGCGGTTAATATTAAGTTGTTATTAAAGCTTTCTTGCTTCTTTTCCTGTTGTTGACTCATATTTGCCACTTTTATAATTTAATCAAGGAATGAAATAATTTTTATAATAAAATATTTAAAAAATTTTTATAGAAGGTTTATGAAAATTTTAATTTTAAGGAGATTTATATATATTTTTTTCATAATCTTTTATTTTTAAATAAAACATTTTATAGATTTACTTTCTACTATAAAAATATTAATATGATTTTTAAATCTTTGTAATGTTACCTTATTTTCTAGTCAAATGTTGAATTATTTAATTAGTATTTTGAAATTTTTTAAAGTTTTATGCATAAGCTAATTATTTAAGAGACTGCATAATAGTTTCTATTGATTATATTGATATATATTTTTTATGAACAGTTTCTATTTTTTTCAAAAATTAATTCCCATTTAGTAATCGTTGAAATACAAATTCTACTATTTACTTCATATAACATGGAAATATGTAATAATTTTAAAAGGAAAGAAGGTTCTTCTTACATAAGGCTTGTTTAATTCAAATCTCACTTCAATTTAACACTTTTTAATATCCCATTCATTTTAATCTATAAAATTAGTTAGAGGGTCATTTTCTTAAAGGATTATAAATATTACTATTTAAATTAGAGAATTTTTTAATATAAATGACTGGAATCTTTTATTATAGAAATCTAAATGGGGGCGTTTCCCCCGAGAGAATAGAGTTAATGGAAAAGAAGATCTCTCATCGTGGAACGTTCCTTCAGAAAAAAATAATAGGTTCAAATGATTACCTTAAGGTTTATTTTAATAAAGCACAAGCTTCCAATCAATTAATTGAATTCTGGGATGAGGAGCGAGAAAAAATTATTAGAGTTCTAATTGATGGCCAAATCTTTAATATAGAGTTCATTGCGAAGTTTCTTAAAATGAATAATCTTAATTCTAATCAGAATGTCGGAAGATTGATTTATAAGGGCTATAAGAAAAAGGGGCATTCATTTTTCAATAAATTGAGTGGCTTTTATTCTATTTTAATCATTAAGGGGAAAAAGGTAATAATCGCCAAAGATCCAATTGGACATAATCCTTTATATTACTTAAAAACCGATGATTACCTTATCGCTACTTCAGAATTAAAGGCATTTATCAATATTGAAGAATCTCCAAGGTATCTTAAGCCAGGTACTGTATTTATTTATAATGGAGAGGATTCAAACATACAAGAGTTTCATAATTTTGAACTCCCTTTAAAAAAAATTCCCGATGATTGGAATCAACTTTCAGAAATCGGGAAAAAACTCTTTAAGCTCTTAGATAGTGCAGTTAAAAGATCTATTGATATTCCGGGTAAGATAGGTTCACTTTTAAGCGGCGGGATAGATTCTTCTGTTATTTGTGCCTTACTTACTAAACATTTACCAAAAGTGGATGTTTTTACAGTAGCAGTTGAAGGTTCTGAAGATTTAAAATATGCAAAATTATTTGCCAAGGAATATAAAGACAAAATTAATCATAAGTTCTTCATAATGGAGAAAGAGGAAATGATCGAGATTATTCCTGATGTGATCTACCATTTAGAAACATTTGATGCTGCATTAATCCGCAGCGCCATTCCAATGTATTACATTTCTTCTAAATTAAAGGGAAAGGTTGATGTATTATTAACTGGGGAGGGAGGAGATGAATTATTTGGGGGTTATCATTACTTAAAAAAATTAAGTGAAAAGGGATATCGAAAGGAATTAATAGATTTACTTAGCGTTGAACACGCCTTGGGTTTACAACGCGTTGATCGTATTCCGTATGCTTTTGGGATTGAAGCTAGAGCCCCGTGGTTTGATCTTCAAGTCTCTAAGTTGGCTTTTCAAATTCCTCTAAGGGTTAAACTTCGAAAAATCAATGAAGAGTTAATAGAAAAGTGGATCATCCGCGAAACTTTCAAGGATTTTTTGCCAAAGGAAATTGCTTGGCGGGAAAAAGCGAAATTTTCTAAAGGTGTAGGTTCACAATTTATGATGAGAGATCACTTCAATGAAGTCATCTCAGAAAATGAATTTGAAAATGAAAAGGAGATTATTAAAAATGTTGAATTAAAGTCCAGAGAAGAACTTTATTATTGGAGAATTTTCAAGGAACAATTTAATCCAACGAAAAACTTCATCAAGAACCTCCCTCGAACTGAAAATTTTGCTCTATAATATTCTACAGCTTTATTAATGATAAAATTATTTTAATTATGGGGTTTTAAATGAATAAAAATTTTTTTTCTAAAGAGGAGGAAGAAATTCATGATAAGGTAGATCCAAAGATTGATAAATTTTTCTTTAACACCCCCAAATTGTGGGATGAGTTAAATGCGAATCAAGATCGTTTTAAAGCAGAATCTAAGAAGATTTTAGATATTATTAGAAAAATCTTTCCTAAAAGCGATGTATCTCTATTAGATGTAGGGTGTGGCACGGGTGCTCATTTTAATTTACTCATTGATCGGGGGGTGGAGTGCACCGGAGTTGACCTAAATCCGAATATGATTCAATATTCAAAAAAAAAGTATCCAGAGATAGATTTCTATGTCCAAGATATGAAAAATCTCACTTTTCAAGAGGAGTTTCAGGTAATTACTTGCTTAAATAGTACTTTCTTATATAACATCACGAATAACGATATTATTTCCACATTAGAATCCTTTCAAAAAGCCTTGAAATCGGAAGGAATCATTATTATCGATGTGTCCGAGCCTATCACTTATCTTCTTCATTGCGGTCGGGAAGATTTCAAGGAAGGATATACTTACGGAATTTCCACCAAGGGATTTAATGCTAAAGTCCAAATATCCCTTAATTTTCTACCGAAAAAGCAAATTTATAAAGGAACGAGAAAATTTATGATGGAACATGATGATAATATCCTTGTGGAAGAACCCATTAAATATAGAATCTTAGGCGTGCAAGAATTAAAGTTTTTCTTGCATCAATCTGGGTTTACTGTCCTAAATGTTGAATTGACTAAAGATAAGAGAGATTTAATTCCAAAAAGAATCACTTTCGTGGCTCAATCGGAATAATTGAAGGGATAAGGGATTTTGTCTGACTTTAATACATTTGATTCTTAATTTTCTTTATAAGGAAAAGTATCTCTTTACAAAGACCAAAGTAAATGAAATAGAATTTCACCAAGAAGAAGAAAGGGCCATTCGGAGGGCAGAAAAAAGCATTAGAAATGAGAATTTAAAAAAAGAATTGGAAGATGCGACTACCGAGATTGGCGAATTAAAAAAGCACTTTTGCTTGTTTTCCGTCAAGAATTTATGTATTTTCTTATACGATGATTAAATGTATTTCTCGCTTCTCATATTCGCGTAATTGCTCATCCATAATAACATTACTGCCGATTATTTTGACTAATTTTTTATATGATACCTCAGCATCGGAAATAAATGTCTTTATATACTTTTGCACGGATTCCTCAGTCTCTCTATATACCGCTTGGTTTGTAAATCTCTATAAAACTATGATATTTGGTAAATAGGATAAATAATCCTATTGTGCGTAAAAAATATTTAAATTACATTTATAAATGGATTTATTATGACGAAATCGCTAACGATAAGAAAAAGGTAGTATTTATTCTTAAAAAGGACTTAAAACTAATTTAGAAAAAGTAAAAAATAGAAAATAAGAAAAAGAAAAATTACTTCTTTTCATAATTGTTTTTAATAAGGATTTCAAAACTGTCTCTATCCAAATCTTCATACATTTTTAATTCATCTGATAAAAAATCATGAAGAGCATTTCTTATGGCTTCGCTTCGAGAAGGATAGATATTAAGATCATTGAGTATTTGAATCGCTTCTAAATATTTTTCTGGTAAATTGATTGTAATTATTTTCATTTTGCTTCTCTCACCTTAACTTTTTTTTGATATTTATACTTAACATAATTTGTCGGATTCCTTATAAATAGAGAATATTAATCCCTTGATTTATTAATGGCTTAATTAGAGGCATTTAAAATAATTTAAAAATAGAATTTGAGAATCAAATTGATTAAGTATTAAATATTAAGAAAAGATTCTATTTAGGAAGAGAAAATAATTTATAAGAATAAATTTTTGTTTATTGCTTTTAGGGTTTTTCAAAAGACTTAATATGGAGAATCAATGAGAAGGCTGATTTAAAAATATCGGCATGGGTTATGTTTGTGAGATTTTCTAAATATTTTAACTCGTA
>Ga0102944_1001591_pt1 | contig 14815 bp, 15 predicted proteins | sample SalPonD_shore_MG_FD_78172 | JGI IMG/M metagenome (GOLD analysis project Ga0102944, IMG submission 78172) | Salt pond soil microbial communities from South San Francisco under conditions of wetland restoration - Salt Pond MetaG... | ecosystem: Environmental > Aquatic > Marine > Intertidal zone >...
ACCAAGAAGGAGTCTTGATAGAAGTTTAAAAGGAGCAGGAAGTTTAGCATATAACAAAGTCGGACTGAATAAGATCAATCCAGTAAGAAAATACAAAGGAACAGATAGGACTAGATCAGCCAGGATGATAATAAGAAATCCTAGGAGCGTAAAAGTACAGCCCTTACAGATACGGTATGAACCGAATTGAAAGACATGATCATCAAAATGTGAGCAAGGAGGGTGATGTGAGAGTAATTGGGCTACTAACCGACGATCCACAATTAAATTGAGGATTCATAGTTTTTACATTCTCTTTCTTCCGCTCGATCGAAAGGTTAGGATTAGAATATTATACTATCTGCTATAATCACAAATCATGTCAACACAACCAATAAAGGAAGTCCTCGATAGTGGGAAATGTCCTACTTGTAGTGCAGGAATAATAACCGATGATACAATGACTTCCTATTTTTGCGAGAAGGATAAATCACATTTTCTCTTAGAAGTGGAATTTCATGGTGGAGAGAACATGAGTGCGAAACTCAATGGTTCTCCTGTTCCTCAGGAAGAACTAGATCAACTCGAATGGTGAGAATGAAGATTTCATGAGAATTACTTCATCTTTTTTATAATTTTGCACTCTCTGACACTACCAACTAATTTATACAAAATAGATCAGATATGAAGTTGTGGAAATTTTTACACTTATTGCCTTGTTTCTACTTGGGATCGTGTTTGCAATCATTGCGACCATAGTGGGAATTGGTGGTGGATTATTGAATGTGCCAGCCTTAATTTTCATCTTCAATGTTGATGAGATAAATGCAACTTTGATATCTTCATTTGTAATCGTGTTTACTAGTATCTCGGGATTCTTGAAATATCGACAAGATAAACGCATTGATTACAAAACGGCATTGATTTATCTAGTATTAGCAATACCCGGTTCTATACTTGGAGGACTGGTAGCAGAACGAATTGATCCTCTCCTGCTCCGTAGACTCTTTGCAATATTGATTGGGATTTCAGCAATACGCGGCATAGTGAAAGCTTATACCTCAAGAAATGATGAAATTTACTCTCCAGTTCATGAGGATGATGATAATACGACTAAAGCAGAAATTGAGGAAAATCGAAATGAAGGATCGTACCGTCGAATACAGGATAGTGAGGGTGATATTTACGAATACCGGATCAAACTTGGTATCGGAACCGGCTTTGCTTTACTCGGTGGATTTCTAGCTGGACTACTTGGAGTTGGTGGAGGAATAATTTTTGTACCACTTCTAAATACCATCTCAGGTGTCCCCATTCATGTTGCAGTAGCTACATCGACCACCATGATCGTGGTAGTGAGTGTAATTGCAGTAATTACTCGATTTATTCAACGGGCATCAACTGGAAGTTTGGATATTTTGTATATCTTCTCATATGGTATTCCTTTGGCACTAGGTTCAATCGTTGGAGCATATATTGGTGCTGCTAAGGTTAAGAAGATCAAGGCAAAACAGCTGACCATCTTCTTCTGGTTAGTTGCCTTATTCGCCTCAGTTAGAATGTATCTGAATTAATTCTGACCTAATATTTTTATTTTAAATCCTGCATTGCTGAATAATTCTTTATTTAATACTCGACGACCATCAATAATAATATTGCCAGACATTTTTTCCAGTTGTTTCGGTTGTAAGTTTTTAAATTCGTCCCATTCGGTGACTAGAATAATGACATCAGCATCTTCTACTGCCATCTGAAGGGATTGACAGTGGATAATATCAGGAATTGCAATTTCTGCCGTCTCTTTGGCAATAGGATCATAACCTTTCACGATTGCACCTTTTGATTTGAGGGAAGATGCTATAGCAATAGAAGGAGCCTCACGCATGTCATCAGTTTCCGGTTTGAAAGCCAAACCGAGTAAAGCCACAGTTTTACCCTTTAGTTCAATCATGTCATTTACCATCTGCACAACCCTCAATGGTTGGGTCTTATTAGTTTGTAAGGTGGCTTTGAGTATATTACTCTCATGGCCAATAGCTTTACTCACAGCATAGAGTGCCTTAACATCCTTAGGAAAGCAAGAACCACCAAAACCAATACCTGCTCGGAGAAATCGAGAACTTATGCGGGAATCAGTCCCCATACCTTCTGCAACCTGACCAACATCAATTCCAAGTTGTTCTGAAATGTTCGCAATTTCATTAATGAATGAGATTTTTGTCGCCAAAAATGAATTTGAGGCATATTTAATCATCTCTGCCGCAGAGGTAGTGGTACGTTGAATAGGGCAATCAAAACTCTCATACAATTGTGCTACTGCCTGAAATGATCTATCATCAATTGCTCCGATCACTACTCGATCAGGATCGGTAAAATTAGAAATAGCTAAGCCTTCCATCAAAAATTCAGGGTTCATTGCTAAACCAAAATCTAGTCCTGCTTTCTTTCCTGAATACTCCTCGAGTAAATCTTTGATAACACCTGAGGTGGTACCTGGAACAACTGTCGATTTGACTACAATTGTCTTGAAATCATCGATCGTGGCTAATACTCTGCCTATCTCCTTTGCTTCTTCAGTGATAAATCGTAAATTAATACTACCATCCTCCTCACTTGGTGTGGGAAGACAGATAAAAATCAGATCAGATGAATTTATTGTCTCTACTCTATCAAGAGTGGCATGAAGCAGATTTTCTTCACGTACCACTTTTGTCAGCATCGCGTCCAAACCATTCTCAAAAATTGGAGGCTCAGCACGATTAATTTTCTCAACCTTATCTGGTACTACATCTAAACAGGTTACTGGAAAACCCAGATTAGCAAAACATGCTCCAGAAACTAACCCAACATATCCAGTTCCAATAATACCAATTCTAGGTTTTGAACTACTCATACGATAAAATATTTGCTGTGGGTAAAAACTTCATCCCTAATGATCAAAACTGTTGAAGGAAACCAACTAGAGGAAATTTGTTAAATTCGGATATAGCGATGCTTTCTAAGTATTTCATTGGCATTTTCCTGCAAAATTCGTTGTAAAGTATCAGGAGGAAGTGGTAATTCTGCTATCGATTCGGCATTAACACGAGATCCGGGCACACCAGGACTTGGATAATCAGATCCAAACATACATCGGTCTGCATAGCGATGAAATCGTGGAAACCATTTTGGAATATATTGAGGTGGAATACCTGCTAGATCAAAGTAAAGATCTTCAAATTTAGCCATCAAATATTCCGCCTCTCGAGTCCAAAATGGCCGACCTCCATGAGCCATTATTGCAATCAGATCAGGAAAATCAATTAGTACATCTTCTAGCATGAGAGGATTACCAAATTTGGATCTAGCCTTGGGGAAGATACTGGTACCAGTATGAAATATAACGGGGATCTGTAATTCCTCCATCAGCTCATACATTTTTCTCTGCTTTACATTACCATGAGTATAATCATTTGGAGCGATTAATTGATGTGGACCATGAATTTTCAAGCCAAATAGGGAACCAGACTCAAAATAATCGGAGAGGATTTGATTGGGATTATCGTGCTGATTCAAATCGATACCACCCACCGGGAGTAAACGCTTGTTTGAACCCTCACAGAAATTGGATACCCAATCATTGGTTTTTATAGTATATCCCATGGTTTCTGGAGCTTCATAATTTATTATCCAACTACGTTCACAATCAAGCCCATCCATTAATCCAAGAAGTGCAGAATTATCCTGCGGATTCTTGTAGAATGCATGGAGTGGAGGGAACTCTTCTAGAATTATTTCCTTAATCTCTTGCTTAGTCTGATCGGGAGGATGAAAATGAAGATGGACATCAGTATAGCTGAATCCACTCATATTATACCCTCATTACAATTTAAACTAAACGTGGTCATAATCATTTCCTTGAATAATTGCATACCCACATCATGATATGAATTATTACCATGATCAATTTCATCTTCTGGTAATAGAACCTTTGTTCTTAATTGATGGATAGAAGTAGGAAAGTTCAATGATAATACACCACCATAAATTTTGTTAATTCTTTTTACTGGTATATTCTTTTATCAACGACCGGGCAATGATCAATTTCCTGATTTCATTAGTACCAGCACCAATTTCCAGCAACTTCGCATCACGCATGAACTTCTCAATTTTATACTCCTTCATATACCCTGCACCACCTAGGACTTGAATTGCCTCCAAAGCATGTTGAGTTGAGCGCTCAGAGGCAAACAAAATTGAAGCAGCTGCCTCTTTGTTTCGTTTGTGATTGGATTGAACTTCACTTAATGCCCAGTAAACTAACAGGTGAGAGGCTTGCGACTCGGTATAAAGGCGCGCCAGCTTGTCCTGTATTAACTGAAAATTAGCTATTTTCTGACCAAACTGCGTTCTCTCCATAGAATAATCAAGAGCCATTTGAAGTGAAGTCTTAGATATTGCCAAGGAAATACTGGCAAGTACAGCTCGTTCAATTGAAAGTCCTGACATCACGATTTTTCGGCCTTCATTGACTTTACCCAGTACATTTTCCTTGGGTACGCGTACCTGATCGAAAAATAATTCACCGGTGAGCGAACCACGCATACCCATTTTATTCATTGGATTACCTTTTGATACTCCTTCAGAATCGAGTTCCATGATAAAAGCAGTAATACCCTTGGGACCGAGATCCGGATTGGTCTTGGCGTACACCAATGCAATATCTCCAATAGGAGCATTGGTGATATAGGTTTTTGATCCTGAAATCAAGTAGTGATCACCATCCTCCACAGCAATAGTTCGCATCCCTAAGGCATCCGAACCGGTATTGGGTTCGGTAAGAGCTAAGGCACCAATATGTTCACCAGATGCGAGTTTGGGAACATATTTCTTTCTCTGCTCCTCGTTTGAATTACGATAGAGGTTATCAAGAAGCAAATTGGAATGAGCACCAATTGACAGTGCAAAAGCAGGTGATACCCGGGCTAGTTCTTCAAGAATTATAGCCTGAGTGATATAATCCGTCCCCGCCCCACCATATTCCATAGATACTGTTGGAGCAAGAAGACCAAGTTCACCTAACTCTTTGAATAGATCCATGGGAAAATAATCTTCCTTGTCCATCTTTTCTGCAACCGGAGCAAGTTTCTCCTCTGCAAACATTTGTACAGTTTCTTGGATCATTTCATGATCTTCTGTGAAAAATTGTTTTACCATATACTCATATGTACGGAAGTATAGCCACTTAAGTTGATTACCCTACAATGGCGCTATATTTGATTACGATTATTCATCATCTTTAACAGGTTTAGCATTTAGATTAATCATTGATTGATCTGACCGTCCTGTAGTCGAACTTGATTTATTTTTGGCCTTGTAGACCTCTTTCAATTTGGTCTTACCAGGAGTTATCTTTGGAGTATCCATGGGACCACCCAGCGCTCTAGCCTGCTGATCTTGTCGCTCCTCCATCATTTTATCATAATTTGTCTTCCACAGCATATAGATCTGGACTAGAAAGAATGATCCGATAATTGGAATTGACCATTTAACTTGACCATCTTGTGACCAGTCCCAACCGAGTAATAACAACTGTGTAATCCAAATTACAATCAGTAGAGGATTGAAATTATCTACTTGTTCAGCTCCAGACATGTTCTATATATACTATCTAAATTGTATTACATAAACGCGATGATGGGGGAATTTATCCTCAGCTACTCGAAACAGACACTGTGACATAAGGAATTATATTTGTAAGAGTGATAGATAAGCAAGTTATAGAGTTGTTATCAGGTCTATGACAGATATCATCAAATTAAATCAGATTGCAGAATATGCGGATGAAGAGGCTATTGTTGAAGCCTGGGTCCTTAACATCCGACAACAGGGTAAGAAACTAGCATTTTTGTCACTGTATGATGGAACAAATGAACTTCAAGCCACCCTGAAAAAAAACAAACTGGGGCAGGATTTTACTAAAGTAGAGGAGATATATCGTGGTGCAAGTGTTCGATTAGGTGGTAAGATCGTTGAGGATTCTAGAGCACCTGGGGGATATGAGATGCAGGTCACCTCTTTTGCCGTTATCCATCCCTCGGATGAAGCCTACGATTCAGAAGTACAACCTGATAGTTCAACAGATGTCAAATTATCGAAACGACATATCGTACTCCGCGGCCCCCAATCTTCTTCCGTGTTGCGACTTACCAGTCATGTACTGAAGTACCTTCGTCAATTTTTCTATGGTCATGGGTTGGAAGAAGTATTTCCACCACTAATCACGGAAGCCCAAGCAGAAGGTGGATCGGAATTATTTGAGGTGGAATACTTTGATGATGAGGCGTATTTAACACAATCATCACAATTGTATCTTGAGGCTGCGATTTATTCGCTTCGTGATGTATTCTGCATCCTCCCATCTTTCAGAGCAGAGAAAAGTAGAACTCCCCGACATTTAACTGAGTATCGACATGTTGAGGCTGAGTTTGGATTTGCGGATTTTGATGATCTCAAGGAGTTTATCGAAGATATGATCATCCATCTGATTGAACAGATCAATACCCATGATCAAGATATCTTGGCATTGTGGGATCGCACATTAGAAGTACCAAGTAAACCATTTCCTCGGATCAGCTATGCCGATGCGATAGATCTTCTCAAGACAGAATATAACATTGAAATTCCGTTTGGTGAGGACATCAGTGATGCTCCAGAACGGACGCTGGTAGAACATTTTCAAGGACCTGTGATCTTAGAGCATTTTCCCACCAAAATGAAACCATTCTATCATAAAATCAATGAAGAAGATAAGACAGTAACCAATTCAGCAGATTTTCTCTTCCCAACCTGTGGTGAACTTGTAGGTTCTGGAGAACGTGAGACGGATATTAAATCTATGTTGGATAGAATGGCCGCAATGAATCCTCCACTTGATCCCAATGATTATACCTGGTATCTTGATTTACGGCGATATGGATCTATCCCGCACTCTGGATTTGGATTGGGGCTTGAGAGATTAATTCAATGGATACTTAACCTAGATAGCATTCGCGAAGCAACCCTATTTCCCCGTACAGTTAACCGACTTTCTCCATGATCAGAAAAGAACCGCCAATTATATCGTAGAAATAATTTATATCGAGAAAAATTAATCAATGAATGTAACGACTATTTTATAATTCCTTAATTGAGAAGGATATATAGTCTACTCCAATTGGTTATGTAAACTTTCTAAGATATGGAGTGGCAAAATTTCCTAGGTGGAATGGCTCTGGCAGCAGAATTACTAGATACGATTGAAGATTTATCCGGCAAAGACCGGTTAGCGAAGCTTCGCGAATTTAGGCGAGACCTGATCAACCAGGTTCGCGAAGTTGAGAAAAAACGCGGAAGTCTTCGAGCCAAACGAGACGAAAAGAATAAGCAGGTAAAAGATTTATTTGCAAAGGCTCGAGAGGCCCGAGAGAAACGAGACGCAGTTAACGAAGATGTTAAACTGAATAAAGCTCTTCGAGATCTCCGAAAGGAAGATGCAGACAAAGCATTGTCTGAACTTGAGAAGATTGAGGATAAGATGCAAGAAATGGGTATTAATCCCAAAGCTTACAATAAGCGTAAGGGAATAAGCAAACGCATCAGACAACTTGAGATGGAAATCCAAACAACGGGTAATCTCAAACCTCAAGATGAGAGAGAAAAGATCGAAGAGATTGAGAGACTAACCAAAAAACAAGAAGATTTGGAAGTTGCAGATGAAAAAAGAGATGAAATGCGTACCATCCGTAAACGTCTGAAGAGTCTCCGCTCTGAGGCACTTGCACATCATAAAGAAGTCCAAAAGTTGGCTTCCATGAGTCAAGAATATCATGATGAAATGATTAAAAACATCAAGCAGGCTCGTGAAATTAGATCAGAAGCAGATGAACATCACCAAGCTGTTATTGAGGTCTCAAAAGAAATTAATGAGATCAGAAAACAAATTGGTAAGATCTCAAGTGAAGCTGATAAAATACGTAAGCAGCTCGGTCAGGAAACTGCTGCAGAACGAAAACGTAGAAGAGAACAAGAAGCCCAGGAAAGAGAGGAAGAATTGGACACCAAGGCAGAAGATATTCTAGAGCGATACCAATCTGGAGAAAAACTTGGTTTCGAGGAATTCAAACTCCTAATTTCTCGTGGATTATTAAATGAAAACGAGTAAATTCCATCTATAAGTATTGCCAGGTAGCCATCAATCCAATTTTCAACTCAAATATCAATTCAAATTAGAATTATTCAAATTTAATAATCAATGGTACAGATTAGCGATATAAATAATGAATAGATTTCTGATAAAATATCTGTTGTATTAATTTACTCTTCTTCTTCTTCTTCGGCAGATTCTGTTTCTCCAGTAATGTCCTCATCAAATTCTTCTTCGAAATCTTCAAAATCCCAAGCTTCTGGTGGAGGAGTACGGAACATAGTAAGTCCAATCCAAAAAACGATTGCGAGCACTCCTAATACACCAAGGAGAAGTGGGATTGCCAATGCCCAGTATTGAGCAGGAGGTATCTTGTCAAATATTGATGATTTAGTTGCAGGTTGAATTACTAAGTAGAAGAATTCAATAACTATACCTACAATTGCAACTGCTGCCATTAGAAGTCCGATGTATTTGTCATTGTTGGCCATATCAATTCACCGATTACATATTCGGTTGTAATCTTCATGATTCGATTAATGGGATTTTATTATAAGTTTAATGAATGGTCATATGAAATTCTTGCAAATAAACGATCAATTCTCAATTTCTCAGATTGTAATTAATAATTGAGCATGAAACCAAAATCAATCTTGTCATGGAATGATTCAAACAAGTTTTTATCTATTGCTGATGGCGGAATGGAACGTTTTGTCCACAATTCAAATGAGGATAATGCGGTATTGAAGAAGAATTGAAATCCTCCCAACGTTGTTTTGTCTAAACTCTGAGCCATTTCCATGATCGGGGTTGGCTGAGTCAGTTTCGACATTGGATCAAATACAATCTTTGCTTTATCAATCACCGGTTTGGGGATCATAACTACATTTTCAAATCCCCTAGCTGGTTTATTACAATTCACAATCAAGTCGAAATCGTTGGAATAAGAGTCTTGTGAGGGAGTTATCATGGGAAAATCATCAAATAATGGAGATGGAACCGTTGTAAACATCTCATCACGAACTACTATAGTTTCAACCTGATCCTTCAGGACATGAATAACTGCTCGTGCAATTCTCTCAGTACCATCAATAAATACACGGTTGATACGTTTTAGTGAAAATGGTTCGATAGATCTTTTGAACCCATCAATTTGGGTATTGTATCCACGCAAACCATCTTTAGTTACAACGACACAATTGACTGCCCCCATGACTTGTGCTGAAGCATCCAATTGATCCAAACGATTTAGGATCTCTACCTGCCATGGTGAGCTAATATTTACCCCATCGAGTAAGCCGTCTTCAATCCAAAGTAGAATTTGATCCAGTTCAGGTGATGTCTTGACTGGTAGATTAAGAAAGACTCCTTCCATATGTGCAGCTTCCAAAAGCTGATTGTAAATAATACGTAGGATATCCGTCTCAGGAAGATTTCCCAATGAGGCTAAATGCCATGATTCATTTGCAAATGCCTTTGATAATTGATCGATTTCGAGCATTCCAGGAAGAAATGGTTCACCTTGTTTGTAGTGAAATCTACCATACATCCATTTATTGCCTAATTCTCGAGATTTAATTCGACTAATTTGACCAAGTTGACCCATACCCACAATTACATACTCAATCTTCTCTTTCTGTAGTTTCCTGGCCCAGCGCCACAATTGCTTGAGGTCTTCAACGGTATTTGGTAAGCAGGAGATTTTGATGATTATTTCTCCATCATATGAGTTAGCAACATTAACCAGGGAATCAAAAGCTATCTTCGCCATTCCCTCGAAATCAAGTGCAGAGATAACTGGAATCGTATTTGGATTTACCTCTTTCAAAAGTGACATATCGATAGGAAATTCTAGATCAATATATTTGGGTGCTAATGTAATCAGTCTTCGTAGGTTATCTTTTCTGCCTTTAATTGGTGGTTCAATCGTTTCACTATTCCATTCAGATCGCAGGGAAAAAATGATTGGTAGATCGCGATTTTCTTCCAAGAACTCTTTTATTTGGTCAAAATCGATGACAGCTAATTTATCCAGTCTAGCCTCAACCATATCTGCACCTTGTGCAAGAGCTCTGATCCCTTGTTCACGAAGTTCATCTAGGGATTCATCATAAACTACTGCACATATCAACGAAGGTACCCATTTGACGATGTATGTTTTCATTCATAAAAAAAAGGATAGATTACAATTAAGAAGTAATCAAAGTGAATATTGATCCGAGGATCGTTCCCACACTAATTGTCATTGAGAAACTGAGGAAAATAAAGATCAATCCAGGGATTTGTGGACGGATCCAAATTCTCGATTTACCTGATTGCCGTATAGATTTGATCATTTCCTCTCGTTCTTTACGCTCCATCTCTTCAAACTCCTCATCTGTCATCATCCCATTAAAATCAGGAGTGTACAATTTCCATTTATGATCCTCAAGGATTTCTCCAGGGTTATAGAATTGTCTTGATTCAATATTTTCAGTATCTACGACTACACCCTCGAACATTAATTTCAATTGTTGAGACAGAGATCCGCTGATTCCATCAAACAAATGCTCCCCTTTCAGCATCCTGCTAAAATTGAAAGCAAAAAAGCCGAGTGCTAGAATGATATAGAGGAAAAAGAAATTCAATAGGATAGAGAATAATGAAGGAAAAGTATCTGGTAGCGGTAGAAGTACTGGCCAGAGTTGAGCTAACAAGGGGTATGATACAGAAACGGAAAAAAATGCTTTAAGATCGCCACCGGCCATAGCACCAGTAAATAATATCAGAATTGAGATCATAAAACCCAGTACAATATTGATCAGAACAAGAACAATATCGAAGAATGGGGGTGATTGAATGTACCAAAAGGCAAGAACAATTAACGAGCTCAATATCTGGATCAGCCATATTTTATCTGGTATCCAACGCTGCTTCCAATCATAATAAGCTGCCAGTGCCAAACACAAGAACGTAATTACAATCCAAGCTAAAGAATAATACATCTATTTTACTCCATTAAATTGCTTTAAAAACCACCTAATGACATGGAATTATTGATTTTTATCATCGTCCGCAGAACCTTTGAAGTAAGAACGAGATCATTCTGCCATGATCCATTCTTTTCCTGTAAGGCAAGGAGATAATGTAAACCTAATTTGATAAAATCACTTTCGGGCGATTCCTCATCCAATACCGCGAGAAGACATTCGGCAGTTGTTTCAATACTAGATCCCCAACTCCCATCAATCGCCTGCAAAGAGCGGATATAATTACGGATACTAGCCATTGATACTTCAATCTTGATCTTCTTAGGAGTAGAATCTGAATCATCTCCCAAATCCATCGAAGGATCAGGAAGATTGATATCAAACCCACCTGAGCTACCAGATGTTGTGGAGTCAGGAGAGCTTGATGTTTGATCAGGAAAATCAAATGATGGCATCGCTGGATCATCATCATCTACTTCAATATCAGTACTAGGAAGACTCATATCTGATAGGTCAAAGTTTATTTCCAAATCATCTAGCTTCTCTTCAGATGAGCTATCTGTATTCATATCCATCATATCTCCATTTTGGTTGATCTTCTGATGACCACGTAACATAGTCGTTAAGGAACCATACATTTTACCAAGGAGCAGATTTGATATTTCCTTCTCACCTTGGATGGTAAACCGAGTTTGTGATCGTCTAATCAAGATATCAAAAGTTTGAGAGAAAATATCAGCACATTGTTGTGCGACAGTTAAATTTCCCTTCAGATAGAAGATATCTGACATGGGATAGATAATAGGGATGTCAGCTGGTACAAATTTACTATCGTCAAAATCCTCAATTGACTGAACAAATTCCCATTCAGAAATCGCATTCAATTCTTCCTTGAAATCCTCAAATACCTCAGCGTCAAGTTCTACCTGATCTGGATCTATCTCGGTAATAGTCTGGAAAGGAAATAGCATCTCATAATTTGGTTCGATTGCTGCTGTATCAAGTGCATCTAAAACCAAATAATACGTCTGCTCAGTCGTTCTAATTTCCTCTTGACCTTTGACGATTCGTTTCCAACTATAGTTCAACCCACTTTTCATGCTAGCAAAAGTTCGGAGAACATGTGATGTCTCGTAAAGTGGATTATCATCTCCCCAAATTCCATCCTGTCGTTGTTGGAATTGAAGCCATTTCAGTCCACGCAGGGTGGCATCTTTTGATCCAAGTTTACCAACTGGAATTTGCTCGATCTCTTCTCGGATTTCATTCAATTTACGGATCATCTCATCTCTACCCTGTCTGGTAGGTGTTGCTGTCATAATAAAATATGAAATGACAAATGACCCAGCAAGATAGATAACCATACCAACTAATGGGATATTCTCAGCAGAACCGTTAGGGAAGAAACTTTCTGCAAAGAAGGTGAGAATCACGGTAAATAATACGGTAATGATGACTATACTCCCCGTATAGATGATATGATTCTGATTAAATAAACCAAACCCCAATGCGTAATCTGCAAAGGTAATGGCTAACAAGAGGATATAAATCACTAATACTATAAACAGGATTGTGCTGAATGCGGTTGTAGCAAAGCTAGCCATCCAAAATGTGCCACCAGTTATCACTAGAAGACCGAATAACATAATTACAATATCCCGAATTCCTAATCCATAGCGTTTGTTCTGGAATTTCAGAATCTTTGTATATGCCTCTACATCTTGACCTTTTGACATATTTCTTTCCTAAGCTATACTACAGTCCTCTATAAATAAAGGATGCTCATCTAAGATAGAGAACTACATTGTAATACTAAGTAGTTGCACATTTAATTAATAAGTACTTGATTAAGAATTATGGAATAAATGAAGGTAAGGATAACTAATCCGAGTGTCATACCCACTAAAATGTAGAATTCCTTTTTGGCTTGAGAATTGTCATATTCCTCTTTTCCTAATTTTGAACTCAAAACAAATGTATAACCTGCCAAAATAAGGGGAAATATCAATAGTGCATCATTTGAAACCGTCATTTTAATATCAAAAACATTGATTAGGATATAACCGATACCAAATAGAGCGACAAGAAAGATTGAGATTAAATCTAAAAATCTTAGAGTTGGATCAAGCTCCATCCATTCGTCACGAAGTTTACCAAAATCTTCGGATAGTGAAGTATTAGTACTCATAGGATCTACAAATTGATTGAATTTTGACAGCTCTTAAATCTTATTAAATTTATCAGATTGAATAATGAAAGAAAATCAAGCGAATTATATCAAACCCTTTAATAAATACTGGACAGACAAGAGAATGTAAAGTGAATCATTATGCGTATCCCAGATAAAATCTCAGCATATTGTAAGAAATGCAAACAACACACTCTCCACAAAGTCAAACAAGAAAAAGGTGGACGTCGTAGTGGTGGTCTAAACTGGTCACATCGACGTGAAAAACACCGAAGACGTGGTCATGGTAATCTGGGAAGATATTCTAAAAAAGCAGTTACCCAGACCAAAATGGCTTCAAAAACATCTAAGAAAATTGATCTTAGACTTACATGTCCCGAGTGTAACAAAAAAGCTGTGCTAAATAGACCTCGTGCCAAACGTGTTGAAATTTTCAGAGCATTGTAAATTATAATATCAAATTCAAAATCTTATTCACTATTGATGCGGAGTATTACACGCACGATCTCCGGCATCACCTAAACCAGGTACAATATACCCATGATCATTCAGCACTTGGTCTACAGCAGCACAATAGATATCGACATTGGGATATTGTTCTACAACTTGATTAATCCCATATTCGGAAGCAATTGCTGCAATTATGACAATTTTTACAGGATTATGTTTTGAGACTTCCTCGAGAAGATAGAGAATAGTACTGGCGGTTGCCAGCATAGGATCAACTAATAATGCAATTTTACCTTCCAACGGTGGTATTTTCATATAATCAGATTGGATTTTGAATTCTTTGCCCTCCTCATCAAGCATCTTACCTCTTGATGCGCTGGCAACACCTAGAGCAGCATCATCAAATTCCTCAAATATTGCATCCACCATAGGTAGAGCAGCACGAAGTACACTGATGATCACAGTTTGATGTTTCATTTTATTGACAGTAGCCGTAGCTATCGGAGTTTCAATATCATGTTTAATAAGGTCAAATTTTTGTGAAGCCTCATAAACCAGATATCTACCAATCTTACGCAGATGTGCACGAAATCTGGAGGGTTTGGTCTCTTTATTACGTATAATCGCAATTGATTCTTCTAATAATCCTGATTTAGGAAAGTCAACTAGCATCAATTCAATCTGTATTCGCTCATAAAAAAATTAAACTGTAATTGGCGAGAATGATACAAGACTGTCAATTATGTACAAAATGATGAAGAGAATTGTAAGTAAGATAAAGACTCCAACCCTCCGTGTTCTATCAGTCACAAGAGGTTTTATCAGCTGGATTTGTAAATTCTGAATAACGGAAGGGGTTTCCTCTCTTAGTTGATTAATCCATAGTCCGAGAAGATATCCCCACATCCCAATGTGAAAGAGGATGAAAAGCAATAAGATCTGGAATCTAAATAAGAATACTAGAGTATACAATGAAATTGCCAATATAATCAGTGAGATCAAGCCCAATGTACCGATAATTAAATTCAGACCCCAGATAAAAAAAATATCATTATCTCGGTCAAT
>Ga0102944_1001592_pt1 | contig 14810 bp, 10 predicted proteins | sample SalPonD_shore_MG_FD_78172 | JGI IMG/M metagenome (GOLD analysis project Ga0102944, IMG submission 78172) | Salt pond soil microbial communities from South San Francisco under conditions of wetland restoration - Salt Pond MetaG... | ecosystem: Environmental > Aquatic > Marine > Intertidal zone >...
ATTCTACCTTGTGAAGAATATTTATTATTCTTAATTAGACTTAATCATTTCCATTTAATTTCAATAAAAAGGAGTTTCTTATCATTTGTTATGAGATTTTCCATATTTAACACAATATCTTTTAAAGGTTTGCTTGCCTTTTTCTTTGTATTTCGATATACATCTAAAAAAGGTTGGATCTCCGGTGAAGATTCCTCAAATTCTTGGAATGCTTTATGTAATGGAATAACCACTTGATGATCGCCTCTTAAATTGAAAAGATAATGAACGAGATGTTTCTTGAATATAGGATCATACTCTTTAGGTAAAAAAAGATCAATAAAGCTCTTTGTTATATCCGTACCAAAAGGATTTATCGATTCAATATTACCGACCCAGTCTCGATTTAAATATAATTCAGCTTTCTTTATTACATCGTTATTATCTATATAAATATAAAGATCAATATGTTCTTGAAAGCCACCTGTTTTTAACGATATTTTTATTAAATCAACGCCAATTTTCTTCGATGAAATTTTACTTATAAAAAAAAAATTATAAAATTCAGATTTTTTAAAATTAGAATATATCATCTTCAGTTTAATTAATAAATAGAGTTAAAATTTTGATTAAACTTTTTTACTTCTGATATTATTAATTTTTTTTCCTTATTATTTATTGAATATAAATTAAATATTCAATTATTTAATTTATTGATATCATCTTTAATAACACTATACATATTTCCATTAGCATTAATAAGCTCCTGAGTTATTAAGTCAACTATGTTAGCTAATTCACTTTTTTCATAGTCTTGTGCATTAAAGATCGGAAGATGTCTTATCATATATTGATTTAGGTTAATAGTGGTATCTCTTTGATTATTTATTCCAAAAGGGCTTTTTTATTGAAAAAATTATATAACAAAGAATTCTATTAAAGTTCCAACTTAATTTTTATTAAAAAAATAGCATTCAACTCTAAAAATGTAATATAAATAGACAAGAAAACTATTATATATTAACGAATAATTAACCAGTTTATAAAGCTGCCAAATCTTTCTAAATTTATAAATTAGTAAGAGACAAGAAATTTAAAAAAAACAACCAATAAAAAATGGATTTTCAAAAAATTTATAATGAAGTGAAAGATGAATTTTCTAATATCATTATAGAAGATAAATCTATCAAAGAACGGTTATTTTCAAAAACAAAGAATGGAAAACTTAGGTTGGAGCTTAAATCCACACACATTAAAGCTCTTCCTTCAACAGAAGGGAGTAAGCCCGAAGCAATCACAGAGAGATATATTAGAAAATTATTAAATAAAGTCGGAATAAGTGATGACTTAATAGTACCTCAAGTCAGGTTAAAATCAATTCAATTTGATGATACTCCTTTAAATCGGTATCCAGACTTTGGTATTTTTAATATAGGTGGTGGAAAGTCACTTTTATTTGAAATAGAGCATTTAAATAAGGATCTTCAAAAAAAAGGAGATAAAGAAGGAATAGAACAAGCTCAAAATTGGTTTCATGAGATTATTGGTCTCGAGCAAGAATATAATGCAATTGTGACTAATTTTAATGAATGGTCTTTCATAAAATATGATAAAAAAGAGGTAACTATGAAAGCAGTTAAAAAATCTCCTGCTGAAATCTTGGAAATAATTAGAGATGTTGCAATAGGACAAGAAAGAACCTATTTACAAGAAGAGAAAGGAGAAGCTATAACAAAAGAATTTTATTCTAAGTTTAGTAATAAACTAAATAAACTGCTTGATCCGGATGATGAGGATATTATTATCACGGGGTTAAATAGACCTTCTGGGGGGAGTGATGATCAATTTAATCAAATGAAAATAACTTTTTATAGAACAATATTTTTCAGGATGCTATTTATTAAAATCTTATTAGATTGGAAACTATTGAAATTTGATCCTCTCAAAGAAATATTTGAAAATGAAGATCCACGAAATTATTATGCAAATTTGAAAGATTTATTTTTCAAAGTACTTAATAGTAGAGATAATAGAATTGACGTACTTGAGAGATTCAGAGAGTTACCATATTTGAATGGTGGATTATTTCGCCTTTCGCAAATAGAAGAGAGAAATCCAAATATCGGTTTAAATTCTGCTGCCATAGAAGATATATGGAACTTACTTAAAAGATATAATTTCACAGTCACCGAAAATGAAACGATTGAAGATAATGCGATTAATCCTAGTATATTAGGATATATTTTTGAAAAATCTATTGGAGATATAAGGAAAGAAACAGGGATATATTATACTAGAGTTAAAATAACTAATTATATTTCGAAGAACACTCTAGAGAAATTTCTTATTGATAAGATTAACAAAAAATTTAATGAGTTAATTCCTTGGCCTCTGAAAACCTTAAGAGAATTTAAAATGTATTCAATAAAAATTAAAGGTAAGATCTACGAATATGCTATCAAAAAATTAACATCCCTTAAAATCTGTGATCCTGCAGTGGGTTCTGGGGCATTTTTAGTAAGTATGGGGAATCTGATTGTGAATATTTATTTATTTTTATTCAGAAGCCTCAATCTTGAAGATTTAGAATATATATCAGATGAGAAAATCCCCAATGATAAGCGCCCGTTTAAGGATTTATATTCGCTTAAACGATATGTAGTTCAAAATAATTTATATGGAGTTGATATAAATCCTTCTGCCATAGAAATTTGTGAATTGAGGCTTTGGTTATGGATTATAAAGCCTCCCTCGAAGTTAGATACTATTGATATTATGTTAGAACCATTACCTAATATTGAATATAATATCAGACAAGGAAATAGTCTATTTGGCTATACTAAAGGTATTAGGAAAATTGAATCCTTAGATAAAAAAACCGGTGAAATAGTAAAATACGCCTCACTTGTGGAATGGACGGGCAAGAAAAAGGAATCTTTAAGTCAAATGCTTTTGGAACGTAATAAAAAGATTAAGGAATATTATCAGGAAAATAATGATTTAAAACGAGATCAATTAAGATTTGAAATTAAACAATTAACAGAAGAGTATAATAACAATTTTAATAATCTATTACTTCAAGAATATCAAGATAAAAAAATAATAGGGAAAGAAATTGAAATCCAACCAGAAAAATTAGGAGATTATGATTTGGATTCATTAGAATCAATGCTAATACGAATCAAAAAAGGGAAAAAATTGGATCTTAGTGATGATGATAAAAATAAACTTCGCACTGATGATTCTGGAAATATTATAAAAGGAATTATAATAAGGAAGAAATATATTTTAATATCAAACAGAGTATTTGAACCCTATGAAGGGGAAAGTTTTGAACCACAAGAGCCCCAAAAACTTTATGAAAAAATTACTGAAATCATTAACGAGGATCTTATTGAGGAGCTAAGATTGAAATTTTTTATCTCAAAAGCTCAATTAAGAGATTTAAATCCATTTCATTGTTCTATGGAATTTTCTGATTTTTTTACCTCTAGAGGATTTGATATCATTGTTGGAAACCCACCATATGGAAATATTCTTAGTGATATTGAAAAAGAAATTCTAGGAGAGGAAATTTCTGAGGATATTTATTTAAATTTTCTCTATAAATTGTCGAGAAATGAGATTCATTTTGAATATGCAGGGATTTTAACTCCCAAATCGTATTTATTGCGTCAGAAATATTTAGAGCTTCGAAATACCTTATTAGAAAATTTAGGTATTTATGAAATTACTGATATTGGCTCAAAGCAATTTCATGGAGCAACAAATGAAGTACAAATAATATTTTTCCACAGAGATAGAAACTATACTCCATTATTAGAAATAAAAGATCTTTTTGACACTCAATTACGCATTATATATAAACGTTATGAAAATGGAGCTCTTGATAATGAAGAGATACAATTAAGACCTCTTGATAATCTAAAAATATGTAAAAATCTTAAATGTAAATATTTTGATGGTACATCAAGTTTTTATTATTACACATTCGCTGATATTTGTCCAGGTTGTAAAGAATTAGATAAGAAAGATCAAAAAGAACCGATTGAATTAAATAGAATTCGAATAAAATTAACAAATGAAATTTATGATATAATTGATAAAATAGAAAGAAAAGCGGATCTTAACTTTTTAAACAGTGTTGATTTTCCAAAAATGGTTCGAGGAGAAGAAGATAAAGGATTAAGGAACATAAAGAAAATTTTACAGCCAAATCTTGAGGGTTCTTGTTCCTTCATAAGTGCAAGGGACGATTTTTCTTATTATTTCATTAATGAACAAGAAAGTTTTGATCATGAGAAAATTCCCTCAACCATCCTTAAAGGTGATTATTATGAATATTATATTGGACCAAAATTACTCATAAAGCATAATAATATTGTTCCGGAAACAATTTATACGGAAAAAAATGTCTGTTTTACCTCTTCAATCTATTCATTACTTCATAAGGATAAGGATATTTTAAAATATCTCGTTGCTTTATTAAATTCCCTAATAATTCAGTTCTATTGTACCTTTGGAATAAATAATCAGAAGGATACGACAATAAATCTTAATCAATATATGATAAGACATTTGCCGATTATTATACCTGAAAATGATATAATAAAAGAGGTAAATCAAAATGCAGACCTAATTATAAATAATCTAAGGGAAAATGGGGGAACCTTAGATGAAAATATCTTTAAAAACTATAAGAAAATTGATGAGATTATTTTTAATTTATATAAAATAGAATTAAAAGAAATTGAGTTAATTATCTCTTTAATGAAACCAAGAATTGGCTTCATTGAAAAAATCTACAAATAAATTTCTAATTATATTCTTTCATATTTTGTTATATTTTATCTAGATCTCAAAAATTCAAAAAAATATTGTGGGATTTAATATGATTAAACTGAAATAAATATAAATGATTTCGATTGGATTTTATTTTAGCTTAACCATTATTCTTCTAATTCTTAATACTGTTTTTTATATTTCTAGAGTGAAAGAATTTAATCTTTATTTCCTAAAATATATTATCCCAATATTCATAATTATCTTGTTTGCGTTTTTTATTACGAATTCTAAGATTTATCTCCCCTCTAAAGTACCTGAATTTGGGGGAGAAATCATGTTTGTTATCTTTAGTCAAATTCTATTATTTATTAGTCTTACAATTTTCATTTTAACTCTCAGTTATAGACATGAAAACATTATTGATTTAAATACACCTTCCGTTTTCAAATCTCGAAAAGGAGATATTGAAATTGGAAAAGTTATAGATAATAATTTCAAAAAACACAAGTTTTTTCTTTCTTTAGACGATTTAGAAAAACATATGTTCGTATGTGGTTCTACAGGCACAGGAAAAAGTAATTTTGTCCAAAATTTTTTAATAAATTTTAAAAAGCATCATCAAATCCCTTTTCTCTTAGTAGAATTTAAAGGAGAATATTGTTTTTTGAAAAAGTATATCCAAGATTTATTGATTTTAAGACCAGGAGAAAATTTCTCTATCAATATTCTCAATCCTGAAGGTTCAAATCCGGAAATTCATGCAGAGAGAATCTTTGATATTCTAAAAAGTGGGCAATTTCTTGAAGAAAGTGCTGAATATTCACCACAAATGCAAAAAGTTTTAGTAGATATATTAACAGCAGTGTGTAAAGATGAGAAATTCCAAAATTGGGAAGGTTTTTTTCAAATGTTTGAGCATTATTTAGATCAACAGAAAGCACATATTCCGATGCTTGCCCAAACATTAATCAGCATTACAAACCGAATTCGCAGATTTTCGATTGGGCCCCTAAAAGTTATTTTCTCTTCTAATCATGGATTTGATATAAAACAACTTTTTAAGAGAAATGTCCTCATTGATTTGAGTTCTATTATCCGATTAGGCGGCGAAAAAGAGGATGCTCTTTTTTTCTTAAATATGATTTTAAAATATCTTTGGGATGAAAATTTGACAAAAGGTGTTTCAAAATATAATGGGATTGCCCATATCACGATTGTAGAAGATGCTCAATACTTTGCCCCTAAGGATATAACTAAGCAAAGCAAAATATCCACATATTTAGAAGATATTGCACTTTTGCAGAGAGGTACAGGTGAATGCCTAATCTCTATTGCCACACGTCCACAAGTAAGCGAAGAAATCTTGGCAAATTGCGGAGTTTTGGTTGTTTTTAAAAATCACCTGCAAAAAATACTTCAATGTCATTTACTTAACTTGGATGAACAATATGAATATTATTTATCGATCATTAGGAAAGGAGAGTGCATCATACGAACGGACTCTGTAGAACGACCATTTTTATTGTGGGTGCCTTATAGGGAAAGGAATCTATTAGAATTCTATAATATAAATGAAAAATTTCATCAATCTAATGAAATGAAAGAAATGAAAATTCAGAAGAAAAAATTAGATCAATCTATTGAAGTAAATTTTAAAAATAATAATAATAATAATAACCAACCAAAGTTGATTAAAAAAACTATAAAAAAACCAAAAGAAGTATTAAATAAAAATAAACAATATAAGTCTAATAAAGCAAATCTTAAACATAAAGTAAAAAAAAGATTGAACACTGAATCCATTGATTTAAAGCAAGATGATTTTAAAGAATTTGAAAAAATAATCGAAAAATTAATTTTAGAAGAAAAAAGAAATGAATGAGTTCATAATTTCTATCTTTAAAGCAATTTCATTATAATTAATTGGAAAACTACAGCCTTTTTTATATCTAATAAAAAAGTAATCCAAATAATAAACCAATAGATATATAGTATTTTAATAACAAAATTTATAAAACTTCTTAAAGGTATTTATAAATAAAAAATAAGGTTATTAAACTGAACATAGAAGAAAAAATTTTAAAACACCTTTATGAAATTTTTCCCAGATCTAAAATTTGTACAAGAGGGGGGATCCCACTCAAAGATATGGATTTAGATCCTCAGAAAGATGCATTAGAATATGAAAAAGTTTTTGACCATTTAATAAATAATTTTTATATTCAGCAAGATGGGATACAAATATCAATTACCTTTAAAGGTATATTTTATTATGAAGAAAAATATTTAGAACCTGATTACTATTACTTAAAAATAATAAAAATTATTTTAGAATTTTTTGAAAAACTAGAGAACGGAGAATTTGCAAATTACTCCATTCCAATCTTTACTATAGTTGCTGAATTAAGAAAAGAAGGGATAAATATGAATGAAAAGGAACTCTATCATTTTTTAGTAATTTTAGATGACAAAATAGATTTATTTAAAAATGTTGGTCCCTTTGGCATATCAACAGAAGATAAAATAGAGACATATAGCAATAAGAAAGTAGTTTTAACTCCATCTGGAAGAGAGTTTTTAAAAAATTGGCGGCTCCAGAGGGAGTTGTTTATGAAAATAAAAAATCAATTACAGAAAGATCTTCTTATAAAGGAATATGACGGATTACAGAAAATTATACAACAAAATCTTTGGAAAGATGCCTGTATTAAGATGGGCAGCATTTTAGAATATCTCTTAACTTTATGGCTCCAAAATAAAGGTATAACTCCAAGTCAAGTAACCAACAAATCAAATATAAAAAGATGGAAATATGTAAAGTTTTATAAAATGATTGAATTCTATATGAATCATTCAAAAAAATACTCAGAAGAAATTGGAACATATACTGATTGGAATTTAATTAAAAATATATTAAAAGACTATAGGAATTATATACATCTATTAAAATATGAAAAAAGAATAAAGAAAGGAGATTTTTTAAGAAAAAAAGAATTCGACAGAATTTACCCAATTTTTTCTGAAATAATAAAAAAATTTTGATTTATTGCATTAATTTTATCATTAAATTTGATATTAGTAAATTATTCGAAAAAAAGAACGATAAGATTATTATTAAAAAAAGTAAAAATTTTAAATGAGATTCTCCAATTTAGCGAATTATTATACATTCTTTTTAAATGAATAGTAAATATATTTTAATAGGGAACCTTAGAAAATGATAAAAAATTTGAAAAGATCCGTTAAAAGAGCAGAAAAATACTTAGAATTTATTAATAAATTTATTAAGGATTATGAAAATACATTAAAAAATCACCAAATCCTAGATTGGCTTATAAGTAATAGTGATCTTATGCAACAAGAAATGGAGACTTTTTATTATGGAAAGGATAGTTTTGAAAGTAATAATTGGAAAATATATAAAGACAAATATAATCATGATATAAAACAGATAATAAAAAAATTTCCAGATTTAATTGAATTAAGTAAAAAATTTAAAAAGGGCTCATACTATGATAGCAATTATAATGAAGCTTTTAAATTAAGCAAAATAATTAGAAAACATTTGCTTAAATATATTCAAAGAGCTAAAGAAGAAATTGAAGATAAAGAACTTGAAAGTATCAAGTTAAAAGAAAAATTTAAAGAATTAAATCCTGATTTGATACTTCAAAAATATGCTTTATATCTTCATAATTCTTTAGAGACAAGAACCTTTATAAAGAATTATAAATCCCTTTTAAGATTCGAGCAAATGGAGGAATATAAATATTGCATGATTGCTATGGGTTCAATTATAGAATTTTTATTAAAAAGATATTGTGAATTTAAAAATATTAATCCTATTCCTCCTAAGGATAAAAGATTTGTAAAATACGTGGAATTAGCAATTCAAAATAAAATTTTTGGGGATAAAAAATATTGGGAATTAGTTCAAAGTCATTTAAGAGATCTTAGAAATTATGTTCATATCCAAAAAGAAGTTTCAAATCCAGAACTTGATTATAATTGGTATAAAATTATTCATCCTGTTTTTGAGAAATTAATAAAAGAATTTCAAATAGCTTCTGCTGAAGAATTAACTCCTTAATTCTTTCAAAATTAGAGTTTATCTAAAAATGGGGTTAATTAAAAATTTAATTTCCTATCCATTGATTTATTGATTGATGAATTTCATGATATAATTCTCTTAGTGTTTGATCATCTACATCAATTTGAAATGTATTAAGAAAGGCATGATCAAATTTTAATTTTAATTTAAATGTATTGCTTTCAGGGTTAAAGTGGTCAGGAATCCTTCCTAAATCTATATTTTTAAATCTCTCGTAAATATTAACAAGGCTATTTATGATTATATCTTGAAGTTCATAAATTTTTAAAATCTTCTTCAAAAATCTTTTTTATTTTTTTCTATTTTGATTTAAATATTTTAGAAATCTTTTAGAGAAATTTTAAATTTATCTGCTTCAATAAAATATTTTTCTACTTTTAAATAGAAGGGATTTATTTCTTTCATAAAAGTTAATGTTTCATTTATTATCCCAATCATAATTGTAAAATGTTTAATATCTTGAGTTTTAAGTTCTCTATTTCTCCTTCTTCTTAACCATTGTTTTAATACTTGATATCCACCAATCCTAAAATTCCATACATTATTTGATACGTTTTCGAAAAGTTGGCTATTATTTATTTTTATTATTTTTTTTTCCTTATCATATTTAATTATATCGATTTTATTTGATCCAAAACTTGGAAAACGACCTAAGATATCTGAATTTAAGGAATGAATAGTTTTATCATCAAACATATGTAATTTAGCTAATCTTTTTCCTCTTTCGGATATGTTCTTAAAAAGTGAATAATTTTTTGGAAATGGAAATCGGGGCATATCATATTCTAGAAATTCTGCCCAACGTTCTCTATAAGTGGATGAATATAAAATAGCATAAAGATAATACATGATTGAAGAAGCTACATCACCACGATCTAAATCATTTGCAATAGGAATATTATAAATCTTGATAAATTTATTAAGAAATTCTTTTTTTAAATTGTATGTTAATTTAGTATTTTTTTTGGGGTGATATCTTAAAGAACATAAAATCGAAGAGCCTCTACTTGATACTAGGAGTGCATCTGGTAATATTGAAGTCATTAATGCCATATCCCATGGATATTTTGTGGGCCTCCCAGATCTTCCAACAACTAATCCAAATTCTTCAGGATTACTCTCTTTAAGGTGAGCAGCCCGTTTTTTTGCAGGGACTTGCACAAAACCTTTAAAATAAAAAAGATATTGAAAATCAAATGGTCGATAATGAAATTTTCTTACGTAATCAGCAATAGATTTTTTAGATTCTCTTAATTTTTGTAAATATTCCTCAATTCTGGTTTTTGTCCAATCGTCCCCTTTCCATTTATCCCAATTATTCTTTTTAATAAGTTTATCAGTTGATAATTTAGAATTTTTGATATTAGTAAAGCGAGTAATAAGATTATTATTATTAATATCCACAACAAGCGAATCTCTGCTTGTCTGAGTAGCAAGATTCGCCTTATAGAAAAGATCTCCACGTATAGTTAAATAATTATTCCATAAATCTTGTGCTTTTTCAGTAAGAGAAAATGGATAAAAAAAATAATAAGGTTTACTTGGTTTTATTTCTTTTAATTTATATTTTTTTTTAGAATTTAACAATTCAATTATGTTATTTTTTAATAATGAGTCCAATTTTTTCTTTCTATTTCCCCAAATATCGCCATAAAATATTTTAGCTAATTTTTTATTATCATTTTTTTGATTCTTATATTTAATAAAGAAAAAAATACATACTCCAGTTCTAATCCCAAAAATATTTTCATTTTTTTTACCTTCTGGAGGTCTTTCTTCTCGAGAATCTCCATGTAAATCATAGATTAGGATTTCATCAAAATCTTTTAAGATATTTAATCTCATTTTACGGTGAATCCTTCCTCTTAAAAAATTATTATTTGTAATGAATGCGACTATTCCTTCCTTACTTCTCTCAACAATTTTCCATTGAGCAAACCTTATAAACTTAATATAATCATCAGATAGAGGTTCCAGATTTTCTCTCTGATTATTAAGAGGTTTTGGCTGATAATCTTTTATAATATCATTAATCAAAGTAGTTTTATTTGTTGATCCTATTTTATAAGGTGGATTGCCAAAAATCACAAGAATATTTGCATGTAATTTTACATCATTAGCTAACTCATATTCTTTGATTAATGCTGGAAATCCTGGTATTTTATCATGAATTCTAGTTTCTAGAGCATTAGTTAAATATAATTTAAAAGATTCCTCATCACTCATTTGAACTCCTAGATTCTTTATTATTTCTCTAACTTTAAAATGTGCTATTGCATAAGGAGCAACTAATATCTCAAATGCATAAAAATGATTTAAAATATGTTCTTTAACTATAGGTTCAAAAAGACCTAAATTTCCTTCATTTTTCAAAATCTTATATATTAATTTTATAGTTTCTATAATAAATGTCAAAGTCCCTGCACATGGATCTAAGACTTCAACATTTTCATTTAAAAATCCTTCCAAAATTTCAAATCGATTTCCTAAAATTTGATTAATAGAGTTTACTATAAATTTAACAACTGGAATAGGCGTATAATAAATACCTTTTTTTTTTCTTAACTTTGGATTATAAGATTCTAAAAATTTTTCATAAAAATAGACTGTTGGATCTTCCTCTTTTTCTCCAAATCCAGAAAAAATATGTTCTAAATCACTATTATTTAATAATTGAATTATACTATTACAACATAATTCAATATCTATGGGCATTTTAATCATAAACTGGGTATATAATTCAATTAAAACAGGTAGACTTTTTGGTATATCATGCCAAGCAGACGCTAGTGTTAAATTCTTTTGATTTTTATCAGATTTAGATTTTTTTTCAATAGCTAATAATAAACTATAACTAAGAGTTTGAGCTAGGACATCACAAAATTCTTTTCCTTTAATATTATCTATAAGAGTTTTTTTAAATCCTTCAAATAAATTTTGAAGAACAGGAACATTAAAATTTTTATTATTAGGATTATAATACTGTTCTAAAATATAATCCATCAGTCTTGTTAATCTTGATAATCTTTTTGTGAGTAATTTAATACTTTTAATTTTTGGAGATTTATATAGTAAAAATTTGTTAAGAAGAATTGTCAATTTTTCATCATAAATATAATCTTCCTTAATTATTTCGCTTTTTTTTATTCTCTCTAAAGTAATTAATTCAATTCTATCTTGTTTTTGATCTGATTGATGTAAAATAAATTCACGAAAGTTAGTAATTATTAAATTAGGAAAAGCTTTAACATATCTTTTAATTTGTTCAGAATCCATTATTGATTTTATTTCTATATCAGGTGTCTTGCACTCAATATATCCAACAGTAATTTCTCTATTTTGAATAACAAGATCTGGCATTCCCCATTCTTCAGATGGATTAACTATAACCTTATAATTTTCATTATTGATGATTTCATCAAAAAAATTCTTTAATGTAGGATAATATGATAATTCTGTTGCTTTTCCTTCATTATAGAGTTCAATAATATTATTAAGATAATTCACTAAATTTTTTTTATTTAAATCAAGCATAGCATTCAAATTATTCACAAATTTTAATATTCAGTGATAATATATTTTTGTCTTATTAAAGTTTAAGTTCTTAATCTTTTAAAATCTTGTAGAAAAATTATAATTCTAAGATTATATGTCTACTCATATATAGGAAATTTAGAAGCTTTTTCTTTGAGGAATTGGTCAAGGAATAAAATTATTTTTTTTTCAAATTAAGTAATAATATTTTTTTATTCTTATGAAATAATCAATTATTTATTAAAATATAATTTTGGAAAAGATATTCGAGGAAATTTTTCTAAAAATTTTATTTCAATATTAAAAATAAAACTAATTATATCAATGATACATCTCTCTATGAATTCTAAGTTAAATAAATTATTATAATATTTAATCCCTCCAATAAAACCTTTATGAATGATTTTATGTCTAATTTGAATATAAGCATCATTATCAGTTAAAATTTTTTCCCAGAGAATTTTGTCTAATTTATAAATATTTATTCCTATGATTTTGTAACATATTTTTATAATTTCTTTATTTTGAAAGTTGATTTGATCAGGTAATATATTATTAATTATTAAATTAGGATTGTTATCATAATTTAAATTCTTGTGAATCTTGCTACTGAGTGTAATAACTTTTGAAAACTTACGAAAATCTTTTTTATTTATATTTTTTAGTTTAATGTAGGTAGATATAGCACGGAACTGGTCATTTAAATAATTTTCTAATGAAGTTATGAGAAGGATAATAATTAATTCGTAAGGTAGATAATATTTGAATACGTTTGTAATATATTCATTTTTATGAGATTTTTCTTTTTGTAAAATATCTTCATAGAGAATCATAGCTCGATTAATATGTATATTGAAAACATTGTATGATTTTGTTTGATTAAGATTAAATGGATTTGGCTCTCTCATTTTTAATTCAAATATATTTTTAAGATTATATTCAGATGAGATATATCGCCAAAGATCTTTCTCTTTATTTTTCATTAATATCATAAAGTTTTTATTAAAAAAATATTTTAGTTTATCTTTAACTTCCACGGACTTATCCTATTCTGGATCTAAAACTTCTAGAGTTTATTCAGATATATAATTAATTTTATTATAATTTTTTAAGTATTTTATCAAGACCAAAAAGAAGATTATTTAATTCATCTCTATTATTTTCTATAATTGTACGAGAAGGTAAACTGAAAATAGAATGAGCTGAACTATTCCCAATATCCTTAAATTTTTTTAAAGTATCTACATAATATTTTGGAATACTCCCAACAAAAGAAATAAAATTAGATTTTCTAATCATAGAATTAAAGTTTTCTATTAATTGGGAAAATGGTAAAAACATACGATTTTGAACACTAAAAAAATTATCAACATTTGGCGTAAAATATTTTCTTAGACAATCTATTACTAAGTTTTCTAATAATTTTCTTGTTAAAATAAAGGTGGCATTGAATAAACGGTTTGAATACGTAATATTAATTTCTTTTATGATTTGTGTATATAAATCATCGTCAAATTTAATATTATTTTTAATAAATGTATCAAAGCTAAGTAATTGACTACTTTGATCATCAAGAATACTTTTTAAGGCTTCTAACCTATCATTAAATTTCTCTTGACTACATCTATCGCTCGGACTTGTTGTAAGTAATGCTGGAATCATTTTTTTAATAATTTTTATATGGTTAGGATATTCTTGTAATTTTTCGAAAAAAATTCCAGGTAGATTTTTTGGACTTCTCCATGAACCCGATAATAGTTCATTAAAGTCTTTTTTAATTTCTTCAGGTAGATATGATAAAAGAAACCTTTGCAAGCGTGGTGAAGAAAAACATTCAAGAATATTCTCCATTACTCCAATTATACTTGAGTCAATATTGTTCATAGTTATAGATGAAATTTCTATTATTTGAAGAATTCTAAAAAAAAATCGTTGTATAGATTAATATAATAATTTAGGTTATAAAAATGATAATAAATTTAAAAGAATAAAAACTGAGAAAACAGTTAAAAGAAAATTGATTTTATAATAATATATGCCAATTGATTTAGTATTTTTAAAAGATTTAAAAAATAATATTATATTTCAAGAGTATATTAATATTCATTTGAAAATAGGGGCCCTCTGGATAAAAGATAGGTTTAAAATACTATTTCTCAGATTAAAATATACTAATAGTCCAGAAACAGATTTAAAACTAAATTATTCTTTTGATAAAAGAGCTGTATTATTAGATCAGATTATTAATGAGAATAAATTATTAAATAAATTATTGGAGAATAATAATAAAAATTTATACTATAAAGTTGATAATTTAAATCTTTTTTTTTTAAAACCTGTTAAATTTCCTTGTGATTTTGAAGTCTTTGTAAACAAAATTAAAACACAAAGGTATTATAAA
>Ga0102944_1001593_pt1 | contig 14804 bp, 13 predicted proteins | sample SalPonD_shore_MG_FD_78172 | JGI IMG/M metagenome (GOLD analysis project Ga0102944, IMG submission 78172) | Salt pond soil microbial communities from South San Francisco under conditions of wetland restoration - Salt Pond MetaG... | ecosystem: Environmental > Aquatic > Marine > Intertidal zone >...
ATGGATCCTCGGTATATACACCTTCTTCATAAGATCTACTGACGTAGGGTTTACCCGTGTCATCAGTAATAATAACTGATGTGATAAAAAATTTATCCGTGGCTTCAAAATTCTGAATGTTATGAAATACAGAATCAGGATTGTCAGAAGAACCATTTATCGTGTTTACCATTTCATCAATATATTGGAGATCTAAGTGTTTCATGGGAATACTATCAAGATTCTCCAAATCCAATTTTTCAGCAGTCCTGAGTAGTAACATCCTGACTGATTTACTCATAGGTGATGCTTTACCAGTATCCACGGCATCTCCAGGATTGACAATTGCAACAAGAACAAATCCATTGATCTCCTCGAACAGTAACCGGTATTTGCCAAGATGGATCTCGTACAATTTTTCATTGAATTGATTCGTACCAAAATTCTCTATTGTTTTAATAAAATTAGATACTAAGTCCGTGGAAATCTCAATATCTAAGGGTGAGAAATCTCTGCGTACTAGTTGTGTGGCTTTTTCATCATAAAGGACAATAGAATTAACTTTCCAAACCTTCTCGGCTTCTAAATCATCTTTAATCATTGACATTGATTGTTCCTCCCTGGTTTTCTAAGTTATCAGCATTCTCCTCAACTTTTTTAATGCTAAGTACTGTAATAGCTGGTCCTGATAGAAAGGTCATCAGGATGCTGACATAGGCAAAGAAGTTCTTATGATCGAATGTGAATTTAATACTTTCCTGACCATCTTGCTCAGTAGCTCTGAGTTCGTCAAGTACCCCTTTGAATTCCTTGACTGCAGTACAGGGTGCAATCTCTGTGAAGAAATTCTTTCCTTCCACTGTTTTTGGATCTAGTTTACTCATTTGACTTTCAGCTTTATTATATTTGATGACAATATCATCAGCATCAATTACGATTGTACCATATGGATATTCATCAAGCCATTCTCCTTTTATTATATCTGGCATCTTATTGAGGTCGTCATGCGGGAACAATTGCATTTTCTTAATACAAGCAAGACAGGTGCCTTTCGTCACTGCTTTGTAATCCGTGAATTGTTGTTGGTTAAGTGGCCTTCCACACCATGCACATTTCTCAACCTTACTGGTTTTCCGTCCACTCTGGCTTTCCATGTTTCACTTCATTCAATTATTCTTTTAAAATAATCTTGAACCGGAAAAAAAGTAATGATTGTTTGCATGATAATTCTAACAAAAAAAAAGACAATTCCTGTCTGACAGGTATTTGTAATGCTTTGCTAAACGAATCGTCTTGTTCTTGAAGTTCTTGAAGTTTATATTTTTTGTTATCAAGTGTCTGTTATCAAATTATTTTTGGTATTCTTGATTTAGCTCTTCATCCCTACTCATTCTTCATTTAGAGGTATTGGTAACTGAAGTTGAACCTTAAAATTCGGGTGCAAAATTATGATTTTTTATCAGTGATAAATGTATATTTTGTTGCTATTTCTGTATCGTACAACGGTTTTCGCTGTAATTTGTGTAATATCACGAAATATTCGTATTTTTATTCGAACATCCGAATAGTTATATATTATGTCAAAATTTCAGAATTAGGTCATTTGTGTAATATTGTACAATATTTACCAATGATCAAAGTTGATTAAGTTATGAAAAAGCAAAAATTGAAACTACTAACAATTATGCTTCTTGGGATGTTTCTCATGACAAATATCCCATTACATACACAAGCTAGTACCAGTTACTATCTCAAAGTAACTGTCCACAAAGTTGGATTGATAGAAGCCGAAGGCTACAAAAATGATGGACTCACTGGAGTTGCAGAAGGAGTTAGTCTAGTAGAACTCGCCTCCGGAGTGCCTGGATTGGGTACATTGTATGAAATGTCATATGATGCAGTTCAAACCTATGATACCTGTGCTGATAATCCTTACGTCGTAGTCGAACAATATCGATACTATGATGGATTGGTGGCAAGTGGACAATCCTCATCCTACAGTGATATGTGTGAAGCATCAACCTCTAATGCCTACAGCACATATGGTGCTATTCATGATTTCTCTGATTACTCGAAAACCTTTACCGTCCAAGAAGGAGATGTTATCCTAACGAGTTTCATGGAAGATGATGGGATTTGGGGTGCAGATGATAATCTGGTTACCTTACGATTTGACGTAGATAATCTTGGTAGCTGTGAGACCAATGGTATCTGGTCCAACCGCTACAACAGCATTGCAATGGACTCTGGTACCCCTTGCGATAATTACGTGGACATGATCGTCATGCAGACCTTCCAAAAAGATACAATACACTGTGTATCTGGTACTTCACTCTGTTGGAGAGATAATTACTGGAATGCTCTTAATTTTGATGTCAAACTCTACTCTGTTACCACCGGTGGAGGTGGCGGCGGTGGCGGCTGGATTTAGTCGTTCTGTTATAAATCAAGATTATTTCTAAAATAGTAGTATTTCATTAAATATTCAATATACCATGATTTACCAGTTTTCTATCCTTTTTTCTAATATCATCACCTTTGTCTCAACATCAAACTCGAAGTCAATCCATAGCTACTAATTTGTGGGTATGAAATGGAAAATGTGAAAAATGGATGGAAACGTATTCCTCCCTTTATTGAGATAACAAGTGATCAATTTGTTACATGGTTTCCTCAATTCTCACAAATGCCAGTAGATCTTAAATTAATTGAACAGGGTCTGAGCAACACACATTATTTGGTTCATGCCGATAAGGATTATATTCTCCGTTGTATGCGAGACAATACAAAATACCAGATTGAACTCCAGATCATTGCAATGCTGGATCATTATATCCCCGTCCCATCAATAGTAGATCAGGAAGACCAGAGTGAATATCATCTCTATCTCATGGATGTGATTGCAGGTCAACCTATGGTGACAATTCAACTAAACAAGGATCGAAAATCCCATCTATTTCATGTCGCTGGAAGGATTCTCAGCAATATTCATTCTTTCACCTTTGACCAAGCAGGATTTTTTGATGATTCACTTAATATTGCAACTCCTCTGGAAATATCCGAAGATTCTATTGTAGAGGTCTTCGACTCAGTGATGAATGATGCTGTATGCAGAAAACTTGAGATACTGGTGACCCCTATTCAATCAGTAGTACGTGAACTTGCGTTTATTCTTGATAGTATCGACAATGAGGTAGTCTTAGTTCATGGTGATTACAATCCACCAAATATTATGGTAGATGGTTTCGATATTACTGGAATAATGGATTGGGAATTTGCCTTCGCAAATAGTAGATATTTTGATATAGGTAACTTTCTTAGATTGGAAGAGGATCTGAATGCCAACCATGTTCAACGGTTTGTCAGTACCTATGAGCAGTATTGGGGTCATCATCTGCCTGAGAATTGGAAGTTGATCATTCGACTTTTTGATTTACTCTCGTTATTGACGATGATAGAGCGAAGTCCTGATGATTCATCGAGACTCCATGATCTTACACAATTGATTATGCGATATTTACAAGAAATGTTAGATTTTCTGCATAATTCATCATAAACCACCTATTTAGTAGAATTCTCAAATATTAAATGAAATGATTATCTACGTATAAAATTCGTAATCTCCCAGTATCACATCAAAATGACTTAATATACAATATCGACACGAGGATCGGGGATTTGGACCAGAGTGGATGAGCATCAACCTATCGTACAGTGTCGTCAACTATCCAAAGTCTATGAACGCCGGTCCCGAAGTGGGACTTGGTACAATCCTCTAAATTGGTTTGATTATAAGAAAGAGAACATTATGGGTGTTAGTCAATTGAATTTCTCAATAAAGCGAGGTGAAAAGGTCGGTTTGCTCGGTCCAAATGGTGCGAGTAAATCTACCTTTGTCAAATTACTCACCGGAATTATCAAACCGACCGAGGGTGAGATCCTACTTTTTGGTGTCGATCCATTTGAAAATCGTAAACTCTGTGCCAATAATTACGGCGTGGTTTTTGGGAACCGTAATATGTTATGGAAACACGTCCCGGTGATTGAATCATTCAAATTAGCTGCAGATATCTATAATATTGATTATGACACATTGCAAGAACGTCTGGATCTCTTTGATAGTATTCTTGGCATTTCGGAGTTATTGCACGTGGCACCTCGGAAACTATCGTTCGGACAAAGAATGAAATGTCAAATAAGTTATTCTCTGCTTCATCTTCCTCAAATAATAATTCTCGATGAAGCAACAATTGGCCTGGATGTTATGGTTAGGCACAAAGTAATCGAACTACTAAATCATCTCGTCGCTGAGGAGGATTTGACGCTAATCATTACGTCGCATCTAATTGAAGATGTAGATAGACTGGCAGATCGTTTGATTATCCTTATGGAGGGTGAAGTCAACTATGATGGTGATAAAGCTGAATTTATGTCTAAGTATAGTCAAAGTAGACAAATCAAAGCTAGTTTTCTAACTGAGATTCCTATAGAAATTCGACAGCAGGATATCTTCAAACAGGCCAGATTTGAAACCAATATAATTGAAATTGAATGTGAACCGAATAAAGTTCCTATATTAATCCGAGAGCTATCAGGTCATGATGAATTAGAAGATATTACAATCAGTGAACCAAGTCTTGAGGTGATCCTCAGGCAGGTCTTTCAGGAGAATGGTCAACAATGACCACTCAATTCCACTTACAACAACCAGGAGGAATCAGGCGAGATTTGAAGATACTTGTCAGATACTTTAAACTGAACTTGATGAGTGCAATTGAATTTAAAATGGGGATTGTTACACTATTCACTAATGTGATTCTAAATTTATTTGTCTGGTTGATATACTGGTCGGTCATACTTGATACAAATGGTGGTACTTTTGGTTCGTGGGGACCTTCTGAATTGATCGTTTGGTACTTTTTTACCGAATTCACTATTGGTATTTTCGGTCTCTTCACTGGTTTTGCAACCATTTACTATTATGTTATCGAAACCGGAATGGAATCTTTATTGAGCAAACCAATTCATCCTCTGCTGGATATATTTGGAAGAGAAATGTATTTTGTATCCATTTTCCGATCGATATTTTCCATCGTGATCCTAATTGCTGGTATTCTCATCTTCAATATCAAGCTATCAATCTATGATCTTTTCCTTGGTGGTATCCTATCTGTTTGTGCAATTATTATCTTCAATTGCTTGTATGTTATCTTCCAAACCTTCTCATTTTGGATTGGGAACGTCGAATTCCTCGTAGAAACTCTGGTGGATGTCGAGATGAATTTTATCCGCCTACCACAACAATTTATCCCGACAACGATCTTATTTTCAGTATTCGTTGTAATCCCAGTTGGTCTGTTTGCCACTATCCCTACTCTATTAATCTTCAATTCTGCCCTGTTTAGCTCCTTGACAAAAATCGGAGAATTTGGGTTTATGATGTTGATTGTAATGTTTAGTATACTTGTCTTATTCGTGACAAGAAGTTTCTTCGCCTTTGGTTTGCAAAGGTATGAGGGGGTGGGTGAATGAGTACAGTCCGTCTATATGTTAGGCAGGTCAAGATAAGTCTGCAGAACTTATGGGTCTATCGTTGGGATTTTTTTGGTGATTTCATTCGCTTTCCGATCACCATTGCAATGCATCTATTGATCTTCATTTTCCTTTTTTCTGATACCTCAATCATTACCGGATATACACGTACAGAAGGTATAACCTATATCCTAATTGTATCAATGATATCACGGTCGTTAAGTCAACGTGGAATTGCCAATATGATGGAATTGAAAATCCTCAGAGGTGAATTGACAAATGATCTTGCCCTTCCCGTAAACCTCAGTCTGTTTAATTTTTCACGACGAGTGGGTTATCCTATCTATCTCACCGTAATCAGTATCGTGATTTTCACTCTATCCGCGCTCTTCTTCCCAGCAACAATTATCCTAGCATCTCTTCCCCGTGCAATTCTAACCGTAGCTTTTGCCTTAACTGCTATGCTCATCCAAATGCAAATCTATTACATCGTGGGAATATTGACCTTTTGGTTAAAGAGTGTCGGATTTATCACACGTATCATCTCTCACCTACAGGAATTACTCGGTGGAAGATATTTCCCATTGAGTTGGTTACCAGTTTGGATTTTTCAATTTTCAATTTTTCTACCTTTTATTCAGATGTACTATATTCCAGTTACAATTTATCTCTCTAAAGAAACAATTTCCCTCTGGTTTCTCGGTTTTCAAATGCTAGCTTGGCTGGTAGGTCTGCAATTATTTTTAGGCTGGTTGGAAAAGAAAGGATTGGAACGGTTTGATGGAGAAGGAGGATAAAATATCACTCCAAATCGGTATCGACTGATTTGGGGTAGGTTAAGTTGGCTTCGACAGATTCTTCCCAGGTTGGGGATGAGAAATAAATGAGTAATATTAGTAGAACCATACTAACAATTTGAAATGATGAGATTGTCCGATTTATTATATCTAATAGAATTCTGTCTTCTCTGAAGGAGAGCATGGTACCAACTCCTAACAGATCTATGATAAATATATTGTCCCCAAATATGATCGTGGTGAATGAAACATTGAATGGGAGTAATAGCAGGTCGAGAAGTATCAGAATATTATACGATAAAAACAATATCAACAAAGACATAGTGAACTTTCTACCTGTCTTTTGTGGTGCATTAATAACAGAACTATAACCAAATCGGGCCAATACTACACCGATCAGACCGTAATACATTGGAAGAAATAGATTAACAATTAACAAAGGGGCATAATTGATTTCTGGTAACATGATCTGAATTAGTATATTAGTCCCATACGAGATGAAAAATGCAGCAAAATTGAGCCAAGGCAATAATATTCCGAATATTGTAATAACAATATAATTGGGATTTCTTGTTTTCTCAAAATCGTTAATAGGGGAGGTGGTTCTACTGACCTGTGCATATAGAAGGATGAGTACAAAAAATCCGATCTCTAAAGGGATAATTCCAACTAGTTCAACAATGGATCTGGTACTGATGTTGAAAGTGAATAATTCAGCATTAGATAATATCGGAATGATCAATACCTGGAAGATGAAATTTCCAATAATATTTGCAGTGAGAAGGAACAGATATGGTGGTATGAAAGCCCGAAACATCCCGGTAAAAGATTGGTCCAGCCGATATGGTTCGTTATTCTTTCCTTGAATAATTATGTAATAGTTGATCGGTAAGAGTAAAATCAGTAATCCAACTCTGATTAATTGAGGTATTGCGAACACTAATGGATCAATCAGATCAAACCTCCGACTAAACTGGTATGTTGCCCACCTATTGGTACATACAAAGAGGAATAGTGTCGACCAGGTAATCACATAATCTTTCTTCATAGGTAATACCGAGTTTTATTACTGGTTTAAAGTAGATTTGTCCTTGGGATTGTTCTGATCTACTCAATACATACAGTCTTATAGGACACTGTTTCTACAATTTAGATACCTTTCTCAGACATTCAACATGCTGTCTATAATCGTAGAAACCCGTACCAAATTTCTCTCCAAAAATAGTTATCAATTCTGGAATGGGACCCTCTAAAAATGGGTATTTAAGTGTAAGTATTGGTTGGGTCAATATAAATTATCAAAATTCAGACGTCTCACCATTAATTTTTTATCATTTTCAGCAGGTTTTGTACTATATATTCTATAGTTCAATCTGACCCGCTATGTGCTAGACTGAGTTCGTATATCCGAAGTACAAGTTCGGATGTCCGAAGTAAAGAACATCACTGATGCTGTGTTTTCGGTCATGAATTAATGAGTTTGCAGAAATTTGCAGGTTTCGGAAGTCCAAACAAAAAGATGGATTCATATCCCTCAGGTGGTCTACCCAATAAATTCTTGATAAAGCTATTTATCGTTAACCATAATTTACTTTTCCTTTATATAGTTCTCCTGAAAAACATTAGATTTCATAGAATTTCAAACTCGACGACGGTTAACCTTAAATTATGTAATACTTCAACTAGGTTGAAGTCATACCTACCACGATGGATATATCACCACTTTGAAGTACTTACTTTACTGTGGAGCCATCGGATTAGGAAAAACTTCAGGAGACAACAAATATGGCAACAATCGATCCAGATTTCAAACAGAAACTCGAAATCAACGGCCAAGATGAAGAATACGGATATGACCGCTGGGGAGAATTCAATCCTCCAGAGAAACTCGGTATACACGGTTCACATGTAGCAGTTGACTTCGATATTTGTATCGGAGATGGTGCCTGTGTTGATGTTTGTCCTGAAGAGGTCTTTGAATGGGTAGAGTACGAAGGTCATGCTGCTTCCACCAAGAAGGCAGCACCCGCACGTGAAGATGATTGTATAGATTGTCTTGCATGTGAGGACGACTGTCCTGTACTTGCCATCAAGATCTTCCCCATGTAAGGTTTCCTTGCAGGAATTCTTGACAGACAGAAACCAGTTGCATCAATTTGATGCAATCAGGCGGTAGAACCGCCATCTACCCGAGGGGTATCCCCCCTCTAAAACCCAATTTTATGATTATTTTTCTTTCTCACGGGTAGTTGAATTATACCAATCTTTCAATTAAATTAGAATTTCATCTGTTCTTCCGTAATTTTTCCATGTACGCTAGGTAGATCAATTGATCGGTCGATATAGCTATAGGTGTCATAATAACTGATTGTATCAGGAAATAATTGATTAATTTTTTCCATATTCTCATCTGATAAATTAACATCAATTGCTACAATATTTTCATCAACACGGTCAGGTTTACTAGTACTCATAATTGCCGTACTGACACGTTTATTCTTTAGAGTCCAGGCATATGTCAACTGTGCAGGTGTTAGATCAAGTTCAGTAGCCAGTGAGATGTACTGTTGCAATCGGTCCATATAGTCCTCTCTCAATTCTTCTCCTGTCTGTGGAAACTCTGACAGAATTGCTTTCTTCTCTTCGTCAGTTAGATCCTCATACTTCTTTCCTGCATATATTGAAGTAAAGATGCCACCTGCAAGTATCTTGTAGGCTGTAATTCCAATATTGTGGTAATCAAGAGTGTAGGGCAATGCTACCTCGAGTGGATATCGGCGATTGAGATTGTACTTGGTCTGATCTGCGATTGGTCCCTGAAACCCATGGTCATTGGCTATTGCCATTGCCCTTTCCAGTTCTGCAGGTGACCAGTTGGATGTTGCCCAGTAGTGGATTTTTCCCTGTTCTATGAGCGTATTCATCGTCTGAATTACTTCCGGTAATGGAGTGAGATGATCATAACGATGGCAATAGTAAATATCGATATAACCTGTCTGCATGCGTTCTAATGTCTGATTTATTGACTTTTTGAGATGTTTGCGGCTGAGTCCGCGATCTAATTCATGTCTTCCCATCGGTAACATTACTTTGGAAGAAATAATAAGATGATCTCGGTCGTATTCTGCGATTGTTTTCCCAAGAATTTCCTCAGCATTTCCGTAGGCACCATAGATATCTGCACAGTCAAGATGATTAATATCAAGATCTATAGCTCTTCTGATTACCTTAGACGCATCTTCTCTGGATACGGGCTGGTCGGTTGCCTGGTATTGTGCTCCCCCATAGAACATTGAACCTAAACTGATTTCTGATACTCTAAGTCCTGAATTTCCCAATTTGCGGTATTTCATAATTGCTAGGTGGTCAGGATATTAATAAATCATTCTAAATACGCTGATCAATTTAGTTGATGACTGACTATAATATGATACATTGAAAACATAGAATTTTAAGTCGAATTTGTACTTGATTATAGCTAGCAATATTAAAATCGCGTATATGTTTATCAGAATCAATTTTGATCTCGAAATAGGATTTCTCAATATCACAATCAAAGAAGTGGGTTTATATGTGAGAATTTTTCCTACTATTATTAACAAGGAGAAGAAAACTTGAATTTTAACGCCTTTAAAACAAAACGAACCTGAAATATCTTATTCATTTTTGTTATCTTGCCTCTGGTTGTCAGTAGTCTGACTTCTCAGGGGGAGATAGCAATTCCACAAACAGGTGACCCGCAGAATTTATCAGTTAACAGTAATGATGCTAACAGTATTCTATTTCTTAAGCATAATAGTTTCTTTGCTCCAGATAATGGTTTTTCTACATTGAAAACTGAAATGTCAAACCTTGGTTTCAATGTGGTTGATTTCAATGCGGAACCAACTGCAAGTGATCTGTCATCTGCATTTTTAATCATTATTAGCTCATATATGGTATCTGCATATTCTGGTAGTGCAAAAACCGCAATTCAGGACTATGTGGCTAATGGTGGAAATGCCATGATTATTGGAGAATCTGGTGGTATCGATCTCGGAATATCCACTCTCAGTGGATCTTTACTTACAGGTTCTGAAATAACCACCCAAACCCTTCCCCATCCTGCGATCTATAATGCAACTAACCTTTACATTCCTTCGGGAACTGTTCTTTCCAATTATAGTATCTCAGGATCCGCTCAGATTAATATTCAGACAGATGCTGCGAGTAATATTGCTAATTACCCGTTGATCCTGACTAATCACTATGGTAAGGGCGATGTATTGGCAACAACACTCTCTAATCTCTGGACTAATTCCAACATCATCAATGGAGATAATTTGAAGGTCATCACCAATTTTATTTCAATGATTCAGGAACCGACAATGATGGTTACATTCGGGTTGCATAATTCCTATTTCTCTCCAACCAATGGATTAATGGGATTTGCGACGGTTTTCACCCAGTATCATTATATTATTAATGATCTGAATACCCAATTGACCTCATCTGATCTTGGGGATACGGATATCTTGGTCCTTAGTTCATACATGATGAGCAATTACGACTCTACGTCGCAATTAGCTATTGAGAGTTATGTTAGTAATGGTGGCAACGTTATCATAGTCGGTGAATCAGGAGGCGTTGATCTCGGAATATCAACCACCAGTGGATCTTTACTTACAGGATCCGAAGTGATTACTGAGGTTCTTCCCCATCCTGCAATATATAATGCAACTAATCTATACATTCCTTCAGGAACTGTTCTTTCTAATTACAGCATCTCAGGGTCGACTCAGATTAATATTCAGACTGATGCCGCAAGTAATATTGCTAATTACCCATTGATTCTGACTAATCATTATGGTCAGGGGGATGTTCTTACCACCACGCTATCTAACCTTTGGACTACGGGTAATATCAATAATGGAGATAACGTGAAGGTACTTCATAATTTTATTTCAATGATTCAAGAACCGACAAAGATGGTTTCCTTCGGGTTGCATAATTCCTATTTCTCTCCAACAAATGGATTAATGGCATTTGCCACTGTCTTCACCCAGCATCATTATATTATTAATGATCTCAATTCCCAATTGACTTCTTCAGATTTGGGAGATACAGATATCTTGATACTTAGTTCATACATGATGAATAATTATGATAGTATTTCACAGTCAGCTATTAAAAATTATACAACTAATGGTGGCAGTGTTGTAATAGTTGGTGAATCAGGAGGCGTTGATCTCGGAATATCAACCAATAGTGGATCACTTCTTACCGGTTCAGAAGTGATTGGTAAGATATTGCCGCATCCTACTATAAATAATGCAACTAATCTGTACATCCCTTCAGGAACTGTTCTTTCTGATTACAGCATCTCAGGATCGGCACAGATCAATATTCAGACGGATGCTGCGAGTAATATTGCCAATTACCCACTGATCTTGACCAATACTTTCGGTCACGGGAATGTCCTTACGACCACGCTATCTAACCTTTGGACAACGGGTAATATCAATAATGGTGAAAATATGAAAGTTCTTCATAATTTTGTTTACTGGATTGAGCACGATCAACACCAGGTTACTTTCGCTCAACATAATTCTTACTTTTCGCCGAGTAACGGACTTTCCCAACTTGCCAATAATTTTGCAGCGAAAAACTTTGTAGTATATGATCTGAATGACAATCCTTCAAAAAAAATATTACAGCAGACAGATATTCTTGTAATTAATACCTATTTGTCCTATGGTTTTAATGGTTCCTCCATTACTGCAATTCGTGATTATGTCCGAAAGGGCGGTGGGGTTCTTATCATCGGTGACAGTGATGTGAATTTGGATTTAGGACTTGGATTAACCAATAATTCAACCAGACTAACTGCAACCTTTAATCCTGAAATCCATAAGATCCATCCTATTCTACGAAATACAAATGTAAATGCGATGAATATTCCTAGCGGTGTAGTACTTTCTAATTATAATCTAAATGTAAGTACTGATATCCTGATCAGAGCAACTGAGGCGAGTAGTCATCCCTACTTCCCATTATTACTTCAGAACCATTTTGGTCGAGGCCATGTTCTAGGTACTACTATTTCCAATATTTGGTCAGACTCCTTTATCTCCTCTGATAACCTTCAGCCAATCAATAATTTCATCAGTATTGTATTGCAGCAATCACCCTATCCGAAACCGGTAATACAAAATGTACCAGATCTAACAGTACAGCAAGGAGAGACTTTTCAGATCTCTTGGGTGGGTTGGAGCCCTGTAAGTTATAAATACCATCTTACTGGTCCTTCAGTTCATTTAAGATCCAACTGGCAAAGTGGGGACACCATCACCTTCTCCAGAATTGCAGACCAGCTAGGTACTTTCAATTACACACTCACTCTAATTGATGTCTATGATTTTACCATTTCTGATACGGTCTCAGTGCATGTTGAAGGCAGTAATAATCCACCAAGCAATCAAACCGAGACAATCACTGCAATAAGTTCAACCACCGTAACGGTCACTGATACTCAAAATAGTACAGGTACCTCAACGATTTCCCGTGGTTCTCCTCAAAGTAGTCTGCCTTATCCTATGCTGGGAATGTTAGGATTGATCATCATACCTGTGATTATCCGTCGTAGAAAATCTTGAACGATTAAAGATATCTAGTTAACGCAGCAATCCAGTTCTCACTAACATCATTCCCATCTTCATATTTCGAATTCAGAGAGATTCTTCTCAACAAGATAACAATATCATGTTGATGAATAGTATATTGAATCAATAATTTCATGAATCTTTAATAAATCAAACTGAATTTCCTTATTCCTTTAAGAATTTTTTTTTTAGCTGATCTGATATCAGATCTATCTGATGTTTCTAGTCGAATTTTCAATATGTATCCGTCTTAGATGATAATACATTGAATCCACGATTTGATGTAAATTAGGTATGTAAAAAATGATAAGGATAATTAATTGGAGTTGGTCATCAGACATTTGAATTCTCTCCAGATTACAGGTTTACCAATTCCGGCGTGCCTGATATTTGATTTTTTCAATCCTATCCTGAGCCTCTTTTCTTATTCGTTGGGACTCATACTCAGGACAGCTGTAGTATTCTGCTTTCGTTTGTGTTACGGTTGAATTCTCCGTTTTGTGTCTATTGAATAGATTACCTACCCAGTTCATTATCTTTGAGATAATTTTATTGTCAGTCCCAGATGTTGATTTCTTGTTGATGTTTGCCATTTCTTCACCGCGGTATTTTCCGCAATTAAATATCGTATTCAGGAGATAAGTAATATATGTGTAAACTTTGAAAACACTGTCCAAACATTGGACATTGATCATCTGTAGTGAACAGGTGTAGATCTGATAAGAAAGATCAGATTTTCATCATAACATAATCGAATAGGTTAACATTTCTTATCCTTGATGAAAATATTCTTGAAATTGAATCCATATTATGTCAAAAAATATTCAATAAATCCAATGTTTGTTGATGGGTATATCCTTGTATTTTTTAAAAATAAGCCATTAATTCGATATATTTGATGCATTTTTCTCTGCTTAAAACTTACAGATTTATACAAAACGACCCCCGTCCTTCAGGGCGGAGTAATTCACTGAAAAGAGCCAAAATATTAGCAACCAAGCAAGAAATGAATGATTTTGTTCTTGAAATCAATGAATACAAACGTTACATTGAAAATAACATTAGTAGGTGGATTCCCATGTTTGATAATGAGATACATTTGACAGAACGGATAAAATTTTTAAAAATCAAAGAATACATCAATAAGGCAAATAGATATATTCAGTCAGAATCGATGCATAAATCGATCTCAACAACTGAAGATAAATAATTTCATCTCGTGTTTTTTCTTGATAGTTGTTGAATCATCCCAAAGAAATCTAACCGTCTCATTACAATCTGGGATTCCATTTGGTATATGACTGAGAAATCTTCTTAGCTTTCTCTTGAATAAAATTTTTCCATCTTTTGGTTTTATGAAATATTTCAGTAGAAAATAACGTAATTTATTATCATATACTGATTGTCCATAATATATTACAGGAGTTGAGGAGAATGAAGGCACTTAGTCTGAATTCACATAAAGGTGGTGTTGGTAAAAGTACAATCGCAGTTAACTTGGCACTATATCTGTCTAAACAGGGGAAGAATATCTGTCTAATCGATAATGATTTCAGTGGTCCCGCACTCTACACATTTTTTGAACAATGGAATGAGAGAGATTTAAAATTCTACATTAATGATTATTTTTTCAACAACACTCCATTAGATCAAATTCTATATGATGCAATTGATGATTTTAAATTACTTGGACACCTCTATATCGCATTCGCCGATCCAAGTCCTAATGCCACCCGACAGATGATAGCCATGAATGATGAAAAAGCCAGTAAAATGTTGGTAGGATTGACATCAATGAGAAAAATCCTTTCTTTACCTCCATACAAAATTGACTTTGTAATAATAGATTCCCCAC
>Ga0102944_1001595_pt1 | contig 14800 bp, 8 predicted proteins | sample SalPonD_shore_MG_FD_78172 | JGI IMG/M metagenome (GOLD analysis project Ga0102944, IMG submission 78172) | Salt pond soil microbial communities from South San Francisco under conditions of wetland restoration - Salt Pond MetaG... | ecosystem: Environmental > Aquatic > Marine > Intertidal zone >...
GAAATCAGGCTGACACGCAACTCATAGTGCAAAGCTTCTTTTGAGTTTTACACAACGGATGTTAACATAGATAAAATTATGCCTAGTATGCTTACTCAATTTTTTTGGGAAGGCAAGGGCCATTGGATGCTCTCTGACAGAATAACCCCCTGTTTCTCCCCTTTTCCAAGGGGAGAAACAGGGGGTTAGTAGCATCAGCGCATGTTCCATCTCCCGAGCAAAGGTAATGGTCAGATATAAAATTTATAATCGAAAGTGTATCGTTAGTAAGCATTTACTACCATGCAAATCTATGCTTTATTTTTTTTGGGAACTGTTGGCAAATGTCACTTTGATAAATTGTATTTGATTACAATAAACAATTGAATAGACCCCATAACTGGTCCGCTATTGTAACAAATGGGGAAGGAGTAGGTATGCAAACACACAATGTATTCGTTTATCAAGAAAATCAGGAGATACTTCAGGCAATAAAAGAGATTGCGGTTCAATCGGGGTGGCTCCCCTATATCTGTGACTCGGTGCAGGAACTGAGGTATTGTCTTGCTACCAAGTCCATGAATGTTCTCGTTTTGGACACAATGGCTCCTGATGATGCGTTTCGGCTCTTGCAAGAGGTGCGTGAGCATTACCCGCATGTCTGCACGATTGTCGTGACAGGAATCCCAACTGTGGAGGAGGCTGTAGAAGTCATGAAATTGGGCGCAATTGATTACCTGTCCTATGACTCGATGGCCTCGAATTTTTCGGAACTGCTGGAGAAACTTCAAAACAAAATAGATACCCGAAACCAATTCATAAAAAAACCGCTCAGCATCTTTCAGGAGTCAGCAGGCTTAATCGGGAACTCACCTCCATTTCAGCAAGTCTTGCGGAAGGCACAGATCGCCGCCCTTGAAGCGGAGAATATATTAATCATCGGAGAAAGTGGCACAGGGAAGGAACTATTGGCAAGGGCCATTCATCATTCCAGCTGTTACACGAAGGGTCCCTTCATCCCGGTGAACTGTGGAGCGATTCCGGATCAACTGTTGGAGTCTGAGTTATTCGGGCATCTGAAGGGGGCATATACTGGTGCGGATTCCACACAGGAGGGATTTTTCCAGGCCGCTCAGGGTGGAACTCTCTTTCTTGACGAGATTGGGAATACCAGTCTGGCTATGCAGGCGAAATTACTGCGTGTTCTGGAAGAGAGGGAAGTCTGGAAGCTCGGAGCCAGACGACCCGATGTGTTTGATGGGCGGATTATTACAGCGACGAATAATCCGTTACATGAGCGTGTCCGGGAGGGGACATTCAGAGAGGATCTCTATTACCGCATGAAGGTGCTCGTTCTCAGAATTCCACCGCTGCGAGAGCGACAGGAAGATATCCTTCCGCTGTGTCACTATTTTGCCCATGAATACGCGCAGGAACGTAATATTCTCCCCCAACAATTTGACGATGCGGTGCTGGGCCACCTGCTGGCCTATGACTGGCCCGGGAATGTACGGGAGGTGAAGAATCTTATGACCGAACTGCTCATTTTCTCCAGGGGCCAGGAAGTTAAACTCGACATGCTTCCCGACACAGTGCGATCAGTACACCGGAACAGAGAGGACCACCCGCTCTCATTGGATGCAGTGCAAAAAGAACACATTTATACCACCTGCATACAAACTCACTGGAATATTAAGCAAGCGGCAAAACTGCTTGGCGTCACTCGCCAGGCTTTATATCGCAAACTCCACCACTATCATCTTGGATCATATTAATGGTATACACATAATGGTGTCCGTATACATGACAGTTTTATCAAAATAATAATCGGTTATGTCCGATTTTGTTACACCTTCCTATATACTCTCTCCCGATCCCTTAAGCCCGTGTGCAATCCCTAACTCCTGACAATACAATTTGTTGGTGATGCTTCCCCCAACTTGTGGTTGTTTCACGGCATTATAGTTGCTTTTTAAAAAGTGAATTCATTCAAAGATGATTGTGTGCTAGCCAATCGAAAGGTCAAAATAATTCTCATCGGGTGATTGAGTGATAAGATCAGTTAAAAACTCATGGTAGGTAGTTTCTTAGACACAAAGCATAGGAGAACAACAACATCGTTTGTCTCACAAGCTCGAGAAGTCAGCATGTGACTATTTATTCTGCTCAATTTAAACGAAAACAAGAAGTCCCTCTTAACGAGCATTCGAGAAATAGCATGGTGACTCAATTTCGCCAGAATGGTCTGCTGTTTCTTATGTTGGAGAATGCATACATCAGAATAATTATCCTGCCCGCGATTGGGGGGAAGATCGTCGAGCTAACGAAGAAGCAATCGGGAACTCAGTTTTTTCTACAACCGTCCCGTGAGTATAGTAACACCAGGCTCCCGTATTATGGGGCAGATCATCTCCGGTATGACCCCAGCGGATTCGATGACTGTTTCCCAACAATTGCCGCCAGTACCATTTCGACAAAAGATAAGAACAGACAGCAAATGGACATTCATTTCCCGGATCATGGCGAACTTTGGGGTATTCCGTGGGAATACCATGTGTCTGAGGAATCCGTTTATTTGAACGTTCATGGAGTCCGTGTCAACTATGAATTCAGCAAATCCATCCGATTGGATCAAACGACAGTCCATATAAACTATCGGTTAATCAATTTATCTGATTCACCCTTTATGTATATCTGGTCGGCACAGCCGTTGTTGGAAGCACACCCAGGTTCTGAAATTATCTTAGATGCAAGTATAGACAAAGTCTTCCTGGATTGGACAACGGATTCCAGTATTGGACAGCATGGCGAGTATCTTCCATGGCCCTGGTTAGACCGAAATCAGAATTCCAGTTTAGCGATCAGCCCACCGTGCGGCAAGCAACACACCATGAAGCTCTACACAGATGTTCTGGAGAGCGGATTCTGTGGTTATGTCAGGTCAGATTCTGGCGAAAAATTATTCATGGAGTTTGATCCCCGTAAAATCCCGTATATAGGGATCTTGTTATGGTATAATGCGTGGCCTGATGATCCGGGAAAAACTTTGTATACAGTGTCTTTACAACCCAGTAGTGGGCGGCCTGATACATTACAGCAGGCATACTGCAATAATGAGTGTTCGCAAATTAATACCTTTTCCATGGAGGAATGGTCACTAAAAATGCGTGTGACCTGACAGGGAGGCAGTGGTCGCCATATGCTTACAGATACAGCTTGGAAGCCTGCATAACTAGAATAAATGGAAAAAGAAAGCTAATAGTGTCCTTGTATACCGTATTGCTGATTATGATGTGTGCGGGAACTTCTGGGATACAATCGCTCGAAGAGCCGGTAACGTATTTTAACACAAAATTTCCAGATTCCGGATGGTGAAAACTAGAGGAAGGAGAGTGAAAGCCACCTTTGCTCTTATTGCTATGAAGAGGGAAACAAGGAAGTAAATGGTATATTTTTTCAACATTGGAGAAAGGGAGAAAGAACGATGAAAAGGTTCGTGATGAGGATTCGAATCGGCTTATTACTGATGTGCTCAGTCATCTTCGTGTACCATGGAGTAACATTTGCCGGCATTACCGGTAAAATTGCAGGTGTGGTCAAAGATGCTGACACAGGAGAATCATTACCCGGCGTAAATGTTGTTATCACAGGTAGCACGATGGGAGCTGCCACAGATTCAGACGGCCATTATTATATAGTGAATATCACTCCGGGAACGTATTCGGTAGAAGCATCTATGATGGGATATGCGAAGGTAACAAAAACCGATGTGCTGGTGAACGCCGATCACACTACTCCTGTAAATTTTGACTTGACATCTACCCCCATAGCAGGGGAGGAAGTAGTAGTCGAAGCGGAAAGAGAGATAGTGCCGATGGATGTTTCAGCAAGCCAGTTGGTTTCCGAGTCTGATGAAATAACCGCAGTTCCGACTGTTACGGATATCACCCAATATATTAATATGCAAGTTGGAATTGAGGATATGACCATTCGAGGCGGGGGGCAAGATCAGACCGAGTTTATGCTGGATGGATTGATGGTTGTGGACAATCGAACGAATAGCCCTATGATGATGGTGAATCTCAGTGCTGTGAAAGAACTGAATATTATCAAGGGGGGGTTTAATGCTGAATACGGTAATGTTCGGTCAGGGCTCATTAACGTCATTACCAAAGAAGGTTCGCCCAGCACATATCATGGTTCACTCGATTTGCGCATCAGCCCGGCCCACAGAAAACATATGGGATTGTCTATCCTTGATCCCAATAATTACTATTTGCGACCATATCTTGATCCTGCCGTTTGCTGGGAAGGGACAAAGAGTGGGGCCTGGAATGAATATACACAGTTACAATATCCTGAATTTAAAGGATGGAATGCGATTGCCGAAGAACGGAATTCAGATGACATAGACGAGAACGATGTGAATCCGGAAGAAGCGAGGGATTTGTTTATTTGGCGGCATGGGTTACCGGGAAGTAATGAGTTGATGCCTGATAATTATAAAGAGTTGACAGGAAGAGACTCCCATGAGCTAGAATATGGTCATAAACCGGATTGGCTTGGAGACGCAAGCTTTGGTGGGCCGGTACCTATGATCGGTCAATATTTAGGTAATTTAAGTTTTTTCACGTCTTATAGAACGAACTGGGAATTGTTTGCTCTCCCTTCCAGCAGAGATTACTTCAAAGAATCGAATGGGCAATTAAAGTTTACCTCCCGCTTAAATCCATCGATGAAATTAACGGTGGAGGGATTATATGGAGAGATTAATGCTATTGCGGAGAGCGAAAGCGGTGGGAATGAAATACTCTACGAAAGAGGCAAAGGTATACCGGACAATAATTTATATTTACCCTGGACACATGAGCCAGTCGATATCTATCGGAATATGATGGGGCTCTCTTTTGATCATGTGTTAGGTCCCAGCACCTTTTATAATTTTCGGCTATCTCATATTCACGTGAAGAATACCGACTCTGGCTTTAATGAATACCGGGACAGAACGACAATCAGACATCTTGGTTCCACACCGGTTGATGAGGTACCATATGGTGCTTGGTGGCTCTCCATTCCAGAAGGAGTAGGGATGATGCATCCCGCCCATATTTATGAAATGACCCTGGATAATAGCGAGATAAACACGATCAATGCCAAATTTGATTTGACCAGTCAGATAGATAGGTATCATCAAATAAAGACCGGTTTTCTGATTAATTATGATGATATCTCCTGGGATGAAGAACGAATCGCGTATGGACAAGAACATCATAACTATCATAATACGTGGACACATTATCCATTACGTGCTGGCGCTTATATCCAGGACAAACTTGAGTTTGAGGGCATGATTGCGAATTTCGGCCTGAGATTAGATTACAATAATCCAAATTGCGAATGGTTTACGGTGGATAGATATTCAAAATATTTCCGCAAGGAATTTAAGGAGGTGTTCACTGAAGTTACACCAACAGAGACTGCAGAAGGTCACCTGAAAATTAGCCCGCGCTTAGGTATATCTCATCCGATAACTACAAATACTAAACTCTATTTCAATTATGGTCATTTCTATTCCATGGCACCAACCGCTGATATGTACCACATTGACTACGGACAACCCGGCCGATTAGGAGGAATTGAGTTTATAGGGAATCCATCTGCAGATTTGCCAAGAACTATCGCTTATGAATTAGGACTTGACTACAATGTGGCTGATCTATTCCTGGTGCATTTGGCGGGTTATTATAAGGATGTGAGCGACCAAACGGGCACCGTGAATTATCAAGATTTTGATGGCCTGGTGAATTACGGCACGACCGAGAATAACAATTATGAGGATATAAGAGGCTTCGAGCTGAGAATTGATAAACGCTGGGGAGAATGGATCACCGGATGGCTCGATTATAACTATATGGTGTCTACCTCCGGCTATTTCGGACGCGAATACTATTATGAGGACATCAGACAGCAACGAATATATGGATTGCAAAATCCATATCAGGAGAGACCCCTCGCCCGTCCTATATTGCGTGTTAATGTTATTTTCAGGACTCCTGATGATTGGGGTCCGACAATAGCTGCTGTAAGACCCCTGAGCAATTTTTCAATTAGTCCGCTTTTTTATTGGAAATCAGGAAGATATGATACGTGGGATCCATTGAACACTTATGAACTACAAGATAACCTGCATTGGAAGGCGACCTATTATCTCGATCTAAGATTGAGTAAGCGGATGCGATTTGGGGGAACTGACTTCACCCTCTTTGCGGACGTCAAAAATTTACTCAATACAAAGATATTAAATAGTATGGGTTTTCAAGATGATAACGACGAACAGAACTATTTCAGATCACTGCATCTTCCTATGTATGCAGGTGAAGAATATCAGGCGGAAGGCTTAGTGGCCGGAAACGATAAACCAGGCGATCTTAAAAGTGATGATAAACCCTATATTGACGATCCCAATCGCGGACCATTTATGTTTCTGAATCCAAGATCCGTATTTTTTGGATTAAAACTTGAATTTTAACAAATAGATAAAGGAAGGATTATCATTATGAAAAGAAGTTTTTGTCTAATAGGGCTTTTGATAATATGTATAGTTGGCATCCACTCTGTATACGCTACTGCCGTTAAGAATATCAGAATAGGAAACGTCCAACTTAAGATAGTTGATTCCGGTGATCAAGGTGAGGTATCAGGAAGTTTTAGATACGCGTACTACTCTTTTGATGATTTTACAAGAGGTTTATACAGTTGTAATGGATATCATCTTGGTACGATAGACTGGATGGATGAAAATGGAACTCCTTTTCAGGTCAAAATATCTAATTCCGCCACAGCAAGTTCTGACGAGCGCTATAACACAATGCCCTTACCCGATGAGGAGGGTATTACCGTTCGCAGATATATGAGATATCAGCCTCCTACCATTATTGTGGATGGTGTAAGGTTAGATGAGCAGTTTCCCAGACTGGGAGATGAGGTGAACCCCGATATAATTCCGGGAACGGCAGATATCATGGTGGAATCCTGGGTGAGGACATCGATGGGTATGACCATTCATATTACGGCATTAGCCTGGAGTCAAAAAAATCATGATGATTATGTAATATTCGATTGGACATTTACAAATACAGGAAATACTGATCTTGATGATGAAGTCGAGCTTCCGGATCAGACATTAAAGGATGTGTACTTTATGAGGGAAACCAGGCCGGCCGGATATAACCAGAGCTGGAGACCGGAATTATTTTTTAGTGCCTATGGAGAATGTGAAGGAGACAGCATGCGAATGGTGTATTCGTATCCGGCGAGGACAGAGGGGGCGGCTTATGATAACCTTGGACATCCCGACGAAACGACCGGATTTATCCAGGACGTTTTATATAACGGCGAAGTGATACTTCATGTGGACACATCTGTGGATGAACCCACGGACGACCCGTGTCAACCACAGATGACGGGTATAGGACATCCTGAATGGATGTTCGCCAAGCACAATGCAAGCCTCACCAGTACATCAGATCATCTTGAACTATACAACTTAATGAAGTTGGGTAATAAACAATACGACGGGACACCGGAGATACCAGATGAGGAACTAAAATGCTTAGGGACACATCATTCAGTGAGGATGGAAGATCGAGGTCTCAGGTACACCAGGGAGCTTGGTTATGCTGGCCGGGGGAAGAGTTGGTATTCCTGCGGGCCGTATACTCTGGAACCTGGTGAATCTTTCAGAGTCGCGTGGGCGGATGTAGTAGGAGGGCTTTCGCCAGAGAATGCCTGGGAGGTCGGAACTGCCTGGAAAAATGGCACTTGTACATGGGATGGCCCCGACAATACGCCACCTCATTTTAAACTCTTTCCGGATCTGTATGCAGCAGATGAGAGGTCCACTGAAGAAAACAACCTGGCCAAAAATTGTTGGGTATTTACGGGCAAGGACACACTTTTTAAAAACGCATGGGCTGCACAATGGAACATGAACAACGATTACAACATCCCAATTGCACCACCTCCCCCTTCGATAGAAGTAACCTCTTTGCCTGATAAAATAAACATAACGTGGGGTGATGAATCGGAATCCGCATCTGATTTCGCTGGCTATAGGATTTATCGGGCAATAGGAAATCCGAATCCTATCCAGTACGAAAATGAGCTGCTCGGTTCATGGCATCTTATTTTTGAATGCGGCGAAGGTACTGGAAATCCTGAAATCATCCATTCCTATGATGATATGGATGCAGTGCGCGGTGTAGCATATTATTATTATGCGGCTGCTTTTGATGATGGAACAGAAAATGGAGCAGATGTCTACAATCCGGCGGGAGGAGAAAGTCTTGAGAGTGGAAAATATCTTAATAGAACTGTGTATGCCGCACATTTAACCAGACCACCTGGTAACCTCTCTGACATCAGAGTCGTTCCTAATCCATTCAATGTTGCGGCTCGGGAGTTACAGTATACAGGGGAAAAAGATAAGATTATGTTCATGGATCTGCCACCGGAGTGCACTATTAAGATTTATTCCGAAAGTGGTGATTTAATAAAAACGTTGAATCACACTGATGGTTCTGGTGATGAACCCTGGGGGGTTTTAGCTGAGGAACAATCAACCACAGAGAGTGGCCAGATTATTGTCAGTGGGATCTATATTGCCTATATAGAAACTCCCGACGGGGAAAGTACCTTTGTAAAATTTGCTGTGGTAAGATAGCATTTCATAGTGATGATGCGCCAAAACAATGTTTGGCAAAAATGGAGGTTTCAGCAATGAAAAAATTGACTTTATTACTAGCATTTGTCTGTCTATATACTGTCTTTCCCGAATCTTCTCATGCAGCTGTGAAAAAACTTGCTCAAACAGGACTACAATTTCTCAAGGTTGATGTGGGTGCGCGGGCGGCCGCTATGGGTGGGGCGTTCATGATGGTTGGTGATGACGCTAATGCCATGTTCTATAATCCGGGCGGGATCGCATTTATACAGAAAGATTACGATTTTTTTGCTGCCAGAACCGAGTGGATTGCCGACATCTCTTATACGGCAGGTGGCTTGGTGAAAAATTTTGGTAATTGGGGTCACGTTGGTGTGAACTTGACTACATGTGAATATGGTGACTTTATTGGCACTCGGGTTGCCGCGACTGAAAAGGGATTTGTAGAAACAGGAATGCTGGATATTGGTGCCTATGCGGTAGGTGTTACCTATGCAAAAACATTAACAAACAAGTTCACAGTAGGTGGGCAGATTAAATATGCGGCTCAACATTTGGGTGAAAATCTTCTGGCAAATGGTGAGACTATTGAGAACAAAGTTTCTGGCCTTGCGTACGATTTCGGAACCATATTTTACCCTGGTTTTAAGAGTTTCAGAATGGGGATGAGCATTCGAAATTTTTCTCCACAATTTAAATACCAGAACACCGCCTTCGAATTACCACTAAAATTTACAATTGGTTTTGCTATGGACGTTTTGGATTTTCTGGGTGAACATAATAATAACTCTTTGTTAATTGCTTTTGATGCTATTCATCCACGCGATTATACAGAAAGAATTCATCTTGGGGGTGAATACCTGTTTATGGATATGGTCGCGCTTCGAGCCGGATATAAATTTAATTACGATGAAGAAGGTCTCACAGGCGGAGTAGGTTTTAAAAGCAATTTCGGCGGATTAGATATAAAAGTCGACTATTCCTACTCTGACTTTGGCATATTTAATGCGGTAAACAGATTTTCTATGGGGCTTTCATTTTAGTAAAAAGTGATACTGGTGGAAAAATACTTTTTAATCTGAGAGATTCAAAATTGGCTGGTAAGTCTGCTCAGAAAAAACCCGGATAAATCAGGATTAGCGTAAAATGAGATGGTTTTCGAATCCCGGGATAATACCACTGCTAGCAATCCTCAATCCTTTTTCATGGAGTGTACATGGCATACTGACTTAATATCTATATTGTGTTATAACATAATTATCTAGATGTGTTAATTAACCTGCCGGAAAAGTTGGCGTTATCAATCCAACACTTTTCGAAAACGGTTTATTTGCATAGCAAAAAAAGAGGTATACCAGTAACAGGAGAAATTATTTTATGCAACCAACAAATCGCCGTGAGTTTTTAAAAATATCTACAGCTGCTGTCGGAGGTGTGATGATGGGTGCACCTATGGTGAAAAGTGGATTTGCAAAGAACAGCCCCCAGGACACTATCAATATTGCAGTTGCCGGAATCAGGAGTCGGGGAGCCATCTATGGAGGCGGAGGCCATTATGGAAATTTTTGCAAAATACCCAATGTCCGGGTGACAGCATTATGTGATATCGACGAAAGGTTATTCCCGACAGCAGTCAGTGAGGTAGAGGAGTTAGGGGGTAACAGACCAAAGACATATGTGGATTTTCGAGATCTTCTTGAAGACAAAGATATAGATGCTGTTTCAATTGCAACACCTGATCACTGGCATGCATTACAGACTATCTGGGCATGTCAGGCGGGGAAGGATGTCTATGTTGAAAAACCGATTTCATATACGATTGATGAGGGTCGGAAAATGGTGCAAGCGGCGAGAAAATATAATCGGGTGGTACAGGTGGGTACCCAGAGCAGAAGCCATCAGGTGGCCAAAGAGGCAGTTCAATGTGTTCGCGATGGAACGTTAGGTGAAGTGTATATGGGGCGAGGAATCGTGTACGGACATAGAAGAAGTATCGGACACATTCAGGATAGTCCGATACCCGAGGGAGTCCACTGGGATCTGTTTCTGGGACCAGCGCCTTATCATCCTTTCAATGAAAACAGGTTTCATTATAACTGGCATTGGTTCTGGGATACCAGCACGACAGAATTCGGAAACAACGGAGTGCATGCTATGGATATAGTGCGTTGGGGTATGAATAAACGGGTGCATCCGGTAAAAATTCAGTGCATAGGAGGATTATATGGACGTGAGGATTCAAACCAGGAAATACCAAATTTACAGGTGGCTACTTTTGAATACAAGGATGGAACCGTAATGGAGCTTGAAGTTCGTAGTTTATTCACCAATCCTGAATTCCGTACAAAAGGAGGGAGTTTTTTCTACGGGACTGAAGGATGGATGCACCGGGGAAGTGGAGAATTTAAAACATTTTTTGGGCCAAAAGACGAACCGGGCCCCAGTCTGTCAAATGAAGATCCGGCGACAATGGAAGCTGATAAAAGAACCTCTATGATACCAGAAGGAGTTGAGCCACACTACGTGAACTTCGTCGACTGTGTGAGATCCAGAAGATGGCAGGATCTGAATGCCGATATATTAGAAGGGCACCTATCAACTGCCATGATGCACCTCGGGAATATCGCCTATCGCACCGGACGAACACTCATTTTTGATCCATATTCTGAAAAATTCATTAATGATGAGAATGCAAACTCCTATCTCAAACGAGAATACCGGTATCCGTACGTTGTCCCCGATGAGGTTTAATGTTTATTTACTTCAGACTCTATGTGTTCCTCTTATGTTGGGTCAAAAGTACGCCGGTCTGATTTGGATCAATGCCGGGCAGGAGGACATATCAAATACCACAAGTAAAGTACATAAAGGGCTTCTACCCGAATCCAATAGTATTGGACATACAACGCACCATTGGATCCCATAACAATGCGGATTTATTTTGGTAGTGTGCATTAGATAACTTAGAATCCAAGGAGCAAAGCATGGAGACACCACAACTCACACGGCGCGGATTTTTGAAGACAGGTGCGGCGGCACTCGGGGCGACGGCAGTTGGTCTGGGAATCAATCCTTCCGCAGGCAGAGCTGCCGGGTACAAAAAGCATCGCATCAAACTCAGCTTGGCCGCCTACTCCTTCCGGAATGAGTTTCGGAGCGGCGAACTGACTATGGAGGAGTTTATTGACTTCTGCTATAATCTGGGATTGGACGGTACCGAACTCACGTCCTATTTCTTTGAATCCGAAGAAGATGATTATCTACTGGGCTTGCGAAACAAGTGCTTTCATCTGGGCCTCCCCGTCAGCGGAACTGCCATCGGCAATGATTTTGTCACGCCCAAAGCCGCTGAACGCCGGGAGCAAATCCAGGACGTCAAGGACTGGATTGACAAAGCGGTGGTGCTGGGCGCGCCGACCATCCGGGTGTTCGGCGGGGGAGGAATTCCGGATGGCTACACCGAACAGGACGCCTACGACTGGGTGATCCCGGCCATGCAGGAATGCGTGGAGTATGCCGCCAAGAAAGGCATTGTACTGGCAATTGAAAACCACGGAGGCTTTCCGGTGACCTCGGAACAGGTGATCACCATTATCGAGGCCGTGGATTCCCCCTGGTTCGGGGCGAATCTGGATACAGGCAATTTCCTCAGCGACTGGTATCAGCAGATGGCGGAAGTGATTCCGTATACCGTGGTAGCGCAGTTGAAAGTAAATCTGCGCTCGACCGTGCGTGGGGGGCGCCGCCTCGCCACCGATCCGGACCGGATTGTGCGCTTGCTGGAAAACGAAGGCTATGAGCGCTACCTGGCCCTCGAATACGAGGAAGCGAATCCGTTTGATGAGATTCCCGGTTGGATTGAGCGACTGCAGGATCTGGTGGAATAACAGTTTTCTATCTGTAGTGTTGACTAATTGGATTATCGATATGGGGCGGTGCGGCAGCATTTGACAAAAAAAGCTGTCAGCGAAGCACGATTCAATCCCCTAGTCAGTTAATTTTTGACGTGATTGTTGAGAAATAGGGGGATGCCAGACTCATATTACACCTTGACAAACACGGCCGGAATACCTATACTTTCCGAACAAGATGAGAACAAGACTCGAAAATATCAGGCAGCAGCATCACCATCACCATTGGGCTGAGGTGAACCGTCACCTTGTGCGCCGGTGAGGTGATGTTTTCGTAGAAAACATATCCCCGGGTGAAAGGTGAGTGTTCACCAAAAGCCTGGGGAATTTTATATCTCCCCGTTTTTTCCGCTTTTGGTCCGACACTCTCGCCCGGTGTAACTACAAAGTATGTGATAATGTTATTGTACATTTTGTAAGCAAAGCGGAGGCATAGATGATATTGAAGTTTGGCTTGCCCAAAGGCAGTTTGCAGGAATCAACGTTCGCCCTGATGCGCATGGCGGGATTCAAATTTTCTGTCAGCGGCCGGAGTTACTTTCCGACCTGTGATGACGAAACCATCGAAGCCATGTTGATCCGGGCCCAGGAGATGGCAACCTACGTGGAAGACGGGGTACTGGATGCAGGGCTCACCGGGAGAGATTGGATCGAAGAGAATAACGCTGACGTCACCGAGGTGAGCGAACTGGTTTACGCCAAGAGCAGTTTCGCCCCGGTGCGGTGGGTGCTGGCCGTGCCCAACGAGTCGGCAATTCAATCGGTGCAGGATCTGGAAGGCAAACGGATCGCCACCGAAGTGGTGAATCTCACCAGGAAATATCTGGCGAAGAATGAAGTGGAAGCAGAGGTGGAATTTTCCTGGGGGGCCACCGAGGTGAAAGCACCGAACCTGGTAGATGCTATCGTGGAACTGACCGAAACCGGCAGCTCTCTGCGAGCGAACGGGCTGCGAATCGTTGACACGGTGATTGAGTCCACCACCCGGTTGATAGCAAACAACCAGAGCTATCAGGATCCCGACAGGAAAAAGAAGATCGATAACATGGCCATGCTGCTCCAGGGAGCAATTAATGCCGAGGAAAAGGTGGGTTTGAAGTTCAACATTGAACGCGAAAAGGTGGACGACCTGCGGTCGATCCTGCCTGCGATGAAGCAGCCAACCATGTCGCCGTTGACGGACAGCAACTATGTGGCGCTGGAGATCATTGTCAGCGAAAATATCGTGCGGGAATTCATTCCCACGCTGAAGGAACATGGGGCCGCCGATATTATCGAGTATCCGTTGAATAAGGTGATTTATTAACAGGATAAGATTATGAATATACCGATGTACAAAACTGCCCGGGCTTTCCGGGATCAGTTCCGGCAGGGGAATGTTTTCAGTGAAGAGCTCGCTGGCACCGTCCGGGACATTATTAACACCGTCCGGGAAGGTGGTGATGGGAAGGTTCTGGAGTTCACCCGGAAATTTGACGGAGTGGACCGGACCAGGCTGGCGGTTGAACCGCACGAATGGGATCAAACCGCTGAGGTGGAGGCGGACGTTCCGGATCTCTGTAAGCAGGCCGCCCGGAATATCCGGCGTTTCCATGTACGGGAACTGCAGGATTGCGAGTCCTGGGATCTGGAACAAAAAGATGCCAGAGTCGGCCAGCGGGTGACTCCGCTGGAGCGGGTGGGGGTGTATGTGCCGGGCGGAACCGCCGCGTATCCCTCTTCGGTGTTGATGAACGTAATACCCGCGCAGGTGGCGGGCGTCCGGGAGATCGCCCTGGTGTCTCCGCCGTCCCGGGAAACGGGGCAGGTGAATGCACTGGTGCTCACGGCCGCCCGGTTGCTGGGCGTCGAGGAAGTGTATGCGATCGGTGGAGCGCAGGCAGTGGCAGCCATGGCGTACGGGACCGAATCCATCCGGCCGGTGGATAAGATCACCGGTCCCGGGAACCAATACGTGAATGAAGCGAAACGACAGGTCTTCGGCCAGGCCGGAATTGAATCACTGGCCGGTCCCAGCGAAATCGTGGTGCTGGCGGACGATTCGGCTGATCCCGCCTATCTGGCTGCGGATTTGTTATCTCAGGCAGAGCACGATTTCCAGGCCCGGGCGATACTCATCACAGCAGATCAGGATTTGCTGGAGGCGACCGAATCGGAACTGATACGGCAGCTGGACTCCCTTCCCCGA